>Ga0208193_1000760_pt1 | contig 15436 bp, 21 predicted proteins | sample June2015DPH_17_2_FD_184716 | JGI IMG/M metagenome (GOLD analysis project Ga0208193, IMG submission 184716) | Peatland microbial communities from SPRUCE experiment site at the Marcell Experimental Forest, Minnesota, USA - June2015DPH_17_10... | ecosystem: Environmental > Terrestrial > Soil >... | reverse complement strand
GCAGCACCACTGAGGAATCGGCCTACTTCCACTACCTGTGCGACTATCAGTCTGCCACGAACCGCGGCGTGAAAAAAAGTTCCTCTCCCGTATGGAATCGCGGCACGCGGGCGCTTTGCTTGTGGGGCGGCCAATCCTGGCTGCAGCCGGCTTTCAGCCGGCTAACTGCACCCCGCCAGCGCGCCTGCGCCCCGTCCGCCACATCCGAAGTTATAAAATGGGAGCTATATGGAAGACAGTTTAGTCCAGCCTCGGACGAAGCTAACTTCGCTCGAGGCGCCGGGCTGGAAGTCCGCGGCAAGCTGGCTCGCCGCCACCCTGCTCGCTATCCTGTTCGCAGTCTCCGGCATCTGGAAGATCACTTACCCGCTCGATTGGGCGGTGCGAATCGCCGAGCTGAAGTTTCCCGAGCAACTGAGCCTGGCCGCGGCGTTAGTCTTCGGTATCGCGGAAACGGTGGGCGCCGTGCTGGTGCTGGCGCCGCGGTTCCGCCGGTGGGGCGCCGCGCTGATCGGGCTGCTGCTGATCGGCTTCATGATCTACTTCGCCGCGAACTACGCCGCATTGCGCGGCGCCGAGTGCAGTTGCTTTCCCTGGGTCAAGCGCGTGGTGGGCCCCAGTTTCTTCATCGGCGATGCCGCGCTGCTGTTGCTGGCAGCCCTGGCCGGAGCGTGGTCGAAGCCGCCGCAGAGCCTGCGCAGCGCCGTCCTGATTTTCGGAGTGGTGGCGGTGTACGCGCTGGTCTCCTACGGCGTGGCCGCGGTGCGGCAGACCGGGACGAAGGCGCCGGAAACAGTCATGGTGGAAGGCGCGCCATATTCGCTGCAGCGCGGCAAGGTACTGCTCTACTTCTTCGACCCCGAATGCATGCACTGCTTCAACGCCGCGAAAAAGATGTCGCAGCTCAACTGGGGATCCACCGCGGTTGTGGCGATCCCGGTAAGTGCGCCGCGGTATGCCGCTATGTTCCTGCAGGAGACGGGATTGAAGGCGGTGGTCACCACCGATCTCGAAAAGTTGAAGCTGGTCTTTCCATATACCGCGGTGCCCGCCGGCGTGGCGTTAGAAAACGGGCGCGAGAAAGCGGCGTTGACCAGGTTTGAGGAAGACCGCGAGCCGGCGGATACGCTGCGGCAACTGGGGTTTGTAAAGTAGCCAACCCGCGCCGCACGCTATAATCGCGTTAGCCCCTCCCATGTTTGACAATCTATCGGAAAAGCTCCAGCGTGTCTTCAAGAACCTTCGCGGCGAAGGCAGGCTCTCGGCCGAGAATATGGAAGGCGCTTTGCGCGAAATCCGCATGGCGCTGCTCGAAGCCGACGTCAATTTCAAAGTAGTCAAGCAGCTCATCGAGAACATCAAGGCCAAGGCCATGGGCGAGGAAGTGCTCAGCGCCTTATCGCCGTCGCAGCAAGTGGTCAAGATCGTTCAGGAAGAGCTGATCAAGATTCTGGGCAGCCACGAATCGCGCCTGCGCTTCGCCAACGAACCGCCCAGCGTCTTCATGATCGTCGGCCTGCAAGGCTCGGGTAAGACCACCTCCACCGGCAAGCTGTCGCGCTGGCTGTCGAAAAACGGCCACCGCCCCATGATGGTTTCGGTGGACATCTACCGGCCCGCTGCCCGCGAGCAGTTGAAGGTGATCGCGCGCGACATCGGTCTGCCCGTCTATGAAGGCGCGCCCGGAGAAACGCAGCCGCTCGACCTCGCCCGCTCCGCGCGCCGCGAAAGCACGCAATCCGGCCGCGACGTTCTGCTGATCGACACCGCCGGCCGCCTCCACATCGACGACGATTTGATGACCGAGCTGCAGCAGCTCAAAGAGCAGCTTAACCCCGTCGAGATCCTCTTCGTGGCCGACGCCATGACCGGCCAGGACGCCGTCAAATCGGCGGACGAGTTCCACAAACGCCTCGGCATCACCGGCGTCATCCTCACCAAGATGGATGGCGACGCGCGCGGCGGCGCGGCTCTCTCCATCCGCCACGTCACCGGCCAGCCGCTCAAATTCGTCGGCGTGGGCGAGAAGTTCGACGCGCTCGAGCCGTTTCACCCCGACCGCGCCGCGAACCGCATCCTCGGCATGGGCGACATCTTGTCGTTCATCGAAAAGGCCTCTGAGCAGATCGACCAGAAGAAGGCCGTCGAGATGCAGCGCAAGCTGCTTGATAACGATTTCACGCTGGAAGATTTCCGCGATCAGCTCAAGCAGGTCCGCAAGCTTGGCCCGCTTAGCTCGCTGCTCGACATGATGCCGAAGGTCGGCATGATGAAGGAGCTCAAAGACGTCAAGGTGGATGAAAAAGAGATTGGCCGCGTGGTGGCTATCATCGATTCGATGACTCCCAAAGAGCGCGACAATCACATGATCATCAACGGCAGCCGGCGGCGGCGAATCGCCAAGGGCGCGGGGACGAGTGTGCAGGAAGTTAACAATCTGCTGAAGCAGTATGCGCAGGCCCGCAAGATGATGAAGAGCCTGTCGGGCGGGTTAGGCTTTATGGGTAAGAGGATGGGCAAGATGAAGCTGCCGCCGGGGTTTCCGTTCGGGCAGATGCCGGGGATGTGATTCGACGTAGGATAGAGGCAGCGTTCCGTTATGTCCACGCAGGCGAAGGTCTTTCTCACTCCCGAGCAGTATCTCGAAATCGAGCGTCAGGCCGAGCGCAAGAGCGAGTATTGGCAAGGTGAAATGTTCGCCATGTCCGGCGCGGCCGAGTCTCACAACCTGCTGGTGATGAATATTGCGGCTCAAATCCACTCGCAGCTGCGGACCAGAGACTGCCGGATCTATTCCAATGACATGCGCGTGCGGGTCAGCGCGACGGGCCTTTACACCTATCCCGACATCGTTGTGGTCTGCGGCGTTCCGCAGTTCCTGGACGGCCGCCGCGACACGCTGTTGAATCCCACGCTGATTATCGAAGTTCTGTCACCCTCGACAGAGGCCTATGACCGCGGCCGCAAGTTCGAACATTACCAGTCGATCGAGTCCCTCAAGCAGTATCTCCTGGTGGCTTCAGAGCGTGTTCACGCCGATCTGTTTACCCGCCAACCCGGTGGCCAGTGGCTTCTGACGTCTGCCGGCAGCATTGAGGACACCCTGGATCTCGAATCTGTTGGTTGCCGCATCACGCTCCGTGACAGCTATGAGAGAGTGGAGTTTTCATCCTGATCCCGCCCCACGGGCGAGCGGGGATCGGTCCCACGTTTGAATCCGGGCAGTCCGCGGACACTGCCGGCCCTAAACCCGTAGTACAATAGAATTTCGAACTTTTTGGAGTATAGATGCTGATGATTCGTATGGCGCGTTTCGGCGCCAAAAAGAAGCCTTTTTATCGCTTAGTGGTAATTGAAAAGGAACGCGCCCGCGACAGCCGCAACATTGAAGTAGTGGGCCACTACAACCCTACCGCCAACCCTGCTCAAGTGGTCTTGAAGCATGAGCGCATCGAGCACTGGACCAAGCATGGCGCCCAGTTATCCGACACCGTGAAGCGTCTGGTGGCGAAGAATCCCGCGCCGGCGCCGGCTGCTTAACCAGCCCGGCGCGCTCTCTAACTGTAAAAAAGAGAACGGCAACAAGCCTTACAGATTGCATTTTCGTTTCAGTCTCCTTCTCCGGTTCGCTACCATGGATGAGGAAAGGCGGGGTGAAATGAAACAGTTGATCGAAGACATCGCCAAAGCTCTTGTAGACATCCCGGACGAAGTTTCGGTAAATTTGGTGGAAGGGGAACAGGTCACCGTTCTCGAACTGAAGGTTGCCCCCAGCGATTTGGGCAAGGTGATTGGAAAACAAGGTCGTACGGCCCGCTCCATCCGCACCATTCTAGGAGCGGCCGGGATGAAGTTGAACCGCCGGTTTACGTTGGAAATCCTAGAGTGAATGCGCAGGAGGAGCCGCCCCCTCGAACCGAGGACGCCGGGTGGGTCGCGATTGCATTGTTAGGGAAAACCCGGGGCAATCGCGGTGAGCTCACCGCCATCCCTTTGAGCGGCAGACCCGAACGATTTCAGGCCTTGACCGAAGTCTACCTGTTCGGGCCGGGCGAGCGCCGTGAAGTGGAAACCACCTGGTTCCACAATGGCACGCTGATCTTCAAGTTTCGCGGCATCGATACCATTTCCGATGCGGAACCCTTGACCGGCTCGGAAGTGCGCGTCCCGCTGGCTGAGCGCGCGCCGCTCGAACCCGGCGAATTCTTCCAATCGGAACTGATCGGCTGCGACGTCTTCGATCACCAGAGCGGCGAGCGCATCGGCAGCGTCACGGATTGGGAAGACGCCGGCGGCGCGGGGATTCTGGTAGTCGATCGCCATCTCATGATTCCCTTCGCGCGCGCCATCTGCGTCGAAATCGACCCAGCCGCCAGGCGCATCGCGGTAGAATTGCCTCCAGGTCTCAGGGAACTCAACCAACCGTGATCTTCCATGTGCTAACGATCTTCCCCGAATTCTTCGCGGGGCCGTTCGCGCACGGAGTGGTCAGTCGGGGCAAAGAGGCCGGCATTCTCGACATTCGCATCCACAACCTGCGCGATTGGACCTTCGACCGCCACAAATCCGTGGACGACCGCCCGTTCGGCGGCGGCGAGGGCATGGTGATGAAGCCCGAGCCGCTCTTCCTCGCCGTGGAAAGCATCTGGCCCGAGCGCACGCCGCGCCAAAAGGCGATTCTGCTCTCCGCTCAGGGCCGCATGTTCGACCAGGCAATGGCCAATAGTCTCTCGCGCGAGGCCGAGCTGCTGCTGATCTGCGGCCGTTATGAAGGCGTGGACGAGCGTGTGGCCGAGCATCTGGCCGACGACGAAATATCCATTGGAAACTACGTATTGAGCGGCGGCGAACTGGCGGCGGCGGTGATAATCGACGCCGTTGCGCGGCTGCTTCCGGGCGTATTGGGCAACGAGACTTCGGCCGCGTTCGATTCGTTCCAGGAATCGGGCCATGGCGAAGGAATGCTCGATTGTCCGCACTGGACGCGTCCCGCCGATTTTCGTGGATGGAAAGCGCCGGAGGTTCTGCTCAACGGAAACCACGAAGAGATTCGCAAATTCCGCAAGCGACTGGCGCTGGAGAAGACGGCGCGGCTGCGGCCGGATCTGGTTCGTAATCCGTAAGTGAGTCTTTTGACGCAGAGACGCAGAGGCGCAGAGAAGACTCAATAAAGAGAAGCGTTCTCTGCGTCTCCGCGTCTCTGCGTCAAATTCACTGCCCAGCCCTTTCACAAATGCAGCCTGATACACTCGTAGTTTCCCGTGGAAGACCTTTACGCAGCCCTGAAGCGTTACTGGGGCTACGATTCGTTCCGCCCCCTGCAAGAGCGCATCGTCCAGAGTCTGGTATCGGGCTGCGACGCGGCGGTGGTTATGCCCACCGGCGGCGGAAAATCGCTCTGCTATCAGTTGCCGGCGCTGGTGATGGGTCAAACCGTCGTGGTGATCTCGCCGCTCATCGCGCTCATGCAAGACCAGGCCGCGCAGCTTGCGGACATGGGAATTCCGGCCGCCGTACTCAACAGCTCGCAATCGCAGGACGACCAGCGCGTTGTGATCAAAGCCGCGATAGATGGCGCCTACCGCCTGTTGTACCTTTCGCCTGAGCGCCTCGCGCGCAACGATACCATCGCATGGCTGCGCCGCGTGCCGCTGGCGTTCTTCGCCATCGACGAAGCCCACTGCATCTCCGAATGGGGCCACGAATTCCGCCCCGAGTACCGCCAGCTTAGCGCGCTGCGCCAGCATTTCCCCGATAAGCCCATCGCGGCGTTTACCGCGAGCGCCACCAAACGCGTGCGGCACGACATTCTGGAGCAGCTTCAGCTTCGCGACCCGCACAAATACATCGCCAGCTTCCACCGCGCCAACCTGCGCTACATCGCGCATCAGTGCGACAAGAAGAACCATCGCAAGCTGCTGCTGGCCGCGATGCGCGCCTACGCGGGGGAAAGCGTCATCGTCTATGCGCCCACCATCGCGCTGGTGGAAGAGACGGTGGACTATCTGGCGGAGCGAAGGATCGCGGCCATCCCCTATCACGGCCAGATGGAAAACAGGCTGCGCCGCCGCAACCAGGAGCGCTGGATGAACGACGAGGTGCGCGTGCTGGTGGGCACTATCGCCTTTGGCCTGGGCATCAACAAGCCGGCCGTACGCGCGGTGATTCATACCTCCATGCCGAAATCCATCGAGCAGTATTACCAGGAAGCGGGCCGCGCCGGGCGTGACGGATTGCCTTCCGACTGCGTGCTGCTGTGGCAGCCGAAAGACGCCGGCCTGCTGGCGTATTTTATCGATCAGCTCAACGACCCGGCCGAGAAGCAGCGCGCCTGGCAGCGCTACCATTCCATCCGGCAGTTCGTGGAAAGCGATCGCTGCCGGCACTTGCAAATCTGCGCGCACTTCGGCCAGACCCCGAAGTGGCAGCGGTGCGAAATGTGCGACGTTTGCGGCAACTCGCCGGCGTGGCTGTCGGCTGCGGAAACGGAAGCCGCGCCGGTGAAGCGCCGCGAGCCGAAGAGGGTGGAAATGGCGGCGCCGGCAGTCAAGACCGCCGCCGCAAAACGCGCGGAGCCCGATTCGCGCAGCGTGAATTCGCGCAAAGTGGATTCGCCGGATCTCGCGCTGCTGGACTTCTTCAAGCAGTGGCGCCGCGCCGCCGCCAACAAGGCGCAGGTTCCCGCATATGTGGTGCTGAGCGACGCCGCACTGGTGGACTTGTGCCAGAAGCGGCCCTCAAACCTGCGCGAGCTGCTGACGGTGGCCGGCATCGGCGAGCGCAAAGCGGAGTTATACGGCCGCGACATCTTCGCTGCCTTTGAGGCCTTCCAGAACGGCGCGCGCGCGGCGGTCCGTGAGGCGGCGCAAGCCTCGCCGGCGGAAGAAACCATTCGCCTCCTTGATGAAGGCAAGACCTTCGCGGAAATCGCCGAGCTTCGCGGACGTAGTATCGCAACCGTGGTGAACATGGTGGCCGATCTGATCGAGAAAGGCCGCGTGGAATACCGCGTCGAATGGGTAGGCGAGGACGATCACAAAGCGATTGCCGACGCCGTCGCCAAACTCGGCTCGCAGTGGCTGAAACCGCTGCGGGAAGCGCTTCCGGAGCGCATTGCCTACGATCAGATCCGCCTGGTTGTGGCGTTCACTAGAAAATCTGGACAATCGGCGCCAGCGTAGCGGTATTAGGCACGCATTGACGGAGTTACGCCAGAGGCGCAGCATAAAGCTGTTCCCGTTCATCGAGTCGGCCGCTTTCGAACGTCTGCGCGGGTCCGGCGGCGTCAGGAAACTCCGCTGGCGTCGCCAAGGCGGCGGCAAGCGCGGAGGGCTTCGGCTGATTTACTTTGTTCGCTACGAGCCGAATGAGTTTTGGATGCTGACACTCTACGCCAAGACGAAGAGGGAGAACGTGCCAGGACATGTTCTCAGCCAACTGAAAAAGGAGTTCGAAAATGAGTAAGAATGTGACCGGACGGGCACTAGCCCAATCGGAGGCACGGCGTGATGTCTGGCAGGAGGTACTCGATGGAGTGCGCGAGATCAAAGTTGGACGCGGCCGGCGCACTCGGGTTGAGCCCCATTCATCCGCTCTACGGGCGCGCTTGAACTCGGGTCTGACGCAGACGCAGTTCGCGGCGCTGCTGGGAGTCTCAAAGCGCACGCTGGAGCAATGGGAGCAGGGCCGCCGCGAACCAAGCGGGGCCGCCAAGACGCTCATCCGCGTGGCGGAACTGCATCCGGAAGTCCTGCGAGAAATAGCCGCCTGAGTTGGGGCGGCCCCGTCCTAGATAAACATCTCTTCGTCTTGCGTCGCCGTATCCACCGGGGCCTTCTTGCGTCCCAGCGCCGACACCGCAGCGGAAATTCCCGCCGCCACGCCGTTCACTTCGCGGACCGGCCGCATCACCGCGCGCTTCACCGTCTCACCCACCTGCTCCACCTGATGTATGGTGCTGTCCACCGAGCGGTCGATCTGGTCCAACCGCTGGCGCGTACGGCCCGCGGCGTCCTGCAGCAGTTCGCCCACGCGCTCCACCTGATCGCGGCCGGTTTTCACGATGGCCACGGCCTCATCGGAAATCTCCACGACCCTGGGCCGCGCGTCGTCCACAAGACGATTGACGCTTACCACCAGAGTGCCGGCCTTATCGGCTACGGATCCGATGCTTTCGAGTAACGGCCCAACCGCAGGACCGGCTTTCTCCAACACCGGTCCAACTTTCTCAAGCACCGGTCCTACCTTTTCCAGCACGACGCCCAACCGGTCCATCATCGGCTCGGCCTTGCGCAATAGCGGATCCGCGCGGTCGATAAACGGCGCGGCCTGTTCCTGAATTTTTCGGATAGAACGGTAGAACAGCAACAGCACAATGGCCTGCACCACCACGGCCAGGCAGGCGAGACCCACGCCCGCCGCCACCACCCATCGAAACAGTTCTTCCGTCATGCCTTGCGCCTCTCGCGCGGCGGCTTACGCCGTCGGCTCAGCGCCGCCCACGGTCTCGCGGTACGCTTGCTTGCCGGCCTCCACTGCGTCAGACAGGTTGTCTTTCTGGCGCCCCAGGGCGTCCTTGCCCTTATCCACCCATTCCGCGGCAGTCTGCTTCAATCCAGCGCCGCGCTGCTTCAAGTAGTCCGTGCCTTCGCCGGTCTTATTCTTGATAATTTCGCGGGTCTCTTCCCCCGATTTCGGGGCAAAAAGCATGCCGATAGCCACGCCCACGCCCAACCCCAGTAGAAAGCTCGATAGTCCGTTCTTGTCCATTTATCCTCTCTCCGTTACGGCAATTCCAGTATACTCCGCATAAGTGCTCCAATCATGAGAGAAGCCAAGCGCAAGCGTCTGGACGCCGAAGGATTGTGGCAGTACGCACTGAAAGTCCTCGGCGGACGCGCGCAATCCACCGGTGAGCTGCGCGAAAAGCTGCGCCTTCGCGCCGAGCGCGCCGACGATGTGGATGACGCCATGGCGCGTCTCAAGGACCTCGGCTACCTGGACGACAAGCGCTTCGCCGAAGGCTTCGCCGCCGCGCGCCTCAGCAACGACAGACTCGGAAGCACCCGCGTGATTCAGGACTTGCGCCGCCGCCGCGTGGCGCCTTCGCTGGCCGAAGCTACCGTGCAGAAAACCTACGAGAACGTCGACGAAATCGCCCTCATTGAAGATTGGATTCGCCGCAAGTATCGCATGACTCAGCGCGAAGGCCTGTTCCGCGAAGAGAAGGACCTGGCCGCGGCCTATCGGCGTTTGGCGCGCGCCGGGTTCCGTTCCGGCGAAATCATTCAGGTGTTGAAACGTTTTGCGAAGAATCCGGAGCTTCTCGATTCGTTCGAGCCTCCGGAGGAGCCGCCGGTGGACTAGCCGAAGGCGGTGTAGGTAGCGTAGCCGGAGGCTGTGCAGGCAGCGTACCGCCATCGCATAACGGGCCGGTCGCAAACGCCAGATCTTCCACCACGCGCCCGCCAATCAGGTGTTCCTGGATGATCCGCTCCAGCGCCTCCGGCCCCGCCGAGTGGTACCACACGCCCTCCGGATAAACCAGCGCGATGGGCCCCCGATCGCAGATGCGGAGGCAGTTGGCGCGCGTTCGATAGACCCGGTCGAGCAATCCAAGCTCGCCCAGCCGCCGCTTCAGATAGTCCCACGCCTCCAGACCCGCCTCGCGCGTACAGCACTTCGGTTTGGTCTGGTCGGCGCACAGAAAGATATGACGGCATACGCCGGCGATGTTCAGCTCGGCGGCGCGTTCGAGAATGCGTTCGGTATCGGCCATGTTCTCCTAACGGACGTCCTGTTCCGTAATCACGTAAGCGTCGATGCGCGAAAAGCCCGAGATCCTGGCGACGAGGTTATCCGGGAACCGCCGCAGCTGTGCATTGTAATGCTCGAGCAGCTCATTGTACTTGCGCCGCTCGATGGCGACGGCATTCTCGGCTTCCTTGATCTCCTCGCCGATCCTCCGGTAATCCCGGCCGGCGCTTAGCTTCGGATACCGTTCGGTTAGAAGAAACAGGCGCGCGCACGCCTGCATCAACCGCGCATTAGCTTGAATCTGCAGCTGCGCCGTAGGCCCGCTGGAAAGATCCGCGCGCGCGGCCGTGATGTCGGCGAAAACGGGGTTCTCCGGCCCAGCCACGCCCTTGACGGTCTCCGCGAGATTCGCCACCAGCTCCGCGCGCCGCTGCAGCGCTCCGGCGACCCTCGGCCACTCGGCTTGAATGGCCTCGCGCTGCGCCGAGAGGCCGCTGCGGGCGCTCACCCAGCCGCCGGCCGCCACGGCGGCCAGCGCAAGTACGGCGATCGCGATCAGCGCGCGCGTCAAAGCAGACTCCTACCTTTCCATCCGGCCGATCACCGCGCCGACGCCTTCCAGATACGGACCAAGCAGCGCCACCGGGTCCGCTTCCCGCGGCTTGATGCGGCCCTCGCGCACGTCGAGCAGCTTCTCGAACGGCGCGGCGTCGATCTGGAAATGCTCGCGCGCCAGCGCCATCACCGCGCGCTTCTTTTGCGGCGCATCCACTCCGCGCAGCGCCAGCGCATGCCCAAACAGCACGCAGAACGTCGAGACCGAATCGAGCAACAGGCGGCGGAGCAGATCGGGCCGGGACATCATGCCGGCCGCCTTCTGCCGTAGACGCAGCAATTTTGCGCGCAGCTCGCGCTCCACCTGCGCGCGGTAAAACTGGCGGCCGATCGTGAGAATGGATACCACGTCCTTACCGTACAACAACCGGTGGCTGCGCTGGATACCGGTGAACTCCACGGCGAAGCAGTCTGCGGATTCGGACACTTCGCGCTCCGTGATCAGCAGCAGCGCGGAGTTTCCGCGCTCTCTCCACCAGCGGGATATCTCATCGCAAGCCGCCAGCTCGCGCGGCGCGATTGCCCCCAAAACGCACAGAACGTTGATATCGGAAAACTTCGGCTGGTGGTCGCCGCAAGCGGCCGATCCGTAGAGCACCACCGAAATCAGGCGCTCGCCGTAGGCCTTTTGCAGCTTCTCCACCAATTGGCTTAGCAGTTTTTCCATTGGGATGTTACCAGCGCGGCCTCACCAGCCGCCGGTTTCGCCGCCGCCGAAGCCGCCGCCGGCCGGGCGGATGTGCCGCGCCGGAGGTCCAAGCACGCGGAACAGCCAGAAGAATAACAGCAAAGCGCCGGCCGCCAACAGCCATGGAATCGACTCCGCCAGCGACCTCCGCTCGCGCCGCGGCAGACGCACCGCAATGGTTTTGCGCTGCGCCGCCGCGATGCGCGATCCCATCTCATCGGCCGCCGCCATCAGCGCCAGCGCATACTGCTGCCGCGCCAAAGCGGGCCGCGCCTGGCGAAGAATGGCGGCCATTTCGCCACTGGTCAGAATGGTTGCGAGTCCGGGGCCCGCTTCCATCCAGTCGCGGCGGTTCTCGACGGCCACCAGCCAGATTACGGCGTTCTTTTGCGGCTTCTGGTCCAAGTTCCAGGCGCGAAAGATGGCGTGCGTAACATCCTCGATGGGCTCACGCTGCAATGACGCGATGGTTACGAGGGCGATCTGAGCGCCGGTAGCTTGCTCCACAGCCGCGCAGTAGGCATCCAATTGCCTCTTGCCGCCAGCATCCACGACGCCCGCAAAGTCGCTCACATATCCTTGCGGCCTGAAGGCGGCCCAATCCACCGCCCGCGCCGTCGGGGCGCACCACAATGCGCACCACCACACGGCGGCCGCCAGCCGCATTCGCCGGTTCATGTCGAAGCCTCAGTGTACTACGCGCGCGGGCGCGGATTTGCCACACGGGGCGCTGCATTTGCTAAAATGGACGACAGTTGGGACGTCGTCTAACGGTAAGACTGCAGCCTCTGGAGCTGCGTATCGGGGTTCGAATCCCTGCGTCCCAGCCAGATACCAGAAAGCCCGCCGCCGACCCCGAAGTCCCGTTGGACACCTGAGCTACCGGGTTCGAAACGCGTTATCGCCTTGGCCGCGATATACTCGAAAATACGAGGTAAAGCCGTGGCCGAATTGACCCGCCCGCGTCGGGATTCCGGTGAAGACGAGCGGTCGGGGTGCGTCCAGCATTCCGTCGCGGGACATCCGTCCATCGAGCAACTCACCGCGGAACAAGGCACTGGTCCGATCACGGACGTTTCCGTTCTTCACGGTGATTTCTGGCCCGAGGAGGAGTCCATCGAGGAGTTTCTCGCAACCCTCCATGAGTGGCGCGGCCATGCACGTACCAATCCCGCCGCATGAATCGCGTTGTCGCCGATACCGACGTTGTTTCGTTCCTCTTTAAGAACCACCCGATCGGCAAAGCGCTACGATCCGGAGCTCGCGGGCCGTGTCGCCCTGATTTCCTTCATGACTGTTGCCAAGGTCGAACGTTGGGCGATTCAGTATCGCTGGAGTGAACATCGCGTCCACTGGCTGCACTCGTATCTCAGGCGGTTCACTGTGGTTCCTTCCAGCCCGGACCTTTGCCGCAAATGGGCCGAGGTGATGGTCGCCGCTCAGGCAGTCGGACGGCGAATTGAGTGCGCCGAGGCTTGGATCGCCGCGACGGCGCTACTGTACGACGCGCCACTGGTCACCCACAACCGCGGCGACTACCTCGGTGTTCCGGGCTTGAACCTGGTCTCACACGGGGACCCACCCAGCTAGGTTCTCCACTCTCGCTGCCTCGGAATACGCATACGACAGGCCGGGAGGCCTGTCCCACTTATCCCCACAATTGGCGTTTCGCCACCTTGCGGGTGAGGCCGCGAATCACGCGCTCCGTGTAGTCGCCGAAGGGCATGTCGGTAGTAAGATACGTCCACGTGGCGCCGCGTTGTGACGGGTCGATCCCGCTCGCGCGAGCCTCCTCCAGTCGCGCCACGGTTTCCGGCTCTATGCGCTCGTCCAACTCGCGATACAACGCGTCCACTTTCGTCAGATAAGCGTATAGCGGATCGTGCCCCGTGTACCCCTGCCAGTGAATCCCCGCGCGCAGCTCGGTTACGGTTTCCAGATACACCGACCACAGATCGTCGATGGTGCGCAGCGCTACCAGCCGCTCCAGCTCCGGCTCGTCCGACTGCAGAATCGCCTGCCGCCGCTCCTGAATGCGCTGGCGCTGGCCTTCCATCACCGACTCGTACTTATTCAGGAACAAACGGATCTCCAGGTTCTGCCCCTCCACCAACCGCTGGATGCTCTCCGCGTCGTGATGATGCTCCGGATGATCGATGCCGTACTGCGCCATCAATTCGTCTTCCATGGAAACGAAAAAGCGCGAGCGGCCCGGATCGCCCTGACGGCCCGAGCGGCCGCGAAGCTGATGATCGATGCGGCGGCTCTCATGCCGGTTCATGCCGATCACGTAAAGGCCGCCCAGCTCCGCAACGCCTTCGCCCAGGCGGATATCGACGCCGCGCCCGGCCATGTTCGTCGATATCGTCACCACGCCGCACTCGCCGGCCCGCGCCACAATGCCGGCTTCTTCCTCTTCGTTGCGCGCGTTCAGCACGGCGTGCGGAATCCCGCTGAGCCGGGCGCTGAGCCGCTCGGATTCCTCCACGCTCGCCGTGCCCACCAGAATCGGCTGGCCGGTCGAATGAATGTTGCGGATCTCTTCGATCACGGTCTCTTCCTTGTCGCGCTTGGTGGGAAAGACCGCGTCGGGCTCGTCGACGCGGATCACGGGGCGGTTGGTCGGAATCACGGCGACGTCCATGCCGTAGAAGCGCTGGAACTGGTCGGCCTGCGTGGCGGCAGTGCCGGTCATGCCGCAGGCTTGCGGATAAAGCGCTACCAGATTCTGCAGCGTGACGGAGGCCAGCACGCGCCCCTGCTTGCGGAACGGCAGCCCCTCTTTGGCTTCGAGCGCCGTGTGCAATCCCGCCGGCCAGCGCCGGTCTGGCGCGATGCGCCCTTTGAACTGATCCACCGATTCAATAACGCGGCCCTTCACCACATAGTCCACATCGCGGCGCAGCAGCGCGTGCGCGTGGATGGCATTGTGCACCGCGGTATACGCGGCCAGATTCTCTTCCGCGTAGAGATTGCCAGTGCGAAAATAACTTTCGGCGGCGCGCGCGCCCGCGTCGGTGAGCGCGATGTTGCGGCCATACTCGTCCAGCGTGAAATCGAGGCCCCGGCGGAAGCGGCGCACCAGCGGATCCGCGCGCCGCGCCAGGGCTTCTTCATCCTCTTCGCCGCCCGCCAGTACCAGCGGGATGCGCGCTTCATCGATCAGGATGGAATCGGCCTCGTCGATCACCGCCGCTTGAAACGGCCGGTGGACCTGATCCTCCAGCCGCAGCGCCAACTGATCGCGCAGAAAATCGAAGCCAATCTCATTGGCCGTCGCGTACGTGATGTCGCATGCATACGCGCGGCGGCGTTCATCCGCGCTCATGGTCTGCTGAATGCAACCCACCGTGAGGCCGAGGGATTCGTAAATCGCGCCCATCCACCGGGCGTCGCGGCGGGCCAGGTAGTCGTTGACGGTCATCACGTGGACGCCGCGGCCTTCGCGCGCATACCACGCCACGGCGGGCGTGCAGGCCAATGTCTTGCCCTCGCCGGTCTGCATCTCAGCCACGCGGCCGCGCCCCAATGCGAGCGCGCCTTGCAACTGGACGTCGAACATTTCCATGCCCACGGTGCGCGCCGCGACTAGGGCGACAATGGCGACGGTCTCAGCGAGGTCTTTCGACTGGCGAAAGGCGTCGCGCAAGGCTTCACGCGATCCAACTATACCCGCCCTCACCAGCTCCGCGCGGCGGCGATTGATATGCGCGATCTCCGCGGCCGGCGAGGGGCCGCCGAACCACGAACGCAGCCGGCCCATCGCCGATATGCTCATGGCCATGCACTCATCGCGGTATCCTCATATGCACTCGACGGTCACGCGCGCCCAGTCTTAGCTGCGCAGTAATCGAAGAGCAGTTGCCACTCGGCGCGCTGCGTCTCGCGCGCCATACGCTCGGCATCGGAACCAGGCTGCTGCCGTGCGCGCTCGCACATTTCGATGAAGGCGATGGGGTCCCAGCGCGGGCCGAAATCCACGCCGATCTGCGCGGCCTGTTCCCGCAACGCGGGAAAGATGGCGTGCGCTCCCACCTGGTGGAACCAGTAGCCGGCATTCCCCGCGTCCGGCTCCTGCCGATGCACGATGGCGTGCCAGTAACTGCCCTCGGGCGTAGAGATGTTCTGCGCGATTTCGTGGGCCTCGTGCCAGCAGGAGAAGTAGAGATACAGGCCGGCCAGCGCGGCCTCGGGCAGCAACTTGCGCCGCGCCAAAGTTTCGATCGCCGCTTTCGCCTCGCCCGCAGAGCGCGGACCGTGGGCCGCAATGATGTGGACCAGCGGCATCAGCCGCTCGCCGTCGCCATCGAGCGTGAGAATCCCGGCCACTTCCGGGCCATAAGCTTTCGGATCGAATAGCATGTCTCAATGGTATCG
>Ga0208193_1000759_pt1 | contig 15448 bp, 15 predicted proteins | sample June2015DPH_17_2_FD_184716 | JGI IMG/M metagenome (GOLD analysis project Ga0208193, IMG submission 184716) | Peatland microbial communities from SPRUCE experiment site at the Marcell Experimental Forest, Minnesota, USA - June2015DPH_17_10... | ecosystem: Environmental > Terrestrial > Soil >... | reverse complement strand
AATAAAGTTTATCTTATTGCCACGTTAGAAATAGTACATTTTCTTCGAGCGCTACGGGCTGTGATCATGATGCGCCCTGCAATCTTTCGAGACGGTGCGCCTGCGCAAGGATGGCCGGCGGGCGAATGTCTCCGCAGCTACTACGATATCGAGTATCGGGTTCGGCAGAGTGATGGGGAACTCCGCTGGCTGCAAGCGAAGGGGGGAGGGCGACTCGGCAGGAAACGTTTTATATTTCCGTGGCGCCGTGATAGACATCACCGAGCGCAAGCGAACCGAAGGACGTTTTCGGCGGCTGGTCGATTCCAATGCGCAGCGCGTAATGTTTTGGAACATGAAAGGCGAAATCATCGGGGCCAACGATGCCTTCCTGCGTATCGTTGGCTACACCCGGGAGGACCAGGATGCTGGGCGCCTCCGCTGGGTGGCGATGACGCCGCCGGAATACGCGCACCTGGACCGCCGCTCTCTGGAGGAACTCGCGGCCAAGGGAATCTCCACACCGTTTGAAAAGGAATACATCCGTAAAGACGGCTCCCGCATGCCCATCCTGTTAGGCGCCGCAACTTTCGAGGATAGCCCGGACGAAGCCGTATCATTCCTCATCGACATCACCGAGCGCAAGCAGACGGATCGGGCGCTCCGCGAGAGCGAAGAACGTTTTCGCTTTCTCAACGATCTAAGGTTACCGAGCGGCTTGGGACGAAATTGAGAGGGGCCGGCTAGGGGCATGAGGCTCTGAGAGCTTTGGGGGGGCCGAAACACAATTTCGTCTGACGCTACTGTGTACGGTCTGCAACAGTAATGAGGGCTGTTTCAACAACAAACGTCCCGAATTGCCTCTGCCACTTCCTTAGTATTTGAGGGGCGCCACACTCGGCGCCATGAGGATTTCACGGAAGCGACAATCAAAGCGCCATCCGGCACGGTCGTGAACGAACTGCCCATCCGCGTGCGGGAAGCTGCGGTTTTCCTTGGCGTCAGCCCGCAAACGGTGTATCTTTGAGTAGAGCGAAAGCAGATTCCCCATCTCCGCGTGATGGGCCGCAACATTCGGTTTCTCAAATCGGATCTCGAGCCCTTCCGCGCAACTTTTAAACAGGAGGTGGGAATTGGCAAGACCGAGTAAACATGATGGCTCCAAATACCAGCGCAAAGACGGCAAGGTTCTATGGATGGTCTATCGAGACCGGAGCGGCAAGCGCATCCGGGAATCAACGTTCACGGAAGACTGGCAAGAGGCGCAGCGCAAACTGCGCGAGCGGCATCAGGCCAGGGACGAGAAGGTCCTCGACATCGTCCGGAAAGGAGAGCAACTACAATTTGCGGATTGGGTGGACTTTTTTCTGGAGAACTACTCCAAGCCCCCCATGCGCGCAGAAAAGACACATGAAGCCAACGAGCGCGTCGGTCGGTATCTCAAGGAGGCATTCGGCGACCGATCGATTCGTGAGATTTCTGCGGACGATATCGAGCTTTACCTTCGAAAGCGGCTGCAGGCGCGGGTTCAGATTAAGACCAGAGCCGGGGTGGTTCAAAAAGACCGCCTCAAGCCAGCGACAGTCCATCAAGAGCTGCGGGTGCTTCGCCGTATGCTGAACGTCGCCGTCCGCAAGAAACTGCTCAAGGTGAAGGGGCTGTTTCGGCCTCATTATATGAATTGGTCGGAGCAGCAGCGGATCGAGTTCCGGGCGCCCGAGCATTCGCGCAACATCATTCGGATCATCACTGAGACCGTTTGCGGGTGTACAAGGAGCTGATGCCGATGAAGAAGGAAGAGGTCGATCTGGAAAATGCGGTAGCCTGGATTCCTGATTCGAAGACGCCGAATGGGATCGCTGAGGTGCCGCTAACGGATCTGGCAAGCGAAGCGTTTCGCGAACAGATACGAATCTCAGGATCTGGGCAGTAGCTATTCCCCAACGACGAGAGTTCGACCGGTTATCAAAAGAGTCTGAAGACGGTCTGGCGATTGACGTTGCGCAGGGCCAAGGCGCCGTACTTCCGGATTTATGATTTGAGGTCCCTCTGCGCGACTCGCTTAAGCGCCGGCGGAGTGGCGGACGAGTGGGTCACGCAGTTGCTTCGACAGGGGGATGCGAAGGTGTTCAAGAACTACTCGCAGATGAAGCTCCAGATGAAACGCGAGGCTCTGAAGAAGCTGAACAGGAAAGCCAACGAAGGCCAGGCGGGTTTTGACACGGAGAGACCGAACTGATGAGGTTTTGTCACGGTTTTGCCACGGTCGGGAGCTTTTTTTCTCGATTTGGGCAGGCCGGACAGTTTCGGAGATTCAGGAAGTGGTTTAAAATCAGGAGAGGTTCCCATTCGGGCCTGTAGCTCAGTTGGTTAGAGCGCCTGCTTGACACGCAGGAGGTCAGAGATTCGAGTTCTCTCAGGCCCACCATTTCGTTTCAAGAGTTTCCGCATGTAGCGATCTCCGCCCAAACCACCGAGGTGGGCGGTTTTGGGCGGAAATATCATTGTTTTCGCCCGGTTTTCGCCTCTGCTTGCTCCGGTTTTTTGCCTTGCCCGTCGAGCTTCGTCTTCATTTGATCGACGAGCTTGTTGACCTCTTGCTTCACGCTTGCCGGTATCACCTTGCCGTAATAGAGGGACATCCTAGCCTCGGTGTGCCGCATTTGGCCTTGGACATCTTTCGGCGATGCGCCCGAATCCAGCGCCATCGTGGAGAACGACCTGCGGAGCATCTGATGCGTGATGCCTTCGAGGCCGACCGCCTCCGCGGCTGGCTTCAGGACACGTTTGAGATGTTGTCGTAACGCATCGGCGTTCCCCGCTTCGACGAAAATATGAAGGCTTCCGCCCGGCTGTCTCCGCACCATGCCTCCATTCCCGGAGAAGTTCTTGGACTCCGCACGGCAGGTACACGTAGCTGTCGCTGCGCGGCGTCTTCGGGTCGTCCAAACCAGACTTGCCGAATGCTTCGTCAATCCGCAGATGGTCGGAATTGCCCCCGTCCCAGTCGTTCCAACGGAGTGCGAACAATTCGCCGGGGCGTAAGGCACACGCGTAGAGAATCCAGAGGATCAACTCGTCCCGGCGCCGCCCCTTATCGCGGAAGTAGAGCAGCAGAGCGCCTATCTCCTCATCAGTGATGAACCACCGGTCCACCTTCTTCACACGCTTCGGGACTCTGACCTCGCTCGCGTAGTTGTAACGAATCAGGCGCCGCTTCATTCCCTCATTGATCGCAGCTCCGATGAAGATCAGCATACAAGATCAAGTCGGAAGCTGCTCCCATTCCCCCGCAACACCAAAGGCGCCTACGACTGGAATGCCCTGCCCATCGAGTGGCGCGCCGGTTGAAAACGGCGCCGCGAGTCGGCCGGCGTCACCGCGCCGCAGGCGCTCGAAGCGCAACGCGCAACCGCCCTAAACTGGAGGGCCGAAAACTGGAGGGCCGAAAGCTGAGCATAATATGAAATAATATTAATCGGTAGCAGCAGAGGATGGCATGGTTGCCGTCGCAATGAATTCTGTCGCCAATCAGCCGCAGAGTTCAACGGCAGCGAAGGGAGGGTTGGAAATGGCTACGAAGGACGATTCGTCGGACGGCCTGAGATTTAACCGTCGCAATTTTCTCAGAACCACCGGTCTTGCAGGTCTGGCCGAGACAATTGCCGCGCCGGTGGAATTAGCCGCGCAGAGCACGCCTGCGGCCGTCGGACCCGGCGATGTGCCCGTGCGCCTGAACGTAAATGGCCGGCAAATAGATCTCATGATCGAACCGCGGGTCACGCTTCTCGATGCCCTGCGCACACGCGCGAATCTCACTGGTAACAAGCGAGGGTGTGACCGGGGCGCCTGCGGCGCCTGCACGATGATCGTTGACGGGCGGTCGGTCTACTCCTGTTCCACGCTGGCGATCGAGGTGCAAGGCAAGCAGATTCGCAACGTGGATGGTCTTGCCAGCGCCGACCAGTTGCATCCTGTGCAGCAGGCCTTCTGCGACAAGGACGCGCTGATGTGCGGCTTCTGCACGCCGGGATTCATCATGGCGAGCGTAGCTTTGCTGGAGAAGAATCCTAACCCTACGCCCGAACAGATTAAGCACGGCCTCGACGGCAACATCTGCCGGTGTGGCACATTCTCCCGGATCTTCGAGGCCGTTTCGAGTGTGAAAGGAGGACAACGTGGCTAACTCGGAGTTCGACTGGCCAGCCAAGCCGTCCGTTCTTGGGACGCGAATCAATCGCCTGGACGGACCAGACAAGGTGACCGGCCGCGCGAAATACACTTTCGACATTAACCGCCCCGGTATGTTGTACGGTCGCATTGTCCGCTCGCCGCATCCCCACGCGCGCGTTGTTTCGGTCGATTTGTCGGCCGCGACTCGGATGCCTGGGGTTAAGGCCGCCCTGCTCGTGCGCGACTTTTCCGGTTCGCAGAACAATCGCGTCATGTTCCAGGGCGACGAGGTGGCGGCCGTGGCCGCCGACACAGAGGAACACTCAATCGATGCGGCGCGGTCGATCAAAGTCGAGTACGAGGTCCTGCCGCACGTAACCGTCGTCGACAAAGCTCTGGACGGTACGGCTCCGGCTGTGTTCACAGGTGGAAACGTGCGCGATGGCCGGCCCGCGCAAGCGGGAGATCTGGCGGCGGGCTTCGCGGCGGCGGCGAAGCTGGTTGAAGGGACCTATTCGACCCAGGTCATCACGCACACCTGCATGGAGTCGCATGGCACGGTGTGCGAATGGGCGGGCGACAGGCTGACGGCATGGATCTCGACCCAGGGGATCAACGGAGCGCGCGAGAACTTTGCGAGCGCGTTGGGCATTCCGCAGGCTAACGTGCGCGTCCTGTGCCAATACATGGGCGGCGGTTTCGGCAGCAAGGCGCTGAGTGTCGGCGCCGAGGGCCTGATGTGCGCCAAACTCGCCAAAGCGGCAAATGCTCCGGTAAAGCTGATGCTCGATCGCAAGGAAGAGCACCTGGCGACCGGCAATCGGCCGTCAGCGGCGTCGCGGATAAAAGCGGGCGTCTCCGCCGACGGCATCATCACCGCGTTCGATGCCCAGTCGTGGGGTACGGGCGGGGCAGGCGCCACCGCCGACTTCCCGCTGCCTTACATTTATCAGGTCGCGAATCGGAGCCGATCGCACAAAAATGTCTTCACCAATACCGGTCAGCAGCGGCCGATGCGGGCGCCAGGCCATCCGCAGGGTTCGTTCAACACCGAGATCATCATGGATGAGCTGGCGGACCAGGTGAACATGGATCCGGTCGCGTTTCGGATCAAGAACCTGCCTCCGGAGGCGCCGAACGCGATGTGGCGCAGCTATCTGCAGGAGGGCGCTGCGGAATTCGGCTGGAACAAACGGCATGCCACCGGAGACAAGACCTCGGGCCCGATCAAGACCGGCATGGGTGTCTCGATTAACACGTGGGGCGGCGGCGGTCGCGGACCCTCGCCGGCCCATTGCGAAATCGCGTCGGATGGCGGCGTCATCATGCGCCTCGGCACGCAGGATCTTGGCACTGGAACGCGTACGATGGTGGCCGTAATTACGGCCGATGCACTGGGATTGCGTCCGTCACAGGTCAGGCCGGAGATTGGCGACACGCTTTATGGCGTGAGCGCCTTATCGGGTGGCAGCACCACTGCGGCGAGCATCAGTCCGGGGATCCGCGTGGCGGCGATCAAGGCGCTCGATGCGTTGAAAGAGAAGGTCGCGCCGGCGCTTGGCGTCGACGCCGCATCGCTGGTCGCCGCTGGCGGCCGCATTCAGGTCGAGAACGATCCCTCCAAAGGAATGACGTGGGCCGACGCCTGTAAGCAGATTGGCCCCCAGCCGATCGCGGCGGACGGTGAATGGAGAGCCGGCATGTCGTCGACGACGACCAGCGGCGTGCAGTTCGCCGAGGTCACCGTTGACATCGAGACCGGCATCGTCAAGGTGACGCGGGTCCTGGTGCTTCAGGATTGCGGTCTGGTGGTGAGCCGCCTTACAGCGGAGAGCCAGTGCTATGGCGGTGTCATCGGGTCGCTGAATTTCGCGCTGTTCGAGGATCGAATCCTCGATCGTAATACCGGGCAGATGCTCAACCCCAACATGGAGTGGTACCTGCTGGCCGGTATGTCGGACATCCCGCGGATTGACGTGCGCCTCAAGGATCAGCCGGAGCGCGGCGTCATCGGTCTCGGCGAGCCGCCGACGGTATCGACGGCGGCGGCGATCGCGCTGGCAGTCCGGAATGCGACCGGCGTGACGATGCGGAGCCTGCCGCTGACGCCCGCAAGGATTCTGGGAGCGATGCGGCAAGCAAAAGGGTGAGGCCGGCGATGGGCCGGTCCAACGGGGGTTGGGGAATCGGGAGGTTCTGTGAAAGCGTTTGCTTACGTAAATCCGACGAATGAAAAAGACGCGGTGGCCGCGCTCTCGCCGCAGTTTGAGCAATCGATGCCACTCGGTGGCGGCCAGGATCTGCTGGCGCGGATGAAGGATTACATCACGCAGCCTGACCGGATCGTCAATATCAAGTCCGCTCTGGAATCGACAGTGACGCCTTCGAATGGCGGGCTGCGGATCGGCGCGGCGATGAAGATGGTCGATCTCGCGGAGCACATGGAAGTGCTGCGGATGTATCCGGCGATCGGCGCAGCGGCGATCGAGGTCGGTACGCCACAGATCCGGAACCAGGCAACAGTTGGCGGCAACCTCAATCAGCGGCCTCGTTGTTGGTATTTCCGCAACGAGGAGTTCGTCTGTTTCAAAAAAGGCGGGAATACGTGCTTCTCGCCTGCCGGCGAGAACCAGTTTCATGCGATCTTGGGCGGCGGACCGAGCTTCATCGTGCACCCGTCGAGCCTTGCGGTTCCGATGGTAGCTTATGGCGCGACGTTCCGTCTGGCAGGTCCCAAAGGCGAGCGACTGGTACCCGCGGCCGACTACTTCACGTTACCGAGGCAGAACCTGCGGGTGGAGAACGTGCTTGCGCCTGACGAACTGTTGACGCACGTCATCCTGCCCGCACCCGGCAATGTGAAGAGCGGACACTACGAAGTCCGTTACAAGGCATCGCACGATTGGCCGATCGCTTTCGCGACTGTGTTGATTTCGTTCCATGGCGCCACGGTACAATCGGCCAGCGTGGTGATGGGCGCGGTTGCCCCCATCCCGTGGCGGTCGCGCGAAGCCGAGCAGGCGCTCGCGGGAAAAACAATCACGGAAGAGACCGCGGCCGCGGCGGCCGAAGCCGCCCTGAAGGATGCGCGTCCCATGAGCCAGAACGCTTACAAAGTCGACGTCGCGAAGACCGCCGTCAAACGCGCCATTCTGCGCGCCGCCGGCATCCACACGGCCTGATCTTCGCAAAAGAGGAGCCTATATGCTGACACTGATTTCACCCAAGATAACCGTGGGGGTACACTGCGCCAAGCTCCGTACAAAGGGCATGTACATGAATGCCGTCGTGGACCCCGACGAGTTAACGTTTTACGACCCATACGACAACACCGTCTACTGGTGCGTGTCGACCCAGACCGGGTTCGGGCCCGACGGCGAGCCGGTTCGAGCGGATGTGTGCCGCGGCGAACGCGGGTGTTGCAAGTTCTGAAGTATTACCGGATATGTGTTGCGACACAGGAACAAACGCAAACACAACGACAAGTTAAAGGGGACCACACTGCCAATGGTCGGTGGGCAGTGAGTGGGTCCCAAAAGTGCCGGTGAAATTTCCTAAAAGCTTTTCCTTGACTCCGACGCCATACTTCGGGAATCATTAGAACACCCTCCGACGACTTGTGGAGCAGCAAGGCTGTAGCGCAGTTGCCGTAGGGCAACCGACGTCGCAAAGATGAAGCCGGCGACAATCGATCCGCCCGCGGCTTCTCGTCCAGAAACAACGGGGTGTAGAACTTGAACCGGTTTCGAGCGAAATCACCTTGCGTGTTGGTTAGCGGCCGCTCGACGAAGGGGACGGCCTCGAACGTGAGCCCACGATCCGCTGGATACCGCGGTCCAATGCCCCGCGCGGAGACCGGCAAAAACTGGCTAAGGAAAAAGCGCGGTAACAGGGGGCGTAAGAACGGGTCAAGATGGTCATAAGGTAATCCGAACACTCGCCCCAATTCGCTGCCAAACTGGCGCCATTTTTCACTGAAACGTCACGCGCCGGTAAGCCTGAAAAAACTGCTAGACCCTGGAACCGGTTCCACCCTGGATACTATTCGTGGGGTGTGGGAACCGATACCAGGACTAGGCAACGCTATTTGCGATCCGGGGAGCTTGTGAAATTGACGGGCAGCACCGATTCCTGACGGCACTATGAGCGCGTTCGCGTGCTGCCGCGGCCGCGCACGGCCGGCGGTTACCGCCAATATCCGCATCGGGTTCGGCTCATTCGTCGTGCCCTCGGCTTTAGCCTCAATGAACTGTCGCGTATTTTGCGCGTACGCGAAGCCGGCGGCGCACCATGCCGGCAAGTACATGCATTGGCAAGAGAGAAGTTTGCCCAACTCGATCTGAAAATCTCCGATCTTCTAGCGCTGCGAACCCAGTTGCAGATTGTCGTTTGCGCAATGGGGAGACAAACTCGACCGCACGCCGGAAGGTAAGCGCGCTGGATTGCTCTAGCAAATTCGTATGCACCTATCCCATATCGCCGGGATGTTCGCGGGTGACCTCAAAGCGCCGATGCTCATCCATGACCAGGTCCCACCGGGCATGCCTATGCGGAGCTGAGGTATCAGTATGAAGACATCGATGCGGCCGAGTGCGGATCGCAACACAGAACAAAAAAGCACTGGCGGCCGTCTACGAGTTTCTGAGGTTTCAAATCGCCGATCATCAGACCGTGATACCGCCGAGATCACTAAAGAGAGAGCCACCGCCAAATAGAATGCTTTGCCCGTTAATGCGGGTAGAAATACGCAATTTCGGAGGGCTCACCGCCGATGAAATTGCTGTCGCCGTGAGCTGCACCGTGCAGGTAGTCCGGCACGAACTCCGCTTTTTCCAAGCCTGGGTGCGTCGCGAGCTGTTGTAGCGACGGCTGGGTTCGTGGAGCCCGGTCGCCGACCGACCCGACCACGAGACGGGCGCAACCGCCTGAAAGATCCGCTACAATTCTTGCCAATTCCGCCCCTGGTTTTCGCTTTTCAGTGTAGGGGGGCAGGTGCCAAAAACCATTACCGCCGGAACCGGGGACTCTTATCCATCGCAGATGGCAAGAGGGGTCCTTCTGGAAGACTATCTGGAATCACTCTCAGAACTGACTGCCTGTATACCCTCCGCTACGTCAAAAACACACCGCGTGCCGCTGCCATTGTCTGAGGTCCTATTGCGAACCGGGTTGGCGGGACCTCGGGTTTCCGCCACGGAATCGATACGGAGCGCCTCTACTCAGACGCCGTTAATTGAAGACTGCCGGCCGATCGCGAAAAGCCTGGAATGCCGGCTAGCCATGGGATTGAATTTCCCGCTGCTGGAAGAGCATTTTACGCGCGGGGGCGTGACAGTGCTGAAGCCAGACGGGGACGAAGGCAGCGCGATCCAGGCCCGCCTTTTGTTTCGCGGAGCTTTACCGTCCACGCGCCGGGTGTTTGAAGTCCGTTTTGCCGCTACTGCGCGAGAGCATGCCGACGCTCCAATTGCTCAGGCTCGGCAGGAAGCGGCGAGCAGTCGCCTTCGCCAAGCCCTCGCGAGTTACCGCATCGCGATCGTTCGGAATCCGCGCGATTGGCAGCTCATCGGCGAGGCAGCGGAGTTCGTTTCGACGCAATTAAAGGATCATGAAGCAGGGTTGGAATTGGCGCACGCAGCGCTGGAGCTGAATCCCTGGTACAGCTCCCGGCTGTGGAATGTGCTGGGAGACTGCCTCACCTCGCTCCAGAGGCCGCGAGACGCTCATGAGTGTCATTTGCAGGCGCAGCGCATTAATCCTGACGATGTCGACACGAACCTCAAGCTGGCGGAGACCTGGTTGGCTTTGGGAGATCCGCGGCGCAGCCTGGAGGCGGCGGCGCGAGGGCTGGCGAACGACTCCGACGCCTTGCTCAGGCACGTGCTTCTCGAAAAGCAGCAGCAAGCCATCGCGTCTCTCACCGTGCGGTAGCATGCCGAGCGGGAGACGTTGGTGCGCAGACAGGGGTAGGTCGGGGAAGAGAATACAGGCCATTGCTGTGGTGCTGAGGCGCCGCATAGGAAGAGGTCGTAGTGACGATCGGTCGCAAAGTGACCTCGCTCAGGCAGGAGGAATGAGATATTCCATCTGGCTCCTGGAAGAGAATCGGTCCGGGGGAGGAATGAGATATGAGTATACAAACCGATTGAGGGCCACTCAGAGAGTTTCGGAACCCGCGCGTATAACCCGACCCTCTCGCAAGATCGCGCGGATACGGTCGAGAAATTGCTGACTTGTCGCTAATTTAAGGAGCGCAAAATGGCCTACAAACAGAACATACCGGACGCATGGAAACGCATGCGCCCCAACACGGCGAAGCTGCCTTTCATCTACAATCTGGACGCCGCGGTCGGAGTGGGATCTCCCAACCAGCGCCTGGATGTAATGATGGTTCAGTACTTTCTTCAGAGTTGGAGGATCAATAAAGGCGAATCCACCGTTCGAATCAACCCGAAGGCCGTCCCGCAACGCCCGCTGCCGGCCACGGGCGCGTTCGATAACCGGACACTCGCCTGGATTTTCTGGTATCAGCTTACGAATTTCGCGGACACCTCATCGATTACCGGTAAGATCACGCCGGCGGCGCAGGACGGCTCCGACCTAACCGGCCGCCACACTCTCTTGCATCTGGAACTGCAGCTTCTCGATCCGGACGCGAATGGCAAATTCAGCAGCAGCTCTTCGAAGATGTTCCTGGACTTGTCTACGGATCCATCCGCGCCGCAGGAATTAGTCGCAGCGCTGGCGAAGCCTCGCTGAACGGCGGTTTTGGGGGGCGAGATGAGCTTGAATTACTATGTCCGATTCGACGAGATATACATGCCGCCGGCTGACGTGATTCGAGCAGGGCAAAAATGGATCAAGATTATAGACGTCTCATTTGGGCGTGCACCTTGGGCGGAGACGGGAAGTTATAGAGTGACAGACAATTCCGTTCACATCACTCGGGAGCTGAGCGCCGGCTCTGTCCGGTTCGCCAGGTTGGCCTCGGAAGGGCTGCACATCGACAATATGCTCATCGAGGCCACGCGACGCGCAGGCAACGTGGAAGTGGTAACGATGCATATCACCCTGGAGGATGTCAATGTCACGGCATACCTGCCACGCTCGTCAACAAGAGGGGTATTTTGCTAGAGAGTATTTTGCTGTATTACGGCCGCCTCGTAAGATGAAGCCGCAAACGCGTTCACGACGTGGACTTGTCTACGGATCCAACCGATTCGTGACGCGCTTGTGCGCCGGCGCCGAGGTTGTCATGAATGGGCCGGGATGGGAGCTGCGGACGACGTACCTGCGGCGGCGAAACCCAGTTGAACCAGGGATCTTATGGATGGCTGGCGATTGGGACAGACACGGTTCCCATTAGCATCAATGACAATTCCCTTCGCGACCGCGACCTCAAGGACGGGGTGGCGGGTTTCGCGCACCGATCAATAACCGACAAAACGAGTGGAGCGCCCCGGCCCTTACCTCTGCTGCGCGCAACCACAAACCATCCCGCGGGTCGCTCTGGGGGATGAATAGGAGCGATTACTCGCTCCGCATCGCCAGTTGACGTTGCACGAAGTTGTTGTGCGGCAGCTTGTTGTCCCATTGCCGCCAAAGTTGGCAGCGGCGATCGTCCATGCCGGTTGCTTTGGCAGTATCTCCCGCGCGCCGGTAGACCCCGGCCATGTAGTAATACATCATCGAAACTTTGGTAGCGTCCATAAGGTCGCCGAGCGGATCGGGCTTGGACGCCATCATGGCAGCCAACAACTGCTCGTAGATCTCCACGGCTCGATGGCGGTCGCCCACCTGGGATTCATAATCCGCCTGGGCGCGCAGCACGACCACCACTTCGCTTTCGGGCTCGAGCTGTTGCGCCGGGTAATCCTTGGTTTCGCGCAGCAGGGCAAAGGCAGCTTCGATCCGCTGCCGGGATTCGGGAAACCGGTGCAGACGGCGCAACGGATAGGACGATTCGGCCAACGCGTTCGCCTCGTGCCGCCGCGCTGCGGCATTGTTCTGTACTTCCCGCAGACGCCGGATTCCCAAATCGAAGATGGCGAGCGACTGTTGCGGGTCCCGCTCTTCCAGAAGGCCGGCCAACTCGCGGGAGCACAAAGCCAGGCGGTCGCGGGCGTTCTGGTCGCGCGGATCCTTGGAGGATTGTTCCTCCATCAGGCCGACCGCCTTCCGATACACCCTGATGGCCTCTTCGGTACGTCCCAGGCTGATCCCGCCGTCCTGGCCCAGAGTGCGCGCCTCGCGCAACAAGATGCCATACAAGTTGAGATCTCGCTGAACGGGGTCCGCTGGCAGCGGCCCCTCGGCGATTTGCCGAGCCTGGCGAAGCGTTTCGAGCGCCTCCTCCAGGCGCCCCTGCGAACGGAGCGCGCTGCCGATCAGGCTGAGACCCACGGACCGGATCACCGGTTCGGAGGGAAGCGAGGCAGCCGCTTCGATGGATTTCCTGGCGTATTCCCGGCCCTCCTGGTAGCGATGGAGGTTTATATAGCAGAGCGCAATGCGGGTGTAGTATGTGGCGGCGTCCGCGCGCTGATCCGCGGTGACCTTCCCCGAGCGGAAGAGCCGGCCGAGCCGTTCCACGGCCTCGGAGGCGTGCTTGGCGGCGTCGGCGTTGCGTCCCAGGGTCGACGCCACGATCATGCGATCCTGCGCGATCCCCGCGGAAAGCACCAGGGCAGCCGCGCTGTTTTTCCGCGACTCGAGCACCAGATCGATGAATCGGCCGGCCTTCGCCAAGCTCTGTTCCGCCTGGTCGGCCTCGCCCAGATTCAAGCCCGTCGGTACGCCTTGGATGCGGGCCACCCGCATGTAGGCCGCGCCAATCTCCTGAACCAAGTCCGGGTCGCCGTGCGCGGAAGCGCCCAATCGCTCCAGATACTCGAGCGACATGGAGACAAGCTGATGACGGGCGTCGGTAGCGCCAGGCAGAAGCCTCAACCGGGCGTCGAGATCGAAGACTTTACTCGAAAGCAGATGTAACTGCTGGAAGCGCTCCTGCGCGATGAGACGCTGCCGGTTCGCCGCGTAAAGTCCCACGGAAAGCCCAGCGAGGGTCAACGCGGCGGCCGTCACCATAGTGCGATAGCGCCGTACAAACTTGCGCGCTCGATACCACGCGTTCCCCGACCGTGCGCGGATGGGCCGCCACTCGAGGAACGCCCGCACATCGTCGGCCAGCGCCTCTACCGAGGAATACCGGTGCTCCGGTTCCTTGCGGAGCGCCCTGAGGAGTATGAAGTCGAGGTCGGCAGGCAGTTCCCGATTCAGGCGGCTGGCGGGAGCCGGGTCGGTGGAGCAAATCGCGGTATCGACGGCTTCCGGAGTACGCGCCGGAAAAGTATGGGGCGATTGGCCGGTGAGAAGATCATACAGCACTGCGCCCAGGGAATAGACGTCCGTCGCGGTGGTCTGTACCATGCCGCGGACTTGCTCGGGGCTGGCATAGTCGGGCGTGAGCACACGCTCCTGAGTACGGGTCTGGTCGGTGACGGCATCCAGGATCTTGGCGATTCCGAAATCCAGCAACTTGGGCTCGCCCTCGGCGTTTACCAGGATGTTGGAAGGTTTGATATCGCGATGAATAATAAGGTTTCGATGGGCGTAGGAGACCGCGCCACAGACTTGCAAAAAGAGGCGCAGCTTGCCCCGCAGGTCGAGCTTCTGGGAGGCCACATCGATTGGGGCGCCATCGATGTACTCCAACACCAGGTACGGCCGGCCCTCCTCCGTTTCACCGGCGTCCAGCAGGCGGGCGATTCCCGGATGCTGTAGCGAGGCCAGAATCTGGCGCTCCTGCAGAAAGCGGTTGCGGAAAGAATGCCGGGAAACGCTCTGCTGGATCAGTTTGATGGCGACGCGCTGATCAATCTGGCCGTCTATGCGCTCGGCGAGAAAAACCTCGCCGGCGCCGCCGCGGCCCAGAAGACGAGTCAAGCGGTATGGCCCGCATCGGAGCCCTTCCGAAGGCGACGCGCGCAATTCCAGAACGGCTTCCGCTTCTCCAGTAATCAGATCGGCGAGGGGCGCATCCGGCGAATCGAAGCTGAGGAGCGACTCCACCTCCGCCCGCAATTCCGCCGGCACGCGGTGGCGCTCGAAGTACACCTGGCGCTCCGGCGGAGCGAGGTCGGCCACCTCACGGAACAACAACGGGACCTCGTCTCGCATAATTCACCATATGATGCCACAGGGCGCCCGATCCGGTCCGCCCCAGCTTCCTAACTCTTCTAGCGATGGATTTGGAGGAAATTGGCGAGTCGTATAATACTTTCCGATGGATGCCTTGGCGCAGGAGAACAGTTCGCTTGCCGAACTCATCGAGATGCGCTATTTCGGCGGCATGACCGCGGAGGAGACGGCGGCGAGCGCCTCGGCGGTCTTTTCAAGTATTACCACCGGCGGGCCGCATGAGTTTCTTGACCCTTGGGTACAACTTCACCTTTGCCGGCCGCCGCGTTCAGGAGTCGAGCAAGTCGTAACCCTTAAACCTCAAAGCAACGCAGCGGTGAGAGCCGAGCGCGCGTCAGTGCTCAGTTTTTTCGCGCCGTAGCGTGCTAACTTTCGCTTCGAATTCCGCTTACATAGACAGAGGGTCGTGGCGACCCGCCCAAAGCAAGTGATCGCGGAGGCGCAGCCGTATCGCGATTTCCGCGCAAGGGGGGCATTTCACTCATGCGTTGCTTTTTTTCTCAGGTCGGAAGGGGGGCTACAACGGCTTCTCTGTTCTCGCTGCCCGATCCCGGACTGAGAATCGTTCATGCCAATGCTGGAGGGATTGACGTGGCGAACCAGGGCCATTATGTGTAGAGCCAGACGAAAGTGCTCCTGGGCGATGGAGGCGATCGACGGCAGCATCAAATCTCTCTTGCGGCGGGGCCGAGGCTACAAGAACCTTGGCTATCCGCTGCTGAAGGCGCACCTCATCGCCGCCACCCGGAGTGAATTGGTGGCCTTCCGCGCAAAGCGGCCTAAAATGCTGCCCCTGTCAGATTCTTGCGCAAAGCCGCTAAAACAAGTTGGCTCCGGTGAAACCGCAATCATCACCGTCTTGCTGCGAGATCGCCAAGACGCCGGCGCCACAGCGCGGGCGCAGACCTCCGAAAGATAAAGGGGACAAATATGCCGATATATATGAATTGGGGCTCGGGCGCTGTCATAGGTTCGGTGACTTCGCTATTCTGAATTGGCCCACTTCGATGCTCTGATTTGGCCCCCCTGCACGAACAGAAACCGATTATCCTGTTTTGGGCCTTGCGGTCCAGAAAGGAGGCGGTTTGGACAGGAG
>Ga0208193_1000757_pt1 | contig 15469 bp, 12 predicted proteins | sample June2015DPH_17_2_FD_184716 | JGI IMG/M metagenome (GOLD analysis project Ga0208193, IMG submission 184716) | Peatland microbial communities from SPRUCE experiment site at the Marcell Experimental Forest, Minnesota, USA - June2015DPH_17_10... | ecosystem: Environmental > Terrestrial > Soil >... | reverse complement strand
CGGATTCCATCGCGTTGATTTTCTTGGCGGTGATGTCGGTCGCGAATTTGACCACCTTGGCGGGCTTGCCGCTGCGATCCAGGACCGGGTTGTAGGAAGCTTCGATCCAGATATCGCGGCCTCCCCTGGCGAGGCGCTTGAACTCCGCTGCCTGGAACTCGCCGCGATTGAGCTTCGCCCAGAACTCGCGGTACCCGGCGCCGTTGGCTTCAGCAGGCTCGACAAACATCCGATGGTGCTGACCCTGCACTTCGGCGAGCGTATAGCCCATCAGGTGCAGGAAATTTTCGTTGGCGGCGATGATCGTGCCATCCAGGTTGAATTCGATGACCGCCTGCGACTTGTGCAAGGCGGCGAGCTGGGCCGAGGCATCATTCAAACCGCTGTTCCAGAGAAACATTGCGTGAAGCCCCAAAGCCCTCGATGTCGGTGAGATGAAACGCGAACGACGGCACGTACATCTACTTACATTCTAAGGTTGAAGTGCTAATAATCTCTTGGCCAAAGCTTTCATCGGATTTTATTGGCCCGCAAGTTACACCGTAGGAATACGGAACGTAGAAATACGGAATCTCATTGCGACGCAGGGACCGAGGTGAAGAAGCAGCGGCCGGTGCATGACAGGCCGCCGCTTCTTTTGGCTTGGGGAACTCAGACATCAGTGGCCGGCGGGAGCAGATTCGGCTCCGTTCCGCAGGCGCGCCAATTCGTCGGCATCAGCATAGGACGGCGCGGCCCAAGCATTGGCGTTCCGAACCTGTTCGTTCGTGGGGGCCATAAAGTGATGCTTCGTAGTCCGCTCTCCGGCCGTCGCGGCCTGGATCATCGAGGCTGCGATCAGCACTGACGCAACTGAGACAGCGATGCGTTTGCTCATCTTGTTCATGGTATCATCTCCCAGCTTGTCGTTCGCGAAGCGAAATTGCCTCGTGCTGGCAAAACGCTAGTGGTGCCGACGCCGAGCGATAATACGCAAAACGTGAAACAGATTATTCTGCCAAGCTTGATAATCGGAGCTTTGAAATATCGCGCCGCGAGAAAGCGCCTGCTCCAGATCGGAGAAGATATGCGTGCAGCGGTCGTAATAGGCGGCGGAAAATCCGCCGCTGTCGACCACCCGACGAACGCTTTCAGGATGGTGACCGGCGACAAACCTACTTGCCGAACTGCATCGAGCTATCCGGCGCGAGGGCGCGCTTCTGCAATTCCGGGACATTGACCTTGACGCCGTTGGCCATGATGACGTCGCCCGGCTGCTGGCCGGCGGCACAGGCGCCGAGCCACTTGCCCTCCATCGTCATCTTCATGGCCGGCAGGTCGCTGCCTTCCGCCGTCACCGTCATGGTGTAGGCGCTGTCGAAGCTGCCGGTGACGACCGCATGCGCGCTCGCCGGCTTGCCATTGAAGTCGCAGCGCGAGTCGATGGTCATTCCGGTGTCCGACTTGTTCACCTCGCGCCCGGCGCAGGCCGGCGCGGAGAACGGACCGGCGCTCGATTGCAGCATCTGGTCGGTGGCGGCATCGATGCATTGCTGCACGGCGACCGCGCGCCCATGGCCATCGATCGAGGTCTTGACCTCCCACAAGCCCGGCTTGCGCGCGGGTGCGTCGGCGGCGAATGCCTGCGCCTGGAGGACCAGACCGAAAGCCACGCCCAGATAGATCATGGCAGGTGATTTGTCTTTGTGATGGCTCATGGGGTGCTTCATCTTCTCGCGTAACAAGGAATCCCTAGCAATGTCGGGCATCGATGCGCAAGGATTTCGGTCCGACCGCAAGCTGCCGACAGACGGCTACTTCAGCCGGTACCGGTTCGGCCGACTGGGAGGGAGTTGCTCCGCCGGATGCCATAGTGCCCCCAACCCCGCAAGTGCTGCGAGTTTATCATCTACCATATTTGGCGCAGGTTTGTTTCACCTCAGGAATTGCGGCAGGCCTGTGGCGGCCCCATGTGACATCGTATGGCTTTTGTATCGGGGCGTTGCCAGATAGAAGCTGATCCGCAACGGCTTCGATCGCATCTTTTATGAGTCTTTCCAGCCCTTTTGTCCGCCGCCCGGTCGCCACCACGCTATTGTCGCTCGGACTCGTCGTGGCCGGCGGCATTGCGTTTTTCAAGCTGCCGGTCTCGCCGCTGCCCGATGTCGACATCCCGACTATTTCGGTGCAGGCGACCTTGCCCGGCGCCAGCCCCGCGGACGTGGCGATTACGGTCGCAAGCCCGCTCGAGCGTCACCTGGGCCAGATCGCCAACGTCAGCGAAATGACGTCGACGAGCACGCTGGGCTCAGCGCGCGTCAACCTGCAATTCGACATCGGCCGTGACATCAACGGCGCCGCGCGCGACGTGCAGGCCGCCATCAACGCGGCCCGCGCCGATTTGCCGACCAGCCTGCGGAGCAACCCCACTTACCGCAAGTTCAATCCGGCCTCGGCGCCGATCCTGATCTACACCCTGACGTCGGACACGCTGACGCCTGCCGACCTCTATGACGCCGCCTCGACCGTGCTGGCCCAGAAGCTGTCGCAGATCGAAGGGGTCGGCGAAGTAGCCGTCAGCGGCGGATCGCTGCCCGCCGTGCGCGTCGAGCTGCTTCCGCCGGCGCTCTACAAATACGGCATTGGCCTGGAGGATGTTCGTGCGGCACTGGCCTCTACCAACGCCCACAGCCCGAAGGGCGGCATCGACGTCGAGAACCAGCGCTACCAGCTCTATTCCAACGACCAGGCCAACAAGGCCGAGGACTACAAATCTCTGATCGTGGCCTATCGCAACGGCGCGCCCGTCCGCTTGTCGGACGTCGGCGATATCATCGATTCCGTGGAAAACGTACGCACGCTCGGCCTGTCCAACGGCAAGCCGGCGGTCATGATGATCGTGTACCGGCAACCGGGCGCCAATATCATCCAGATGGTCGACCACGTGAAGGAACTGATGCCGCAGTTGCGGGCGTCAGTCTCGCCCGCCATCGACATCAATCTCGCCGTCGATCGCTCCAAGACGATCCGGGCCTCGCTGCGCGACGTCGAAATCACCCTCCTCATCGCGGTGGCGCTGGTGATCCTTGTCGTGTTCGCGTTCCTGCGCAATGCACGCGCAACGCTGGTGCCGGTCGTGGCGGTCACGGTGTCCCTGGTGGCGACCTTCGCCGTCATGTATTTGCTGGGCTACAGCCTCGACATCTTCTCGCTGATGGCGCTGACGGTCGCGACCGGTTTCGTGGTCGACGACGCCATCGTCGTCCTGGAGAACATTGCCCGCCACATGGACGCCGGGATGTCGCGGATGGAGGCGACCCTGCTCGGTTCACGCGAGGTCGGCTTTACCGTTTTGTCGATGAGCATCTCGCTGGTCGCCGTCTTTGTGCCGATCCTCCTGATGGGTGGGCTGGTGGGCCGCCTGTTCCGTGAATTCGCCATGACGGTCACGATTGCGATTGCGATCTCGCTGGTGGTTTCGCTGACGACGACGCCGATGATGTGCGCCATCTTGCTGCGCGGCGATCGCGGCGAGCCGCATGGGAGAATTTATCGGGCCAGCGAATATGTCTTTGAATTGATGCTGAGAGGCTACCGCTGGACACTCGCGATCGCGCTACGTCATCCATTGTCGGTGATGCTGATCCTGCTTGCGACGCTCTACCTCAATTTTCACCTCTACCGCGTCGTGCCGAAGGGATTCGTCCCGCAGCAGGATACGGGGCTGTTGATCGGATCGATCCAGGCCGATCAAAGCACCTCTTTTCAGTTGATGCATGAGAAGCTCAACCACTTCATCAACATCGTCAAACAAGATCCGGCGGTCGACACCGCTGTCGGCTTTACCGGCGGCAGCGGCCCGGGCCCCGCCAGCGCGACCAACACCGGCACGGTGTTCGCGTCGCTGAAGCCGATCGGCGAACGCAGGATATCGGCGGAGCACGTCATCGAACGACTGCGCGGTCCTCTGGCAGCGGTGGCGGGCGCCACGCTGTTCCTGCAATCGGTCGGAGACCTTGGCGCCGGCGGGCGTTCGGGCAATGCGGCGTATCAGTACACACTGCAAGGCTCGACCGTCGACGAACTGAACGAATGGACGCCAAAACTCGTCGCGGCGCTGCAGTCCGTGCCGGAACTGGCCGACGTTTCCAGCGACCAGCAGAACAAGGCGCTGGAATCCAACCTGGTCATCGATCGCGATGCCGCTTCCCAGCTCGGCATTACCGTCAGCGAGATCGACAACACGCTCTACGATGCCTTCGGGCAGCGGCAGGTCTCGACCATCTATGTGACACGCAACCAGTATCACGTGATCATGGAGGTCACGCCTGCCTATTGGCAGAATCCGCAGACTTTAAAAGAGGTTTATGTCAGCACCTCCGGCGGCACTGCGAGCGGCTCGCAAACGACCAATGCGGTGGCCGGAACGGTCACATCATCCGCACAAAAGGGCTCACTCAACGCGATCGCCGCCGATGCGGTGCGCAACCTCGCAACCAACTCGATCGGCGCTTCCGGCAAGGGCGCCTCCTCGACCGGAACGGCGGTCTCGACCAGCGCCGAGACGATGATCCCGCTCGCCAGCGTGGCGCGTTTTACGCAAGGTACGACGCCGCTGGCCGTCAGTCATCAGGATCTCCTGGTCGCAAGCACCGTCTCCTTCAACCTGCCGCCGGGCGTCTCGCTGAGCGCCGGGGTCGCGACCATCGAGGCCACCATGACCAGGATCGGCGTGCCGCCGGATATTCACGGCGGATTCGCAGGCGCTGCAAAAATATTCCAGCAGTCGCTGGCGAGCGAGCCTTATCTCGTGCTGGCGGCGCTCGCGACCATCTACATTTCGCTCGGCATGCTCTATGAGAGCTACATTCACCCGCTCACGATCCTGTCGACATTGCCGTCGGCAGGCATCGGCGCGGTGGCCGCGTTGATGCTATCGCACACCGAATTCGACATCATCGCCATGATCGGCGTGATTCTCCTGATCGGCATCGTGAAGAAGAACGCGATCATGATGATCGACTTCGCAGTCGACGCCGAGCGTCAGCGCGGACTGTCCTCCAGCGAGGCGATCTTCGAGGCCTGCGTGATGCGGTTCCGGCCGATCATGATGACCACCATGGCCGCGCTGTTCGGCGCGGTGCCGTTGATGGTCGGGCTGGGCGAGGGCAGCGAGTTTCGCCAGCCGCTTGGCATTGCCATCTTCGGCGGGCTGATCGTAAGCCAGGTCCTGACGCTCTATACCACCCCGGTCGTCTATCTCTATCTCGACCGCGCGCGGCTCTGGCGAATGCGAAGAAAGGCGGCGCGTCACGCTTAAAGCGCGATGAGATTTGGTTGAATCGTCATCGCACTTTAGCTCTTTGATTGAGCATGATCTTTTCGGAAAACCGCTACACACTTTTCCGGATCATGCTTTAGTGGCCAGCGCGCCCCCACCATCAGCCGGTGGCGAACTGCCGATGCCGGCCCCATGCGAAATTGCACATCAGGCCCGGCGTACGCCGTTCTGGATCGACGCCAGCCCGCCCGCTACTCTCCCGCAAAACAACGTCAAAAAGCACGGGTGAGGAAATCATGTCAGGTATTGAGCTTGCGACACCGCGTCTTAAATCGATTCAGCGTGTCGCTCTCGCTCTGCTGGTCGTAGCCGGCGTCGTCAATTATATCGACCGCGCGACGCTGGCCGTCGCCAATCCCCTGATCCGGGAAGAGCTTGGCCTGTCGATCGCGGAGATGGGGTATCTGCTCTCCGCCTTTCTGTGGGCCTATGCATTCTCGCAATTGCCGACCGGCGCCATGGTCGACCGCCTGGGGCCGCGCCTGCTTCTGACCATGGGTCTCAGCCTGTGGTCCTTCGCGCAGCTCTTGGGCGGGCTGGTGCAGAATTTCGGCCAGTTCTTCGGCGCCCGCGTCCTGCTCGGCGTCGGCGAAGCGCCGCAATTTCCGACCGGCGCGCGCGTGGTGCGGGACTGGTTCAATCAGCGCGACCGGGGACTCGCCACCGGCGTCTTCAACTGCGCCTCCTCGCTCGGCACCGCGATCGCAGTACCACTCCTGACCTACCTGATGCTATCTTTCGGCTGGCGCGTGATGTTCGTAATCATGGGCGCAGCCGGCCTGATCGTCGCCGCCTTCTGGTTCATGCTCTATCGCAACCCCGGCGAAGTCGCGCTCACCTCGCAGGAAAACGCTTACCGAACGCAGGGCGATCCGCCAGGCCAGCGCACCAAGGTCACCTTTCGCGAATGGAAGCTCCTGTTCCGCTTCCGGACCACCTGGGGCATGATCTTCGGCTATTTCGGCTGCATCTACCTCACCTGGATCTACACCGCCTGGCTGCCCGGCTATCTCGAAATCGAGCGCCACATGAGCGTGAAATACACCGGATGGGCCGCCGCCGTGCCTTTTGTCTTTGGCGTTGTCGGTGGCGTGCTTGGCGGCTACATCGCCGACACCCTGGTGCGACGTGGCGTCGAGCCGCTGAGAAGCCGGCGATATCCGGCCGCAATCGCCTTGCTGGGCACGGCTGCCTGCACAGTCGCCGCTGCCTATGTCTCCAGCAACGTGCTGGCGATCGCGTTCATCTCGATCTCGCTGTTTCTGGTCTATGCGACCTCTACCTGCGCCTGGGCCCTGAGTTCGGTCGCGGTCCCGACCAACTGCACCGCCTCGATCGGCGCGGTGCAGAATTTCGGCGGCTATCTCGGTGGCGCGCTGGCGCCGACCGTGACTGGCCTGATCGTGCAGAACACCGGCTCGTTCGTGCCGGCGCTCGTGGTCGGCGCGGCGATCGGTGTCATCTCGGCCGGATGTTATCTGTTCATCGTCGATCAGCCGATTACGGCGGACGAACTGGATACGGTGTCCGATGCCGGCATCGGTTCGCTCGACGCCGGCGCCAACCCGAAACAATAAGCGCGTTCTAAGCCAGCTCGGTGCGCACCATCGCGGCACCGTCGGCAAGCGCCTTGAGTTTTGCGAAGGCCAGTTCGCGCGAAAGATATTTCATGCCGCAATCCGGCGCCGGCACGAGCCGTTCGGGGGGAAGAAATTTGAGTGCGGCGCGAATGCGCGTCGCCACGATATCAGCGGTTTCCGCATCGGGGTCGGCGAGATCAATCACGCCCAGCATGATCTTCTTCGGCGACAACTCCTTGAGCACGCCGAGATCGAGTTTCGGCTGCGCCGCCTCGATCGAAATCTGATCCGCCTTGCATGCGCCGAGTTCGCCAAGAAACGAATAGCCGACCGGCTTCTCGCCCTTGACGACAGCGGCATAGCCGAAACATAGATGCACCACGGTCGTCGCTTTAAGGCCGTCCAGCGCGCGATCGATCGCCTTGACCGCGATGCGCTTGGCGGCAGGCGGATCCTGACGCAGCCACGGCTCGTCGAGCTGGATCACATCGGCGCCGGCCTTTTCGAGATCGCGCGCCTCCGCATTCACGGCGGCGGCAAAATCCATCACCATCTCGTCGTCGTCTTTATAATATTCGTTGACTGCCTGCCGGCTCATCGTGAACGGCCCCGGCAGCGTGATCTTGGCCAGCCGCTCGGTGTTGCGGCGCAGGAACGCCATGTCGCGGGTTTCGACCGCGTGCGTGCGGCGGATCGGACCCACCACGCGCGGCACGGCGGTGGCAAGACCCGCCTTCGAGACCACCTCACCCGGCTTGCCGGATGAAATGCCTTCGAGCGCGGTCGCAAAACGGTTGGAATAGCTTTCGCGCCGCACCTCCCCGTCGGTGATGATGTCGATGCCGGCGCGCTCCATGTCGCGGATCGCCAACAGCGTGGCGTCGTCCTGCGCCTGTTCGAGCCATGGCTCGGCAACGCGCCACAGATCGAGCCGCACCCGCGCCACGCCCTTCGACAGCAATTGACGGTCGACCAGCCAGTCCGGCTGCGGATAGCTGCCGACGACCGTGGTGGGCAAAAGTTTCGCGATCATGTCCTGCTCCGTTGTCAGACGGGCCTCTGGGATATCACCGGCCCTCATCCCGAGGAGGCGCGCCTAGCGCCGTCTCGAGGGATGTTCAAGAACTCCGTTGTCAAACACTGCCGCCGAGATAAAGCCGCTTGACGATATCGTTGCCATGCAGTTCGTCGACGTTGGCCGCCACCACGATCTCGCCATGGACGATGATATAGCCGCGATCGGCGATGCGCACCGCCTGGTTGAAATTCTGCTCGGCCATCAAGACCGTCAGATCAAAGCGCTCGCCGAGTTCGCCGATCTTGGTGATCATCTGCGAGACCAATAACGGCGACAGGCCCACCGATGGCTCGTCGATCAGCAGCAGGCGCGGCGAGGACATCATTGCGCGGGCAATCGCCAGCATTTGCTGCTGCCCGCCCGACATAGTGCCGGCAAGCTGCCTGGCGCGCTCCTTCAGCACCGGAAAGGCGTCGAAAGCGAGCGCGAGATTGCGATCGATGTCGCGGCGGGCGGCGCGCCGGAAAGCGCCCAGCATGAGGTTTTCCGAAACCGTGAGCCGGGGAAACAGCCTTCGCCCTTCCGGCACCAGCGCCACGCCGAGGTCGACGATCGCCTCGGGCGACATCTTTCCGAGGTCATGCACGGTGCCATCGAGGTCAAGCGAAACGCTGCCGCGCCACGGCCGCACCAGGCCCATGATGCATTTCATCAGCGTGCTCTTGCCGTTGCCGTTGGTGCCGAGCAGCGCGACGGTCTCGCCGGCCGCAACGTCGAGCGAGACGCCGCGCAGCGCCTTCACCGCGCCGTAGCCGGCATCGAGGTCGCGGATCGCAAGGCTAAGTGCCAAGATAGGCCTCCTGCACCCGCGCATTGGCCATGACGTCGGAAGGCTGCCCGATCGCGATGATCTTGCCGGCATCGAGACACATGATGCGTTGCGAGAAACGGATCACCGCCTGCATGATGTGCTCGATCATAATGATGGTGATGGACTCGCCCGCGAGCTTGAGCAGGAGGTCGAGCACCTCGTCGACCTCCGAGCCGGAAAGCCCGGCCATCGCCTCGTCCGAAATCAGAAGCTTCGGGCGCGTTGCCATCGCCCGCGCCAACTCCATCTTGCGCAGTTCGACCTGGCTTAGACCTGTGACCCTTGCGTCGGCCTTGGCCGCAAGACCCATCTGCGAGAGGATGGCCATCGCGCTGTCGCGATGATCGTCGGCCGAGAGGCGAAGATGCGTAGCGCTGGTGAAGTCGGCGGCGACCATCAGATTCTCGATGACCGTCATGCTTCTGAAGGGGCGCGGAATCTGGAAGCTGCGTGCGATGCCGCGCCGCGTGCGCACGTGCGGCGGCAATCGCGTGATGTCCTCGCCACCGAAGATGACGGTCGAGGGTTCGGTGCGGAACGCACCGGAAATGCAGTTGATCAGCGTCGTCTTGCCGGAACCGTTGGGACCGATCAGGCCGAAGCGCTCGCCGGCCTTGATGTCGACGCTGACATTATCGAGCGCGGTGAAGCCGCCGAAGCGTTTGGTCAGCGCGCCGATCCGCAACAGCGGAAGCTCCGTGGGTTCGCCGGGCGTCATGTCTTGCCCTCCGCGCGGCGGCGTTTGCGGAACAGTCCGATAATGCCTTCGGGCGCGGCAACCACAAACAGCACCAGCATGACGCCGAGCACCAGCACATTCACTTCCGAGGAAATGGTGACGGCGAGCAGTTGCTGCGTGACGCCGAGCAGGATGGCGCCGATCACGGGCCCTATCCAATGCGCGGTGCCGCCGATCAGCGCCATCGCGAGCACCGAGACCGAGTAGTTGAGATTGAAGGCCGACGCCGGGTCGGCGTATTGCAGATACATCGCCGCAGGCGCCCCGGCCGCGCACATCAGCGCGCCGGAAATCACGCACGCCACCATTTTCAGCCGCAGCGTCGGCACGCCGGTGCACTCGGCGGCGAGTTCGTCATCCCTGAGCGCCTGAAGGCCGCGCCCGATCCAGGAGTTCTGGATATAACGCGCGATCGTGACCGCGATCACTACGAGCAGCGCCTGAACGAATACCAGCATCTGCACATAGCTGTGAAACGGCGCGGTGACTGGCGGCCGCTGGATCTGGATGCCGGCGGCCCCTCCCAGAAAACGCCAGTTCGTCACGCTCGTCTCGATCACGATGGTCAACGCAATCGTGGCGATCGAGAAGAAAATACCCTGCATGCGCAGCGTCAAAAGGCCGACAGCAAATCCCAACAGCGCGCCTACGACCGCGGCGGCCGCGATCTGCACGACCAGCGGTGCGCCCGCCGCCTTGAACAGCAGAATGGCGGTGTAGACGCCGACACCGAAAAACGCGCTGGTGCCGAAATTCACGTAGCCGGCATAGCCGCCGAGAATGCTCCAGGCCACCGACAACACGATGAATTGCAGGATCACATAACCTGCAAAGAACGGATATTCGTTGGCGATGAGCTGCGTCGCCGCGAGCACGGCAACGAGGAACAGCACGGCTGTGCCCCAGAAAGCGATGCCCTCGCGTTTCATGATCGCCTGCCCAACAGGCCCTGCGGGCGGACGGCCAGAATGCCGAGCAGCAGGGCAAAGGAAATCGCAGGCGCCCAGGAGGCGCCGAACGTCATCAGCACGATGGTCTCGGAGACGCCGAGAATGATGGCGGCAATCAGCGTGCCGGTCATGCTGCCCAGTCCCGCCATCACCACGACACAGAACGTGCGTCCGATATAGGCGCGATCGAGCGTCGGTTCGACGGGAGCAACGATGATGAGCAACGCGCCGGCGATGCCGAGCACGGCGGTCGCAATCCCGAACGCCCATTGCTTGATGCGAACCGGATTGGCGCCCATCAGCCGCACCGCCTCTTCATCCTGCGCCACGGCGCGGATCGCGCGCCCCATGAAGGTGCGTGACAGATAGACCGACAAAAGCAGCGTCAATCCGGTTGCGACCGCAAACGCCACCATCAGCCGGAGCGGAATCCGCATATCGCCGAAGCGCCAGGACTTGCCGATGTAGGACGCGGTGACCGAACGCTGGTCGACGCCGAAATGCAGGATCAGCAGGACCTCGATGATGAAGGCCACGCCAAAGAAAAACGCGATGCCGCGCACGCCAGCATCGCTGCCGCGGCGCTCGAAGGTTTCGTAATAAATCCGATAGGCAATGAGCCCGAACACAAACAACAGCGGCGTGATCAGAAGGCCTGCCACCAGCGGATCGATATCGTAGCTGTCGTTGAGAAAATAAACCCCGTAGGACGCCAGCACCAGAAAAGCGGGATGGGCCACATGGGGAACGTCAAGCAGGCCGAACGAGACCGACAGCCCGATGCTGACGGCCGCATAAAAGCAGCCGAGCAGCACGCCGGTCACCACCGCGTCGAGCAGCAGGTCCATCGAAAACAATTCGGCCCCCTTGACCTTCTTAAGCCCCCGCTTACGCCCACTCGCGAAGGGATTACTTTCGTGCGGCCTCGAAAGGCGTGACGAATTCGCCGGACTTCAATTTCTCCGGGAACAGGATCACCTGCTTTCCGGGCTTTTTGAACTGGTCCATGTTCTTGTCGATGATGCCCTGGAACTGCGCCTGCAGCGTCGCGGTCACCTTGCGCTCGCCGTCGGCCGCGAACGAGATCGGACCGACAATGGTCTGGACTTCGTTTTCGTGCAGATATTTGGCGATCGCTTTCTGGTCGAGCGATCCGGTGGCCTTGACCGCGGCTTCGATCAACTGGCCCTCGGCATAGCCGAACGGCGCGAGGTAATAGCCGAGCGGATCGACCTTGGCTTCGGTCGCGCGCTTCGAATAGGTCTCAAAGAACGCTTTGGTGCCGTCGTAGTACATGCTGGGTTCCGGCAGCCAGGTGTTGAAGTTGACGACGCCGTTGAGCAGCGATCCCATATTTTCCATGATCGGGCCGAACTGCAGGCCGACCATGCCGCCGCCGAACAGTTTGACGTTGTCGCCGATCCCGATCTCGTTGATGGCACGCAGGATGCCGGCCGAGTCCGGCGGATAGGACGCGACATAGACGATGTCGGGCTTGGCGGCCTTCAGCGAACGAATGATGCCGGAAAATTCCACCGTATTCGGCGGATAGGCCTGGTCGAATACGATCGGCATATTGCGCCTGGTCGCGACTTCGCGCGCGGTCGTCACCAGGTTTTGCGCAAATTCCTGGTCGGCGGTGAGCAGCGCCACCGTCTTGCCGCCGGCCTTCTGGCCGATATCGAGAAACGCGCTCGCCCAGGAATCGGCCGGTCCCCACGGCGCCACATTGAACCACATGTCGTGGCCGACCTTGCCGTTGACCTGGAATGAGAAGTTTCCGATCAGCACCATGCCGCGCTGCTTGACCAGCGGCATGATCGGCGCAGTCGGCACCGTCGCGTAGGGCGAGAACAACAGATCGACCTTGTCGACGTCGAGCAGCTTGGAATAGATCGCTGGCGTCTCGGACGCGCTCGACTTGTCGTCATAGACCACGAGTTCGACCTTGCGGCCGAGCAGGCCGCCACGCGCGTTGATGTCGTCGCGCCAGATCTCGGTACCAAGCAGCGAGGCCTTGCCGCCGGCGGCCAGACCGCCGGTCTGCGCCATCGACATGCCGATCTTGATCGGCGGCTGCTGGGCAGCGGCGCCGGAGACCAAGGCTAGCCCGGCGGCGGTAGCTGCCGCACCCAGGAGCGTTCTACGCTTCATTATTCCTCCCCTTTGTTCATTCTATTTACGCTGTTCGTCCGCGCCGGATTCTTCGCTCCGTTCCACGGACCATATAACGATGTCACGGAAGGTTAGGGCCGGGACACGCCCGGCCACAACAAGACTCTGGTCGCATGGGCCTGCCGGAGTTGGTCAAGCCGGCTGCTTCAGGATGGCGGCCGGATCGGCGCCGACGCGTCCCCCGGCCCGGTCGGCCGCGGTTTCGCGCGACAGGCGCATGTCGAAGCGGATGCTCGGCAGCCCTTTGATCGGGCACTCCGGATCTTTCGGGTTGATATCGACCGCGAGATCGCCGGAAGAGCCGAACACGACGTCGTCGGCCAGATGCGGGTCATCACGCAGATAAAGCGCTGTCACCAGCTCACGATAGCCGGGCGCGCCGACCAGGAAATGAATATGCGCAGGACGCATGCCGTGACGCCTCTGCGCCGTGATCATCTCCCCGACCGGCCCATCCATCGGGATCGAATAGCCGAGCGGCTTCACCGTGCGCACCAGAAAGAGGCCGTTGACGTCGGTAGTGAATATGCCGCGATAGTCGACCGAAGTGGGATCTTCCTGAATGTCGTAAAGGCCGGTGGCGCTGGTTTGCCACAACGAGACGGTAGCGCCGGCGAGCGGCTTGCCGTTCACATCCGTCACATGACCGTAAAGAATGATTTCTGCGCCGGGATCGGCATTCCTGGCAATCGGGCTGCCGGCGGCCAGGTGCGGCGTGGTTTCGCGATAAAACGGACCGAGCAGACTCGTGTTCGTCCCCTCTTCCATGGCGGTCTCGTCATGCAGGCCGTTGACCAGCGCCGACAGGCCCAGCGTATCCGACAACAGGATGAATTCCTGCCGCGCCGGCGTGCATATCTTCCCGACCGCGGTCATGAAGGCGATGCCCTTGATCCATTCCGCCGGCGTCAGGTTCACATCCTTGGCGAAGGCATGCAGATGCTTCACGGCGGAGGCCATAATCTGCTTCAGGCGCGGATTGGGGGTTGAAGCCATCTGGTCAAGCACCGCTTGCGTGATGGTTTCCGGCGTCAACTCCTGCATGGGTTCCTCCCTTGGAGCATGGCTTTGGCTATCCATGGCTTTTTATCGAGCGATAACCTATCGCCCTCCGGGCGCAACCGCAAATCCGGAAAGCCTCCAAATTTTCATCAATACCGCCGATCTGAAGTCCCTGCAGCGCAAGCCGCGAGTTCTCTCAGGGACTTCAGATCGATAAGCGGTACTGAATCATTAAATTACTAGTGCCCATGGCTTTCCGAAGTTCGCGAAACGGTGCTGCTGAGAAATAGCGCGAACTTCGGAAAGTGGGCACTAGTGACAGGAAAATCAGTCGGTCTGGTCGCGGCGGACACTGAGCGGATGGGTTTGTGCGGTGGTCGTGGCGGTGCCGAATGTGTGCGGCTGGGTCAGCACTTCCGGCTGCAGGATCTGATCGAGCTGCTCGCGGGTCAGAAGCTTCTTGGCCAGCACCAGATCGTACACGCTCTGGTCGGTCAAAAGCGCCTGCTGCGCGATCTCGGTCGCATTGGCGTAACCGATGTAGGGGTTAAGCGCGGTGACTATACCGATCGAGCGCTCGACGCCGCGGCGCAGATGCTCGCGGTTGGCGGTGATACCCTTCACACATCGTTCCGCCAGCGTCAGGCAGCCGGAGCGCAGATGGTTGACGCTCTTGAACAGGCTGTGGGCGATGATCGGCTCGAAGGCATTGAGCTGCAACTGCCCCGCCTCGGCGGCAAAGCTGACCGTGACGTCGTTGCCGATCACCTCGAAGGCGATCTGGTTGACGACTTCGGGGATCACCGGATTGACCTTGCCCGGCATGATGCTGGAGCCGGCCTGCATCGGCGGCAGGTTGATCTCGTTCAGCCCGACGCGCGGGCCCGACGACAACAGCCGCAGATCGTTGCAAGTCTTCGACAGCTTCACCGCGACGCGTTTGAGCACGCCGGAGAGCTGTACGAAGGCGCCGCAATCCTGCGTCGCCTCGATCAGGTTCGAGGCGGTGACGACGGGAATGCCGGTCACATCGCGCAGATGCTGGCAGACCAGCCGCGCGTAATCGGGATGGGCGTTGATGCCGGTGCCGATGGCGGTCGCGCCCATGTTGATCTCGCACACCAGAAGCACGGCTTCCTTCAGCCGCAGTTCGTCTTCGCCGAGCATGACCGCATAGGTCGAGAACTCCTGGCCGAGCGTCATCGGGACAGCATCCTGTAACTGGGTCCGGCCCATCTTGATGATGTCCTTGAATTCCTCCGACTTCGCCTCGAACGCCATGCGCAACTCCGCCATCGCCTCGACCAGACGCATGATGCCGGAATAGGCCGCGAGCTTGAGCGCCGTCGGATAGACGTCGTTGGTGCTCTGGCTCATGTTGACGTGTTCGTTGGGGTGCAGAAACTTGTAATCGCCCCTGGAGCGGCCGAGCAACTCAAGCGCGCGGTTGGCGATCACCTCGTTGGCATTCATGTTGGTCGAGGTGCCGGCGCCGCCCTGGATGACGTCGACCACGAACTCCCCATGCAGCCGCCCTGCCCTGATCTCTTCCGCGGCAGCGATGATGGCGTCGGCCCGCGTGGCGTCGAGCAGGCCGAGGTCGCGATTGCTCCGCGCCGCCGCGAGCTTGATTGACGCCAGCGCTGAAATCAGGTCCGGATAGATCGAGATCGGGGTTGCTGTGATCGGGAAATTCTCGACAGCCCGAAGCGTGTGGACTCCATAATAGGCCTCTGCCGGAACGTCCCGGTCGCCCAACAGATCGTGTTCGCGTCGCGTGCTCATGAAGGCCTCAATGGGTTGCGCGGGGGAGC
>Ga0208193_1000753_pt1 | contig 15495 bp, 9 predicted proteins | sample June2015DPH_17_2_FD_184716 | JGI IMG/M metagenome (GOLD analysis project Ga0208193, IMG submission 184716) | Peatland microbial communities from SPRUCE experiment site at the Marcell Experimental Forest, Minnesota, USA - June2015DPH_17_10... | ecosystem: Environmental > Terrestrial > Soil >... | reverse complement strand
TCTGCTGATCTTTACTTGGCCGGGCTCTTGAAGGCGCCGCAGCGCATCGGCTTGTCCGCCACGCAGAACCCGATTGAATTGGTTGCAAACTACCTGACCGGAGGCGATTCGAGCCGGCCGGCCGCGACGATTGTGCAGGTGGGCCAGCGACGCGAATTTGATTTGGCGATCGAAGTTCCGACCGACGAGTTGAGCTCTGTAACTTCCACCGTGATGTGGGAGGAGATCTTCGATAAGCTCGCAGCGCACGCAAGGAATCATCGTTCGACCCTGGTCTTCGTCAACACACGAAAGCTTGCAGAGAAGGTGGCCTTTGCGCTCGGCGGGCGGCTCGGTGCCGAAGACGTTGCGGCGCATCACGGCTCGCTGTCTCGCGACTTGCGCCTTGATGCCGAACAACGGCTGAAGAATGGGGCCATCAAGATACTGGTCGCAACCGCGTCGCTCGAGCTTGGCATCGATATTGGCAATATCGATCTGGTCTGTCAGATTGCAAGCACGCGCGCCGTGGCGGTTGCCATGCAGCGCGTAGGAAGGGCCGGGCACTGGCGCGGCGCCGTTCCCAAGGGCAGGTTGTTCGCAACGACACGCGACGACCTCCTTGAGCAGGCAGCACTGGTACGCGCGATGCGCGCTGGTCATCTTGATGTGCTTGAGATTCCTCCCCAGCCGATCGATGTGTTGATGCAGCAGATTGTCGCCTCCTGCGGCGCAGAGTCCTGGGAGGTGGAAACACTATTTCAGGTCTTCCGCCGGGCCTGGTCCTACCGCCATCTCACCCGGGAACAATTTGACGACCTGATTGTGCTCTTGAGCAGCGGCATAGAAGCGCGGCGTGGACGCTACGGAGCCTACCTGATGCACGATCAGGTGCACGGGCGAATTCATGCCCGCCGCGGAGCGCGCATGGTGGCTATTGCCAATGGAGGAGCAATTCCGGACAACGCGCTCTTCAGCGTCATCCTGCAGCCGGACAATGTTCAGATTGCCACTCTCGACGAGCACTTTGCGATCGATTCATCTCCGGGCGATGTGATTCTGCTCGGCAGCAACAGTTGGCGCGTGCAGAGAATCGAAGCAGCTGGCCGGGTCCTGGTAGAAGATGCCCATGGAGCGCCGCCCAGCGTGCCTTTCTGGACGGGCGAAGCAGCGCAGCGAACGAGCGTGCTGTCGGACGGAGTGAGCCAGCTGCGCGAGCAGATTTCCGAGCGAACGCCGTGTGTCTCGCCGGAATCCGTCTGTTCATCGCAGACTGCGGTTGCCGAGACGATCGAGTGGCTGAAGAAGGAATGCCGAGTATGCACATCCGGAGCTCTGCAGCTGATCAACTACATTGTTGCGGGCCGGGCGGTACTGGGCGCAGTTCCGACCAGGAACACGATCATTGCGGAGCGCTTCTTCGACGAGGGCGGAGGCATGCAGCTTATTCTGCATGCGCCCTTCGGCGGCCGTATCAACAAGGCATGGGGCCTTGCACTGCGCAAACGGTTCTGCCGCGGCTTCAACTTTGAACTGCAGGCGGCTGCGACCGACAACGGCATCAACATCTCGCTCGCCGAGCAGCACAGTTTTCAGTTGATGGACGTCTTCCAGTTCCTGAACGAGCATACCGCTAAGGAGTTGCTCGAACAGGCATCGATCGCCTCGCCCATCTTCAAGACCAGATGGCGATGGGCCGCAGGACGCAGCCTGCAGCTGCTGCGATTTTCCAAGGGGAAGCGTATTGCTCCCCAGATCCAGCGCACCCGTTCGGAAGACCTCATGGCGAGCGTATTTCCGCAAGCCGCAGCGTGCTTTGAAACGATCGTCGGTGACATTCAGATTCCCGACCATCCGCTTGTAGACGAGGTGATGCAGGATGTGCTGCAGGAAGCGATGGATCTTGAAGGATTGCAAGAGGTATTGCGCCAGATCGAAAACGGCGGCATTCGTTCGATCGCCATCGATACACCGGTTCCATCTGTCTTTGCGCATGAATTAGTGAACGCCAATTCCTATGCTTTTCTCGACGAAGCCGGCCTTGAGGAGAGACGAGCGCGTGCGGTGTCGTTGCGCGGCGCAATTCCGCCCAGTGTTCTTGAACGAGCGGGACGCCTGGATCAAAAGGCGATCGAGACGGTGCGCGAGCAGTGCTGGCCCGACTTAGCCAACGAACATGAGCTCCACGATCTTCTGTTGCATCTTATTGCCTTGCCGATCTCTCAGTTGCGCGAACAAAGTGCGCAGGCGTGGATATTGTGGTACCAGGAACTTCAGCTTACAGGGCGGGCCAGCACTGTGATGTCAGCGGGTTCGCCGGCCTGGGTTGCGACCGAGCGGCTGACCGAGGCCAATGCAATCTGGCCGGCTTCGGATACCAAGATGAGCGAATCAACCATCGAAACCGCGGTGGATAAGGTTGTGCGCGGATGGCTTCAGATCCTGGGACCGGTAACCGCCAACAGATTGAGGGATATACTAGCGATCAATCCCGCCAGAATCCACCAGGCGTTCCTGGGCATGGAGGTTCAAGGCCTGCTTCTGCGGGGAAGTTTTGAAGGACCTGCCACTACGGACGAGTACGAGATTGAGTGGTGCGAGCGTCGCATCCTGCAGAGAATCCATGATCTCACCCGCAATGCACTCCGCAAACAGGTGGAGGTCGTCTCGCCGACTGTGTTCATGCGCTGGCTGCTTCGGTGGCAGCATCTTACGCCACAAAGCCGTCTCAGCGGCGAACAGGGCCTCTTTCAGGCACTCTCGCAGCTGGAAGGGTTTGAAGCGCCGGCCATTGAGTGGGAACGCGCCATTCTGCCTGCGCGGGTCGCCGATTACCATCCGCGGTGGCTCGATCAACTCTGTCTTTCCGGCACCGTGGGCTGGGGTCGTATCTCTCCGCATCCTGCCTGGTCGGTGGGCGATGGTGCCGCGCCGACCAGAGTCATTCCATCAAACTCCACACCCATCACCTTTTACTTTCGCGATTCATCCGACCTGATCACCTATACTCTGGCTCAACAGGGCGTCGAAGAATCGAAACTGCAGCAGGCATTGAGCGAGGCAGCCCTTGGGGTCCGTGGTTATCTCGAACAACGCGGAGCCTGCTTCACGGAAGATATCGAGCGTGCGCTCGGCCTGAGCCGCTCCGGCGCCCTTGAGGCGCTGTGGGAACTTGCAGCCGCAGGCCTCGCAGCTGCCGATGGCTTCGACCAGCTGCGCGCGATGATCGACCCTGTCCGCAAGTCGGCGATGCGCAATGGAAATCGCAAGTTGCGCAGTACGGCAGGCAGGTGGTCGCTCTTTGATCGAGAGATGCAAAACCGGTCGAGCGAAATTGGGAAGGCGCGGCATGCTGATCTGGCGCTTGAAGCAGCTGCTCACACCCTGCTCGCCCGATACGGTGTGGTTTTTCGCGACCTTCTCTCGCGTGAATCCAATCTTCCCAAGTGGCGCGACTTGGTGCGGATGTTTCGCAGACTTGAAGACCGCGGGATAGTTCGCGGAGGACGCTTCGTGAGCGGATTCAGTGGAGAACAGTTTGCGTCTCCGGAGGCTCTTGAAAGCCTTCGGACCTCGAAGGACACGGTTTCGGAGGATGTGATCGAGGTCGCCGGCGGAGATCCGATGAACCTGGTGGGGATTGTGGTACCGGGAACGCGCGTCGCTGGCACGCCAGGCCGCTCGATTCAGTTCCAAAATGGCTTGATCCTGGGAGAGCAGGAGCAGGTCGCCGTCCCGCGAAGCGAACAAAAGGGCCGCGCTCGTGCGCCTGGCCGCCCACTTCAATTCGAGCATCGGCCGGCGGGGCGGAAAGCTGACATCAACACTTCCCTGCCCTTGTTTGAGGGTCTCGAGATCGGAACCAACTGAGCGCGCTTTAGGCCATCAACTCGGCGAAGTTCCGCAGGCTTTGCGGTTCTTTATGATCCATGCAATCTCTTTGGGAACTTACTCACTGTGCAGCGCTGGTCCACGTCGGGTAGCCATCTACAAGTTGGTTATTCCCTACACTAAAAACAAACTTTACCAGGACGCGCCGGGCCATGTAGCCAATCACCAGTTGCAGAAAGCGGAAGTCCTTCTCATAGGCCAGGCCCGGAACGCTGATGATGGTGAGCGTACTTGTCTCCGCCGTTACGATCAACAGCGAAATAGCCCGCCACGGAATGGTGTTATCCGCAAGAATTTAATCTTTGAGGGTCCTCTGTTTCCCGCCGAAGCGCAAGCTGAACAGTGTTACCCTCACTAGATACGCGACGATCACCACCAGGCCCTGCGTGCTCAAACCCATCAACTGTCCCTTCTGAACGGCGAGCTAGCCTCGCGGCTCGCTTCTCAAACCCGGAGCCTGGCGCATGACGGCTGCTGAAAGCAATCAGCAAGCGCTCAGGAGGATTGCCTGCTTGAGCAATCCTCCTGTAAGGCTGTGACTGGCTCAGAGTCAGAATCGAAGATGCATCGATACCTGCATGATCCGTTGGGAGGAATTTGTGTTGGTGATCAGGCCGAAGGTAGGACTGATCAGGCTATTGTTTGGCGGCGCGTAGCTGGCAATATTGAGAGCATTAAAGGCTTCTCCGCGCAACTCGAGGGTTTGCTTTCTGTGACTTTAAATATCTTGAATGCCGAGAGGTCAACCTGGCGATATCCTGGTGCGCGCTCAGAACCGTCGCTCGCATTTCCAAACGTATTGAACGATTCAGTGCCGTAAGCGCAGGTACCGTCGTCGATCGGGTTTCCATTGGCATCGTAAGAGGTGCAGGGGGTTGCAGATGGATCTGTGCCGAACCAATTCTTTATCGACCGGTTTCTGATGATCAGTGGCCTGTAGTGATTGGCATGTGCCGCAAACTGGTTCACGAAATAGTACTCAGAGGAGTCCATCGTGAGTGGGAAGCCGGAATACATGACCACGCTCCCGGATATCTTCCAGCCTCCAACCGCCTCATCCATTGTCCGGTTCCAGTTAGATCCAAACTTCTCTCCACGGCCGAAGGGAAGTTGATAACTCCAATAGCCGTTGAACGCATTGCGTGTGTCCTGGCCGGTGGGTCCGTATTCCCCATGGGGGTTATGGATGTTTTGAAAAAATGAACCGTCTTCGTTAACACTGGTAACTCCGTAAAATCCGGCATTGTTGGTCATCGCCCTCGACCAGGTGTAGTTGAAGGTGTATTCGAGGCCATTGGCATTGCGATGGCGAATCGTGGCCTGCATGGCGTTGTAGTTTGAGTAGCCCTCGGACTGGGTATATTGGAAGTTACCGTTATTGCCGACAATATTGCAGGCCGGCGCAGCAGGCGCTATGGTGCCGCTGCAATCCCCATTGGCGAGATCACCCGTGGCTGGCGTCGACCACTGGTTGATTTCGTTCGGGATCACCAGGTGCTGTCCAAGCTCACCCACATAGCCGAGCTGAACGGAAATATTGCTATCGACCAGATATTGCCAGGCTAAATTAAACTGCTGCACCAGAGCCGGCTTCAGGTTCGTTTGCCAGGCGCTGAAATTGCCGTCGGCTGCGATCGATTGCGTATTCCCAGGAGCCTCGGCGAATCCGTTTTCCAGCAATAAGGGCGGTGGACCGCTGCTGCTTGGCGTCGGGGTTGCATTGCTGGCGACAAAGCTGCTCTGGAACGGCGCATTCTCAGACATGCGGAAGTTAATGCCCGTGCCCTCCAGGTCATCGGTGATTCCGTAACCGCCACGCAGCACAAAGCGGGGATCGACCTGCAGAGCAAAGCCTATGCGCGGCATGAACTCCAAATAATACGGCTTGTACAGAGCTCGGCTGTTGCCATTCTGTCCGGCAAACTCCAGGGTCCCAGGAATATTTGAAAGATTGGACGTATCGACAGTGTCTTCCTTGTTGTTCACCTCGTAGATAGGCTGGTCATGAGCATAGCGCAGGCCCACATTCACGGTCAGGTTGGGCCGCACTCTCCAGTCGTCCTGGGCGTAATAAGCGTTACGATATTGGCGCTGTCCGTTTGGCCCGGATACGCCGCCGACAACAGCGCTGGTTGCCTGATCCAGGACGAAGTCCGCAAACCCGTATCCAGGCTGGCCCAGATCGCCATTGGCTGTGTACTGCCCTGAATAGACAAACTGGCCCAGCGCGCCATTATTTCCAGAGTAGTAGATGTTCTGCTGATAGCGCAGGAACTGGGCGCCGAACTTGAGGGTGTGCGTGCCGCGCTGCCAGGTGAGGTTGTCGCCATAGTAAAAGTTGTTCTCGTGGAACTGATCGACGATTGCCTGAGTGCCAAGGTTGGACTCACTGCTGTCAAAAAACATTTGGCTGAATCCGGCGAAAGGCTGGTTCGCAAACGGGAGTCCGATCTTGCTATCGCCGTCCGCGCCGAAAATGCCAGACGGATCGTTGGGGACACCTTCATCGAACACCGTGCGCGTGTATCCTGCGCGGAATTCATTCACCATGGAGGGCGACAAGGTATGAACCCAGTTAGTGACAATGCTCTGGAAAGGGTAGTCGTTGTCGCTGGGGAGATATACCGGCGCAACGGTGTGCGAAGTACTATCGAGCGCATCGCCATAGGTATAGCGGCCCATGATTGCATCCCGTGATGTGGCCTTGAAATCGACCCGGACATCGCCTTGATTGTTCTCGGTCTGGCTCTTGGTAAATCCCTCGTAATTCAGAAGATCCCCGGCGTTGGGGACGGGCGTCGCGTTGGGCATGGGAAGAGCAGTTGGATTGGCAAACAGAAACTTCGCCGCTGGGTTGACGATCGGGATCTGATTGTTAACGTATTTCGTGGCATTCGCGTAACCCTGGCCGTTCTGGTTGTTATAAAGCTGGATGTTGCCGAACTGGCTACCAAGGAGCTCAGAGAAATCCCCGGTACGCATCAGCGCAGTGGGCACGGTGGCTGCTGCCAGGCCTCCACTATGGAAACGGAAGCCTAAATAGTCGGCGAAGAAGAAGAGTCGTCCCTTCTTAATGGGCCCGCCGACGGTTGCACCAAACTGATTTTGCGTAGACGAGGGCAGAGGAATAACCGGATTGCTCAAGCCATCGGCCCATGTATTGGCTTCCGTCGAACTATCTTGAAAGAAGTCGTACGCGCTGCCGTGATACTGATTCGTTCCACCTTTGGTAATCACCAGGATTTCGCCGCCGTTGACGTTCCCATACTCGGCGTTGGCGTTGCCTGTGATCGCCCGCATCTCCTCAATGGCGTCGGGCGCGGGGTTGTAGGACGACAGGTTATTCAATGTCTCATTGATTTCCACGCCATCCAGAACGTAATTGTTCGTCTGAGCGCGGGCTCCGTTGAAGGAGGGCGAGCCGGCCGCGGTTATGTCGCGCTCATTGCCGTCTGTACTGGCCATTTGCGCAAGGCTCGGATTGACCGATCCGGGCACAAACAAGGTGGCAAACTGGTAGTTCAACCCATTCAACGGCATGGTTGAGAGCGTATTGCCGGAGATGGTCGATTCCAGCGTGGCATCCTGGGTTTGCAGCAAAGGCGAAACATCCGATGAAACGCTGACTGTAGTGGAGGCGTTTCCGAGCTGAAGTTTTGCGTCAATCTTGGCAATCTGGTCAATCTCCAGCGCGAATGGTCCGACCGACGCGGTCGCAAAGCCGGCGCCGGTTACCGTGACGGTATACGATCCGATGGGCAAGAACTGAATATTGTAGAGGCCGTGATGATTGGTAACCGTGCCGGTCTTCACGTTTGTCGCCAGGTTCGTGGCAGTGACGCTGACGCCCGCGACCACGGCTCCGCTTGGATCTGTGACAGTGCCGCGCACTGTGCCTGTAATGGTCTGCGCAAGCACTGGCGGCAAACCGAGCAGCAAACCGAACGCCGGCAAGACACTAAGCATCCGCGCACAACCTGCGCAAAGCGTGCGCAAACACTGATCTTGCAGGAAACTGCATATGATCCTCATCCTGTACTCCTCAAGAATTTACCGGTCGTGGATTTATGGAACTCGGTCGTGTCGATGGCACATCGACACGAATGGCATTGGCATTCGGCGCGTACTTGGAGAACGAGTTGGAGTAAATTCCCATAAGACGAGTCTTCTATCGTGAACTCATGTGGGAATTTATCCATGCCTTCCAGGAACAGATGGCACATTCTTCGGTTCCCTCAAAAAGCATCAAATCGTGCGTAAGGAAAGATCCAGATTTCACCGGATGTCTCCGCGAATTGGCTTTCGATCAACCGTTCAGGTCATCGCTTATGTCATCTAGATGACTGGATGACACGTTAAATCCGTGCGGGAATGCTGTCAACCCTGCAAAACCGCATGGGCAGCGGATTTTTCAGATGACCAGGATTTTCTTGACTGGAAATGCTGAACCAGCCACAGTTGTGCTTGACTATGCTTCCAGACCGGGTGTATCAAAATGCTAATGAATAATCTAGAGATGCGAATTCCATTAGTGCTGCATCGCAGTAGTGGTATTGCCCTTTATCGCCAGATTCAGCAACGTCTGCTGGACCAGATTGAGTCTGGAGCATTCAGGCCGACTGAACCGATGCCATCAATTCAGAAGATTGCCAGCCAGATGCATGTGAGTCAGATGACCGTCCGGCAGGCATTCAAGTCCCTGTGTGAGCTTGGGGTGATATACAGCAAGCAGGGAAAAGGTACATTCATTTCCACAATCAAACTGGAGAGAGACTTCCGTCAGGTGCTTTCCTTTACGGAGGAAACAATGTCTCGGGGGGCGACACCGCATTCGGAGCTCATTTCGTTCCGAATCCAGATGCCCAGCCAGGAGACGCGGGAGGCTTTGGCTCTGAGCCCGGAGGAAAGGGTCTTCCGCCTCCGCCGGGTTCGCAATGCCGATTCGCTTCCCATGGGGATCGAGTGCAGTTGTCTGCCCGTACATCTCTGTCCGGATCTGCTGGAGACCTTTGATCCGACGACATCGCTGTACCAGAAATTGGCAGAGCACTATGGAATCCAGTTGATGGTGACAAAGGAAGTAATAGAAGTTGGCAAGGCAAGTGTCGATGAGGCGCGTCTGCTGCAGATTGTCCCGAAAAGCCCGGTATTCTTGTTTACCCGGATCTCTTTTCTCGAAAGCGGCAAGGCGGTCGAGCACGTAAAGTCGGTCTACCGGGGAGATCGCTACAGAATTGTCAATCGGTTAGTGCGCTCCAAGCGTGAGTTGCTTGCCTGGACGCAGTAACATGAAGCTATCTTGATAAGATTTTCCGCACCGAGCTAGTGAAGTTAGTGGCGCAATTGGTCTAACGCCAAAGGCGTTCAATCGCCAGTGTCCCGAGTCTAAGGTTCTTTTACAAAAGCGCGCGACCGAGTCAAGGATTTGATCGGCGGTCTTATGCCGGATCAAGGGCTTTGGATTCAGGTTCCAGTGTCGTATGTCGTTCCTGATAGCGGACTGAAGTCCTTTGGTTGACCGATGGACACCACGTCGGAGTTGCATCTCTGTCAAAAGTGCAAAACCATCATTCCACCAGGCTGAGCCAGTTGGCTGAAGCGGGCGGGAAATGCAGGCAAAAGCGCAGCCTCATGGCGAGCCAGTCGCGGATCAGTTGTCTTCTATGCATTCCATAGCCATCCGAAATCAGGTGAATGTCCAACTGGGGCGGCACGTTCTGTCCACTCGTGTCGAGGAAACTGCGAAGTTTCACGCCTCGGCGCTGGAGCTGGATGATCAATTCGCCTGAGAATGTAATCATTCGTCGGCGAATTCATTGTTCCGGGAACAACTAAGTTGAGACGGATATTGTCGCAAGCATTCGAGGACCAGAGTTGTCAGAGCGTGGGCTCATCGGACGGCAGTTCGATGACGTTGAAGGAGGCCAAGATTGATGTAAGTAATTCGGCCGAGGAGGCTCTCCCTGGGCTGCCATAGCAGGTCGAATGACTCCGCGCCCAGAATGAAAATCGACCTTTGCGATGCCCCCTTCGCTGCCCCTGATCGATGATGCCCCGGAGCGAACTGAAACATTCCGCCACGCGACCAATTTGGTCTTCGTCCAGGACCAGCAGTCTATTCTCCTATTAGCGGAGGCGGAGAGCTGGCTCTAGAAGCCAGTCCCTCGATGCAAGGCACGATGGCCGGCACTACGGGACCTCTACTCGCAGCGAAGTGCATCGGACGGTTCGATCCTAAATGCCCGCCAAGGAGGCAGTCACATCGCCCAAAAAGCCGTTCCTTCCAAACGCGCATTGGCCAATCGGAATGTGATGGGATCGGTTGCCTTCACTTCAAGGAGCAGAGTCGAGAGCATTGCGCTTAGGATAGAGGCACCGGCCGTGCCGGCAACAAGCCCGGGAAGCACGATCCTCATTCCTCGTATCGTAGTCAGCTCCAAAATGCTTCGCCGGTCGGCTCCCAAGGCCATACGCACTCCAAGCTCTCGCGTAAGCAAGCGCACTGAATACGCCAGCAAGGCATAGATCCCACGCGTCGACAAGATGACTGCGATACTCGCAAAGATGACTAGCCGCTCCACATTGAACCTGGCAGCAAAGTTCAAAAAGCTCCAGCCGTTGAACTAGAAGCGGTTCGGCGGCATTCCTTTCAAAAGGAACTCGTAGCGCGGCCGCAATGCGTCCGGACCCGAGGTGATGGTGCTGTCCAGATGGATGAGCGCGTCCCCGGTGTCATAGCGGGGCCATGCGGGCAGGCCTGTTCCATTGGGATCGCCGGTTTTGGCGAAGTTAGTCCAGTAGCTCATCATCTGGTCGCTCAGTTGGCGGTCCTCCGGGCGAACGGTTTCACCGGGACGGGTGTCGAGCGTGCCAAAAACGTACTCAATGTCGTCGGAGTGGAAGGCAAAGGTACCGGGATGGTATTTGCTGGGCAGTGCGCGCAGTTCAAAGTGATAGCGATAGACGGGCGAGGCGCCGGTCTTGCGATGGGCTTCGAGCCACTTCCAGGTGCCGAAGGCGATGAAGGCGTCACTGCCATAGGCGTCGGCCGAATCCGTCGCCTGTTCGTCGGTTGAGCCCGGATAGAGGGTGAGGAACTCGGCTGCGCGATCTTTGAACAGTTCCAGGGCTATGCCCTTCCATTTCTCCGCGGTCATGCCATTGGCGAGAGACGAATTTTCGTCCCGGTTCCAACCGGCGAGCAGCGGTAGATGCGCCTGCTTTCCTTGGGCGTAGGTTTCTGGCACCGGCTCGGTGAGAAATCTGCCATCGAGATCCGGCGGAAAACCGCCTTTTTGCCCCTTCGCAGCCGCCAGAATTTTGTCCGTCGGCAGGGCGCGCAGATCGGCAAGTGAGGTAACACCCAATCCAGCAACCCACTGGTCGTCTTTCTTGAGGCGCACCTCGAGCGGGTCGGTGGGCAGCACGGCGCTGAAGGCGCCGCCGCTTTCGCCGATGGCTTTCTGAAACAGTCCCTTGGTGATAGGAGAAGCCATCAGCGTGCTCACGGCAAAAGAGCCCGCGCTCTCGCCGAAGATGGTTACGTTGTCCGGATCGCCGCCAAACTTGTTGATGTTCTGCTTTACCCACTGGAGTGCGGCCACCATGTCCAGCATGGCGTAGTTGCCTGCCTCGCCGTTGCCCTCTCTGGCCAGGTCAGTCGTTGCCAGGAAGCCGAAGACGCCTAGACGATAGTTGATGGTGACCAGGACCACACCCTTGAGGGGCAGGAAGTCACCGTTGTGGCGTGGCTCGGAACTGGCTCCGCCGGAGTAGCCGCCGCCGTGGATCCAGAACATGACCGGTAGCTTGCTTTTCGGGCTGGAGTCGGCGGGGGCGTAGACATTGAGGAACAGACAATCCTCGCTGGGGCCGGCGTCCTGGAAGACCATGTCGTCAAAGACGCGGCCCTGGGCGCAGTGGGCGCCGAACTTGCCGGCATCGCGTACGCCCTTCCACTTGGCCGGCGGCTCAGGCGCCTTCCAGCGCAGCGCGCCAACCGGCGGAGCGGCATAGGGCAGGCCAAGAAACGCTTTTACCTTGCCGTCGTTGATGGTTTTGCCCTGGACCTTGCCCTGCTGAGTCTTGACGGTGACCGCATCGGCCCGCGCCGCCGTGGTGGTTCCCCCTGCGAGCCCGGCGATTGCCAGGGCGCACAGTAGTTTTGTTCCCACTTGCATCAAAAAGATCCTCCGCCGAATACCTTATCAGGACGAAGCGGGGCCCGGGTGGGTTTCAGGATTCGATCCGCGGGGTTCAGCCGTTGGAGGGGGCCATCTCCGGGGCGAGCAGATCGGCAATGGTTTCCCTGCGGCGAATGAGGCGGGAACTTCCGCCTTCGACCAGTACCTCGGCGGCCCGCGGCCGGGTGTTGTAGTTGGAGCTCTGCGCCATCCCATAGGCGCCGGCATCGAGCAGAGCCACCAGATCGCCGGGGTCTACGGGTGCGAGCATGCGGTCGCGGGCGAAGAAGTCGCCGGTCTCGCACACCGGGCCGACAACGTCTGCGACGCGCCGACGGCCCGCGCGCCGGCGAACCGGCACAATCTCGTGGTGCGCCTGGTAGAGCGCCGGGCGAATCAGGTCATTCATCGCAGCGTCGGTGATCACGAAGGTCTTTTTACCGTTGCGCTTGACTTGCAGCACGCGGGCGATCAGCGCGCCGGCCTGCGCTACCAGAAAGCGGCCGGGTTCAAGCAGCAAGCGCCCTTCAAAGCCGCGCAAGGATTCTTCAATGGCCCTGGCGTACTCTGTGACTTTGGCGGCTGCGTCGAACGGGCCTCCGTGATAGTCGATGCCCAAGCCTCCGCCGGCGTCGATGACCGGGAGTACGATGCCGCTCCTGGCGAGCTCGGTGACCAGCTTGGCGACGCGTGCCATGGCCGCACCAAAGGGAGCTGCAGAACGGATCTGCGAGCCGATGTGCACGCTGACGCCATGCGGCTGGAGCCAGCGGTTGCCGGCGACGCTCAGGTAGATGCGCCGCGCCTGACGGATGTCGATGCCAAACTTGTGCTCGCTGAGGCCGGTCGAGATGTAGGGATGCGTGTCGGCGAACACATCGGGGTTGACGCGCAGGGCGAAGCGGGCCTCCCGCTTCAGCTTGCGGGCGCGGGCAGCAAGCAGGGCAAGCTCGGCCTCGCTCTCCACATTGAATTGCAGAATGCCGGCTTTGAGGCCGAGATCAATCTCCGCGGCTGTCTTGCCTACTCCGGAGAACACGACGCGCTCGACAGCCTCAGGCGCGACGGCCAGCACGCGCTCCAGCTCGCCCCCGGAGACGATGTCGAAACCCGCGCCGCGGCCGGCAAGCAGCTTCAGAATCGCCAGTGCCGAGTTGGCCTTGACCGCGTAGCAGACCAGATGGTCGCGCCCGCTGAGAGCCTGTTGAAACAGGCTCAGCCGTTCCAGGATTTGATCTCCGAAGTAGACATAGAGCGGCGTGCCGTAGCGGGTGGCGAGCAGTTCGATCGACACCTTGCCGCAGTGCAACGCGCTCTCTAGGCGGGGATAATGAAAGGGGCGGGATGAAGGATTGGCGATCGAGTTCAAAGCGGGCTTCCGGCAGCGAATGCGCTCACTTGAGCCTACAGCATCTGCAGGACGGGCTCGAAGGGCGATGTTGGGGATCGCTCCCGACAGCGAGCGCGCCAAGCAGTTCCGAAGTCGGCTTGGTGCCTGGGCGGAGGGGGGAAAAGCTTCGCGCACAACAAAATTCTCCCTGGCCTTTGCAATCGAGCGCTGCTCCCCTATGATTGTCTTCATACTCCACTGACACAGCATAGAGGAATCCATGCGACCGATGTCTACTTCGGAAAAGATGAGAGCAGCACTCACGGACAGCCACTTCCTTGCGCCCCTGATCGTGTTCTTGATCGGGCTGGCGCTGCTGATCATGCTTCACTAAACCGTTGTCCAACCCAGGCAAAGGGGCCAACAGAGTGAGCGCAACAACCACGAGGGATGCGCGCGGGGCATTCGGATCGGTGCATGGGCTGGGCGTGATTTGCGCGCTGGTGGCCGGCGTATGGCTGGGCGCGGCCGAAGCTCCGACCAAGCTGGTCAACTCCGGGCTCTCTCCGTTTGCCATTTCCCTGTGCATGGTGGCAGGGGTGTTTACGGCGCGCTGGACGCTGCCCACGCTGCTGAAAGGCACCCGCTATGTGTTCTCCGATCTGGCACTGAACAAGCACCTCATCGTGAATGCGATTCTTGCCGGAATGCTGTGGGCGGTGGCCAACACCCTGACGGTGTTTGCGATTCGCGATGTGGGGCTGACGATCGCGTTTCCGCTCTGGAATACGAATTCGCTGGTGGGCATTCTGTGGGGCCGGATTTTGTTTGGCGAGCTGAAGGGCGCCAGCAGCATGAACATCGCCAAGGTGGTGGTCGGCGCTCTAGCGATTGTGGTGGCAGCCATTCTGCTCGGTTTCAGTACAATTCAAAACGGCGGCCAACATGCCGAGCACGCTCTGGGCGGTATCTGTGCGGCGGCCGGAGCCAGCCTGGTCTGGGGAACGATGTATGTTCCGTATCGCAAGGCCTATATCAGCGGCATGAATCCGCTGTCGTTCGTGACGGTGTTCACCATTGGAGAGCTGGGTACCTGCTTTGCCCTGGTGCTGGCGCTCGATGGCGGGGCGAAGGCTCGGATCTTTCACTCGCCGGAGATCAAGCACCTCATCTTCTGGTTGTTTCTGGGCGGGTTTGTCTGGGTCATCGGTGACCTGTTTCAGCAGTTCGCGACCAAGTACCTGGGCATTGGCAGGGCCATTCCGCTATCGAATACCAACCAGCTGTGGGGGCTCGCGTGGGGCGCACTGGTGTTTGGCGAACTGGCCCATGCCGACTGGTCGCACAGACTGCTGGTGATGGCCGGGTCGGTGGTGATGATCCTGGGCGCGCTGGCGGTCAGTACTGCCGTGGCCACCGAGCGCGAACACACCTCGATCAACGACGCGCTGCTTCGCGAGTGCTGCCGCTACGGGCTGAACTATGATCGCGTAGTCGAGTCCTACCGCGGCGAGGTGAGCCAAGAGCAAGGCAATCAGCGGGCCGGACGCGCGTGGTGGGACTATGCGATTGTGGCCGGGGCGGTGGGCGTATTCGTGTACCTCGGCGTGAACGCGACCGTTCCCGCTCTGGGCATGGACTTTACCTGGCTGCAGGTGCTGGTTGCCGTGCTGGTGGCCGCGGCGCTCGGGGGCGGATGGGGGCTGTGGAAGGTGACGCGATTCTCCTAGCGATCCCTGTCCTCTACGTTGTCCCGGGTAATCTTGAGACGCGACCAGACACTTCGGTGACGCTTGGCGTGGCGCCACCCAAGAACTTTCTCCTCAAGATCTGGCTAGACGGGATTCTCTTCCTCTCAGTCTAGGCGCCCCGCCTGATCCGATAGCGTGCGCGGTCCCCTTCCGCCGTTCGACGTCCAGCTTGCCCCTTGGCCGCTCTAAATCGTGCAGATACATATAGTTGGGCTATGGACCAACCCGGAGGGAAACTTCCGCATCGTAGTGAATGCGCCATTGTGTTCCTCCGAAAGAAATGCCTTAATCCCCCCGCGTCTTTTAGTGCGACCAAGCGCGGCAGAGATCGCCTGAAGTCCAAAGGCTCGAGAAGTGGTCC
>Ga0208193_1000752_pt1 | contig 15499 bp, 17 predicted proteins | sample June2015DPH_17_2_FD_184716 | JGI IMG/M metagenome (GOLD analysis project Ga0208193, IMG submission 184716) | Peatland microbial communities from SPRUCE experiment site at the Marcell Experimental Forest, Minnesota, USA - June2015DPH_17_10... | ecosystem: Environmental > Terrestrial > Soil >... | reverse complement strand
TGCGCATTCTCGGTGCGGCGTTCGGCCGTAACTATCACTTCTGCGAGACTGGAGTCCGACGCTTCCGGAGCGGGACTGTCCGCCGCCTGGGCAGTCCAAGGCGCGAGTAGCGCGACAAAAGCTGCGGTCGACAAGGTTAGTGTCGGTGCAAACGTCGTAATTCCCATCCCTCACCTCCGCTGTTGCCCGCGAGCCACTCTTGAGGTGGCGTGACAGCGCTTGTGTCGATTATTCGCCCATTACCGCGCCGGCATCAACCCGCTTACATGCCTTTTTGGCCGAGCGCGCTCGTTTCACGCGAACTCATGTCGACCAGGCACAGTTTATCGTTTCACTATCCAGGTTAAACGTTATACTACTGCCGAAGGTTATACTACAGCTGAAGTCGGGCTGTAAAGAACACAGTCAGAGGGGACGATCTGCACATCGGGCACGCTTGACGGCAGGAATCCGCAAGAAACGAGGCCGCTGAAACGGCGCCCGTAGAAGCTCAAAGGGCCTTCGAAACCCCAGGGTCCTTGCGAAATTCGCCATGCGTTGCGTCTAAGCAACGACGGGAACGCTCCCTGTCGGCCGGCGAACCCCACCCTTTGTGGATACGGGCAGAGCGCGACCGGCCGGCCCGCATCAAAGCGCGGCCCTCGATTCCATACATCACCTCTCCCAGCGCGCGAGATGCTCGCCAACGAACCAGCTCTGCATCTCGTTCGTGCGGATGAGCTGACTGACGATGAGGTCATTGCTGCCGTCATCTCCTCGCTCACCCGCCTCACGCGCAAGCGGCCTCGCCTCCCCTAGGATCAGCTCGTGTGCTTCGAGCAGACGGGTGAGTTGCGCAGGCACGGCCTCCCGACCTCGGGGCGCGCGCGCGATGCCGCTCTCCTCCGCCACGTCATGCGCCAGTGCGAGTGCCACGCCGCCCAGCATCTGCACGCGCTCCGCCAATGCGTCCATCAGCTCGATCTGCTCGCCGTAGTGCTTGTCGAAGAGCAGATGCAGCTGGTAGAAGGTCGCGCCCGAACTCTGCCAATGGGCTTTCTTGTAAAGGTCCCGCAACGCCATAGTATCGGCGAGCAAGCGATTCAACGCCGCGGCGCTCCTGTGCCGCACCTCCTCGGAGAGAGCAAGCTTCATGGGGATGATACTGCCGTATGCTTGGACGACTGAATCTTCGACAGGCTGGACAGCTTTCTTGCCGGTGCTTGCGTTGGTTTTCTCGTTGTCCGCTAACGCTGCGGCCGCGGACCGGGCGAGTGCCGGGGTGTTCTTACTAATGCTCATGTGCGCTGCTCCTCGAATTCTGTTGCACCTGGTTGGTGATAGCAGCAGTGTGCGAGCATGCGCATGCTCAGTCTAATGAATAGCTTCTACGGGTTCGATTGACCACCCCTATCAGTAACCACCCCTATCAGTAACCCCAATTCGGCGAATAGGCGGCGTTCAGCTCGCACCTAGCCGCTTGACCGAATCACGCTCGATAAGCGCAACATTGAAGAGAATCACTCGATTGGGTATCTCGGCGCCGGACATCCGTTCTCTTATCAACTCAACCGCCTTGGCCCCGATGTCGCCCACGGACTGGGCGACGGTCGTCAGCCGCGGCGTAACGAATTCCGCCCAACTGATGTTGTCGAACCCGGTGATGGAAATATCGTCCGGTACTTTGACACCATGCTCCGATAGACAGCGGATGGCGTTGATGGCGATCAAATCATTTCCCGCGACGATCAGCGTCACTTTCTTCGGCCGTTTGAGTGCGTCGACGGCGTCCTGACTCAACACGCCGTCGAAACCGACGCTGACCTCCCAGGCGATCTTGATCGTTTTGGGATAGGCGCTGACGAAACCGTCGCGCCGTTGCCTCGCACTTTCAAGATTTTGCGGACCCGACAGCATACCGACACGCGTATGGCCCATTTTCAATGCATGCTCCGCCAGTAGTCGTCCTCCCATCTGATAGTTCGAATGGACCGCGTCATACCCCAGCCGCGGCCGATCTATCAGCACGACGGGACGCGACAGATTTTTTATGTGCGCCGGCAAACGTGAGCCCAGTGGACACCAGATGACACCGTCAACCGCATTCTGCGTGAGCAACGCGAATCCATCCGATTCGCTATCGGGCCTGCCCTGACTGTCAATGAGACACACCATGAGCCCAAAGCTGCGGGCCTTGTTTTCAACTGCCTGAGCAAGCGCCGGGAAAAACGGATTCGTGAGATCCGGCAGCACCAGGCCGATGGCGCGTGTGCGGCCGGTACGCATGGCCTGTGCCTGGCGATTGGGCCGGTAGCCCAACTCTTTCGCGACGCGCAGAACTTTTTGCCGAAGTTCATATCCCACATTGGGACGATTGTTCAGGGCATTGGAAACCGTTGCGACGGATACCCCTACGCTCGTAGCAATGTCCTTTACCGTTGGCACGGGATCGCATTCGCCGCGTGTCGCGGAAAGATTGCGCAACTCGCGATCAAGAACCGCATGATTGCGGATTTTTGGGGGAATATTGTCTGGGCGAGGCGGCTTGCACCCGCATCATTGCGGCAATTGCCCGAATGAATTGCCGCTTTTTTTTCGTGTTCGACACTATTGGAGATTTTTGACTTCCCGGCGTGCACTAAACCTAAAACGCACGCAACGTTGCTCATCTCAGGTAAGCGTCCTTGATCTGCCATCTCGCAGTTCAAAAGAGTATAACGTTTTACTAATGGGATTCCAAGGCTTTCGGTGCGCGCCATTGGCGCGACGTCTCGTCGAGGGATGAAGGATGTCCGATCGACACAACGTGAATGCATCGACGTGGGAGAGATTTGTGAAATCGATTCGCCGAAACTTGCCGATTTTGCTGCTCCTGGCCGGCACGCTCGCATATGCGGATGAAACGCCCTCCGACCCCATGTTCACGGCGGGGTGGGACGTAAAGGAGCAGATACCCGCGCCCAAATGCATGAGCATGTATGAGGTGGCGGACGGATTCCCGTGGGCTCGCGGCTACACGCCTTGTACCGATGACGAACACAAGGCGTGGCTCTCCGATATGCGGCAGTTTCGCCTCGAGCGCCGCATCCGTGTCGGCTACGACAGCTCTCGCTACGAGCTGCCGGCACTGAAATGGACGCGATCGAGCTTCATTCAACCGCAGATGATGGTGCAGGATCGCTACTTCTACGATCCCGTGGCCCGCCGTTACACGGTCGACCGGTATCTTGATGATCTGCGACGTCGCTACGGTGGCATCGATGCGGTGCTGATCTGGCCCACCTACCCCAACTTAGGTCTCGACAACCGCAACCAGCTGGACATGGTCCGCTCGATGCCCGGCGGGGTAAGCGCCGTCCGGCAAATGATTGCGGACTTCCATCGCCACGGTGTACGCGTGTTGTTTCCAATGATGATGTGGGATCAGGGAACGCGCGATCCGGGTACGCCCTGGCCCGATGCGATTGCGGCACTCATGGCGGAGATCGGGGCCGACGGTATCAACGGCGATACTCAGGACGGGGTCCCACGCGCCTTTTCAGAAGCTGCCGACAAGACCGGACATCCGCTGGCATTCGAACCTGAGTCGGCTCCACACGATGAGGCCGTCGCTTACGACTTGATGAATTGGGGATATTACAAGTATTCGATTGCACCCTCCGTGGATCGTTTCAAGTGGCTCGAGCCGCGGCACATGGTCAATATTTCGGATCGTTGGCAAAAGGATAAGACTGATGACTTGCAATACGCGTTCTTCGGCGGCATTGGCTGGGAAAGCTGGGAGAACGTGTGGGGCTATTGGAACGGAATCACGCCGCGGGATGCCGAGGCGACACGTCGAGTCGCCACCATCGAACGGGCCGTGGCGCCATTTCTGATCAGTCCGGAGTGGGACCCTTACACCCCCATGCTGCGCTTTGGCATTTTTGCGAGTCGATGGTCCTCCGGCGAGAATGCCGTTTGGACCATCGTGAACCGCAATGCCTACGACATTAGCGGTCCGGAAATGAAAGCCGAGCCGGGCTGGCGCTATTTCGACCTCTATCATGGCAGCGAACTTAAGCCAGAGCGGCAAGGCGACAAGCTGGTCTTGAGCTTTGACTTGGAAGCCAAGGGATACGGGGCGATATTCGCATCGCACGATGAGCCCGGCGAAGCAATGGTGCGCCTCATGACCGAAATGAAAGCCATGACGGCCAAGCCCCTGGCGAGCTTCTCGCACGATTGGGTTTCCCTGCCGCAGCAGATGCTTTCTGCGGCGGCGACGCCCGCCGCGTCTGACTCCCCGACGGGCATGGTGGCGATCCCCGAGGGTGACTTCGTGTTCCGCGTAAACGGTATCGAAATCGAGGGGACGAGCGAGGTCGGGATCGATGTGCAATATCCGTGGGAGGATTCAGCTCGACTCTTTCACGAGCGCTTCATGCATCTTAAGCGCTTTTGGATCGACAAGTATCCCGTCACCAATGCTCAGTTCAAGAAATTCCTCGACGCGACTCATTACCATCCAAAGGACGACTTCAATTTTCTGCGCGATTGGCAGGAAGGCAGTTATCCCAGCGGCTGGGCCAATCGACCGGTCACTTGGGTATCTCGTGAGGATGCAGAAGCATTCGCCGTCTGGGCCGGCAAGCGTCTGCCGCATGAGTGGGAATGGCAATATGCTGCCCAGGGTGGCGACGGAAGACTCTATCCATGGGGTAATGCCTGGGATCCGGCCGCCGTTCCGACACCGGATACGGCGCGCACCATGCACGGCCCCGACGAAGTCTCCGCGCATCCCAAGGGCGCAAGCCCGTTCGGGGCCGAGGACCTGATCGGCAATGTATGGCAATGGACCGACGAGTTTGTCGATGAGCACACGCGCAGCGCCGTGCTGAAGGGAGGCAGCTATTATCAGCCGCAGCATTCGCTCTGGTACTTCCCGCAGGCTTATAAGTTAACGCAGCATGGCAGACTGTTGCTGATGGCGCCCAGCATGGACCGCTCCGCAGCCGTCGGCTTCCGCTGTGTCAAAGACGCGGGCTAGTTACTTTCCGGCACAAAAATAACGCGTGTAGCTAGTAGTCCTGGGGGCGGCAACTGTAAAGACACCACCATCTATGTGTCCGCCGCACATCAGATCAAATCGCGACTGCCCGTCAGTAGGGCGGTACCCAACCAACCGCCATAGACCCGGTGTGATTGGATGAGCCCCGCGGCGACTTCCATCAACTCGACAAGATCTACCTGGTCGCCATCCGGTGTCGCGCGCGGATACTCCCACGCGAGTAACCGCACTCCGTCGGTGAGCCATCGCCCCGATCGGTACCAGCGCACCAGTTCGTTGAGCGGGCGACGCGTAGCTTCCGCAAAGAACGGGCCGATTTCGCTATGACCTCGCAAGATCCCATCACGCCGGTCGCGGTAGATGGCCTGCACCAGAGGCGTCTCGAGAACGGCATCCTGCGCGTACAGGGCCAGCAGTCCATCCATGTCCCGTGCCTTCGCCCGCTCGTGCCATTCGCGGTAGATGCGATCGCAGTCGGCCAGGAAAATATGGTTTGGACGTTGAGGTTCGATAGTCATGGTCAGCGGCCGCTTCGTTGCGAAAAAATGCGCGGTTATTCGGGAATGATGAGCGACAATGTTTGCCGGCGATTCTTTCGATAGAAGCGAAAGTCTTCGTCCAACGTCCAGACGCTGGCATCGGAATGGAGTTCCGCCATCCTGACCAGGCACGCATCTGCAAACGCCATGGGCCGATCGCGATAGCGGCGCATCAGAGCTCGCACCGGCTGTGCTTCGGTCCGAAAGACAAAATCGGCGCGCAGAAAACCAAGTTCGACTAACGCGAATAAATCATCGACATCGTGGCCGGCCCGTTTCAACAGAAACAGTGCTTCAGAGATCACCGCTTCGCAGGTAAGCACGGTAGCCGGTGCGGCCTTGGATTGCTCCACCGCCCATTCGTGCTGCGCATCGTCCTTCGCAAGTAGGGCAACAAGAGGACCCGTGTCGATGAGCCAACTCTTCACCGTCCGTAATCATCGAGATACTTGGGGTTAGTGGATAAATCCGCGGGTCCGCCACGGTTCCGGCCAAGCACCTGCTTGATGACATCGTAACCGGATTTCGCGTCAGTCTCGGGAGTTACCCCGTAAGCGCGTAGCGCTTGCCGCACCAGGTGCCCCAGGGAGATGCCCTCTCGCCGTGCCCGCTCGCGCAACGCCCGGCTCTCCGCCTTCGAAATGCGTAATGAGAGAGTATCGTTTTGCATGCGATTAATGTAATACAAATGTGCCAAAAAAGCAACACAGCGTGCTTCAAGCGCGAGCAATTCCGCGCCGTGCCGCTTCGATGGCGGCGATGTCGATCTTTTTCATTTTCATCATCGCCTCGAACGAACGCTTGGCGGCCGCACGGTCGGGATCAGTCGTTGCGTCCAGCAGCGCCCGCGGGGTGATCTGCCAGGATAAGCCCCATTTGTCCTTGCACCATCCGCACGCGCTCTCGGTGCCGCCGTTATCGATGATCGCGTTCCAGTAGCGGTCCGTCTCGGCCTGGCTGTCGGTGACGATCTGAAATGAAAAGGCTTCGGAGTGCTTGAACGCCGGCCCGCCATTGAGGCCGAGGCAGGACACTCCAAGTACCGTGAACTCGACCGTGAGCACCTGTCCCTGCTTGCCATCCGGGTAGTCGCCCGGGGCGTGGTGAACCGCTGTTACAGCGCTGTCTGGAAAGATCTGAGCATAGAGCTTGGCGGCTTCCTCTGCCGTGCCGTCATACCAAAGACAAATCACGTTTTTAGCCATGGTCTATCTCCCTTCGTTCATTGCCATTTTCTGCGGCTTGGAGGGCAACATTCGGCTTACTGCCCTCGATCATGATCGACTCGATCTCGTGCATTTTCCACCTGCGTATTTAAGAGGACAAGCGCAGAAACCCGGGGTTGCCCCTAGCTATAGCCCAGCGCGCCAGAGGCGGTACATCCACCCGCATGCCCGGCAGTAGATGCGATTGCGGCGTTTGTCCAAAAACGTACTGGGACCAGCAATATTCTTTTAACAGATGGAATGACTGGCTAGACCTTCAATGTATATAAATTTCATTTTCAACACTTTGCCGGTTCAACCGGCGTACGGAGTCCGCCATGAGAGTACGACGCATCGGTTCACTGTCTTGTACGAGGTTGACTCTTGCTGAGGAACCCGCTGAGTTAATTGCGCACGGTGGGGTCTGTGAGAAGGGAGGGTTCGTGTCATGACGACTCCATCCTCCTCTACTCGGAAAGATCTCGAAGGAAAGGTCGGCCTGGTGACAGGTTCCGGTCGTGGACTCGGACGAGCCTGCTGCGAGGTGGTCGCGCGCGAGGGCGGCAAGGTGATCGTGGCCGACATCGATATCCAGGGAGGGCAGGAGACGGTTCGCCTCGTACAGGCGGCGGGTGGCGCGGCTACCTTTGTCCGTACCGATGTATCGCAGTCGAAAGATGTTCAGGCCATGGTCCGTGCGGCCATCGATGCGTATGGACGGCTCGACTTTGCGGTAAACAACGCCATGATTCCACCGCCCTTTGTGCCCTTGGCTGAACTGACCGAAGAGGATTGGGACCGCACGATGGCGGTCAATCTCAAAGGCGTGTTCCTGTGCATGAAGTACGAACTCCAGGCGATGCTCAAACAGGGCTCCGGCTCGATTGTGAATATCGGCTCGGGGAACGAGCACGGTGCCGCCCCGGGCATCAATGCCTACGCGGCCGCCAAGCGGGGCTTGCTTGGCCTGACCGCGGTGGCCGCGCTCGACTATGCCGACCGCAACATCCGAGTGAACGCGGTGGGACCGGGGACGATGGTCACACCAGCCATGCGCAAGGCGCTGGATGAGAATCCCAAGCACCGGGAATTTCTGGAGAGCCTTGCGCCTATCAAGCGCTTCTCGGATCCGCGCGAAGTCGCCGAAGCAGTTATCTGGCTGTGCTCGGATAAGGCTTCCTTCGTGGTCGGTCATACCTTGGTGGCGGACGGCGGCGCCAGCGCGGGGAAATTATTGAAGCCAGCTTAGCGCTGGCTGGGGGCCGCGCAAAAATAACTTCACATTCGCCGGTTTCGGATTTGCGGTTTCATTGTGTAGTTCCACTCTGGAAGGCTCCTCATCGCGGTCGGTCTACGCCGCCCGCAATGAGGCCCCCCAGGCAGAGTTCAGTTGTCACGGCCCTTGATGAACGCTTCGTACCGGGCGGCGCTGAAGAAGATGTTCCTTTCGCCCGTGCGCCAATCTCCCCAACCGACGTAGACACGCTGGTCGTCGAGGGCGATGGCCGAAAGGTCTTGAAAAATGTTTCCTCCGGAGAAAGCGCTGGGCGGCGACAGCGCCGCCGGCGATCCCTGGCTGACCTGTAGGGGCTCGCTGAACTTTTGACCGTCATCGAACGATATCGCTGCCCAAATGCTGTAGGGGGGAAAGAGCCGGGAACGGAGCCTGAGTGTTGGTCCGAACCACTGGTTGTAAGTGTCGTCCAAGACAGCGACCGCGAATTTCCCCCTCCCGGAGTGCGAGGGGTCGGCCGCCACCAGGACCTGTTGCCCCGCGATCGGCGAGGGCACGCGATGCCGACTCCATGTCGCGCCGTAGTCCCTCGACGTCTGGAACACGATGCAGGGCGCGGTACCACCGACAAAGAACGCACAGGCAGCATCGGTCGTCTCGACGTGGATCGTGGCTGCCTCCCCGTGCGCAGCCGCAAGTACCTTGCCGTTGGCGCCGGAGAACTGGGTGACACCATCGGTGCCCCCGGTCCGCTGGGGCTGTTGTAGTCTCGCGAAGGTCGCTTCTGCAGCGAACGATAGGACCGGCGCCGCGCGACTAGCGACTCCGCGGGCGGCATCAGCCCCCACACGCCTGAACCGTGAGTGCCTATCGCCCCAAGGCCCGGTACTTATTTCACGATGACCCGCACGCGGCCTAGATTCTGGACCAGCGCATAACGCGTTTCTGTATCCCCCTCGCGCTGCGAGGTGGCGCGGATCGCCGCGAAATACGTGCCCGGCTGCGTGTAGGTATGGCTGACCGTCACCGCGATCTTTGCCGACTTGCGGTCGCGGAGCTGCCCCGCGGTCGGATACTCGCCCGTACCCTCGAAGTCCCAGTCGGCAGCCACCACCGAGCCGGTGCCGGGTGGTGTTTCGATTATCGCCGTAAAAGTGACCGGCTTACCGACGGCAACTTCGGTGCGCACGCCGCCATTGACCTTCAAATCGACGACGGGCTGAAGACCCTTGCGCGCCGCGGCGCTAGGCGGAACATGCACCTGCCCATCCTTCACGGTGAAGTTGGTGCTGGGGGGCGGCGCCACGCCCTTTTCGACCCACGCACTGAGATCGCGCAGTGCCTGCTCCAGGATACCCTGGTAAAGGATGACGTGAGTTTTCTGTAGCGCCGACGCGGGTCGGGTGTGCTGCGCATTGTCGTTGTAATAGATGCGGTAACTGTCGTCCATGGACGCGCCCAGGACGTCGTGCACCTTCGTCTGATACCACGCGGCCTCCCAGGGAAGCGCATCCCCGTCCATCATGGACTGAATATTGATCATTTTGCCGTGGAATTTGCCCTGTGTGACATCAAGATTTTCGACGTGATCGTTCAAGCCCACCAATATGTCGCGTTGCACATATTTGGGGCTGCCATCGGCATTGCGGAAGGAATCGTAAGTCGGCGGGAAGTCATACACCGATCCACGCTTCGGAAGCGCGTGTCGATAGTATGTTTGCAGCGCGAGATATTCCGAATTGTCGATCGTCACCTTGTCGCCCGTATGGAAACCCCGCACGACTTCGGGGTTTGCGCCTAGACGGAAGGAGATGATATTTCCGTTCATCGTGCCGAGAGGCGCACTCTTACCCTTGGACTCGCCGCTCGCGCCGATCAGGTCGGCGCTGGTCAGATCGCCGGAAGGTATGTTTGAAAGTTCGAGCTGCGTTCCCACCATGAACTTCCCACGGGGACCGGTCGCCTGCGCTTCAATCACGCGAACCACCGTGGCCGGACTTTGTACGCGCAGCGCGTTGACCGATGAGGTCGGATCGATGTAGCCCGGCTTGGTCCAGAAGTCATTCACGTAGGTTGGATCGAGCAGCGGTATGAAGGCTGCCACGTACCCCATCGGTCCCGTGCCTTGCGGCACATAGTTGAACCATGCCCGCGGCGGAAACCCGTAGCGTGTCGCTTCGTCGAGCGTGAGCTTCTCCTCTGCGTTGAGGCCCGCATACATGTCGCCGCTGCCGCCCGGCTCGACCGCATCCATGATGGAAGGCCATTTGTCCTTCAGCACGCGCAGCGCATGGGCCCGGACCAAGAAGTGGCTTGGGTTGGCGCCCCGGTCGCCCGACACATACGGCATGAATCCGTCCCAAACACCCGAGGTGTTGTGCGCGCTGTCCATGACTTGCCATGCGCCGCCGCTGCCGCCGTACAGATAGCCATAGGGCCGCTGTTCAGTTCCGTAAATGCGACGCGCCACGACGCGCGAATACTTTGCTGCCGCGGCGTTGGCGCGGTAGCTGCCGATGCTCGGATCGTTGACTTCGGCGACGTTGAGTTCCGCCGAGCGGGAGATCTCGGAGCCGCCCATATTGCTTTGCACGGCATAGGCGCCGGCGGCGAGCGTCATCGCCACATTGTATGCCGACGAATTCTCATTGGTCAGAAGCTGGTGGGTGGCCTGGTAGAAACGCCCCTGATATTGTTCCTTGGGCGGGAAGTAGAATGCGAACTTCGTGTCGGTTCCCTTGAAGCCGCCATGAACGTATAGATGGCGCACCTTGATCGGAGGGAGTCCTTGGTTTTGCGTGGTGTCTCCGAGAACGTTCGGAACATCGGCCGGCTCATCGCGCCATTCTTCAATATCGATGTACGGCTGGTTGAAGTGAGGATCAACGGAGTCGCCGGTGACGAAAATATATTGATACTTGTTCTGCGCCATCAAAGGCGCAGAACCTGCGAGGCAGAGTGCAATGGCAACCGAAGAAGCTATGGACAAAAGAAAACTGCGGCGACTCTTCAATTCATTTCTCCTTCCGACCGTGTTGCCCATGCCAATCCCCGCGCAATTCCGGGAAAATGAGCCAAATGTGCTGGGTTGTTCGCGCCGCAATGGCAAGCGTTGAGGGTTCGCGGCCAAAATCGTCTCTTGTCACGTCATCCGCCTCGCGTACAGGTAAGCGCGAAGCGAGTGACGGCGTTTCCAGCACTATCATGAGACTCTCCCCGACGACCTCTTTAGCTGTCCCTGGCGGGACAGGCTTTCTTCTGCCAATACCACTATATCCCTGGCCAAATGTGGAATCAATATGTGCGGAATCTTATTCCGCACATCGAAATTAGGGAGAAGTGAGAAGTGCCGATACAACTAGTATTTGGGCTGTATCACGACGCCCGAGTCGATTGCCGTCTTGGAATCGTATCTTGCAAGGAGTGCTCGGTCCGGGACGTGACAGCTCCCCGCGAGGACATGCTGGCCGCGGCTGACCTCGGGGAGCAGAATGTCAGCCAATAGTGACCAATGCAAAACGCCTAGCGGCGCTGCGAAATCCGCAGGAGTCCCGACGATGAGATGCATGAATTTCTCCGTATCGTCGCTGGAATGCTGGGTTGAGGCGTTGACGGCACGCCGACTCATCACTCGGCGCTCCGTGATCGGTGGCGGCGCGCTGCTACTAACGCCGGCAGGTCAGGCCATCCTGCGGGCGGCACCGGCGCCGAAGATCTCGCAGGCCGATGCCCAGTACCAGACCGGGCCCAAGGGCATTGCTTCCTGTGGCAGCTGCGCCTCGTTTGCGCCCCCCGCTTCGTGCAAGACCGTCGTGGGCAAGATCAGCCCGCAGGGTTGGTGCAAGCTCTACATAACCGTGGACTAAGGAGGAATACTCTTATGAGCAGACTTCTATCCGATCAGGAACTCGCCGAACTACTGCCATCTGAACTCCTCGAGCATCGCACGCCGATACCGACCCAGGTGGTGTCGAGTGACGAGTTTTACCCGGCGCCGCGCAACGAGCGGCAGCGCGAAGTCGAGGCGCAACTGCTCTGCATGGCGGACGAGATTGGTCCGCGACTCGGCATGGACCGCCGCACTTTCTTCCAGTCCGCGGCCGGTATGGCTGCCTCCTTTCGCGCCATGAACCGGGTCTATGGCGGGATTTTTCAAGCCTCGCCGCTCGAGGCGACGGCGCCGGAAGTTGCCAAGGCGCGTGCCGACGGCCTCAAAAACCAGTTCATTATGGATATGCATACCCATTTCCTGCGCGACGACACGCGCCTGACCGGTTTTGTCGCAATGCGCGAGGCGGTGGGCCGCGCTGGCTGGAACCGGCAGCTCACCGACAAACCGCAGACCATCGAGGATCTCAAGTACAACAACTACGTCAAAGAGATGTTCATGGACAGCGACACCAAGATCGCGCTCATTTCTTCCGCCCCTTCGGACATCAAGCGTGACTGGTTCCTGACCAACGCGCAGATGGCGCAGGCGCGCGAACGCCTCAACAGGGAGTCCGGCAGCCGCCGGCTGTTGTCACACATGATCTTCACACCCGGGCAGCCCGGCTGGCTCGAAGATCTGGACGCCGGACTCGCCTTCAAACCGGACTCATGCAAGGGCTACACCATTGGCGACAACACGCACAAAGACATCTCGAGGTATCCGTGGCGCATGGATGACGAGAAGGTGGCCTACAAGGGTTACGAGAAAATGGTCAAGGCCGGGATCAGGAACGTGTGTGTCCATAAGGGATTGTTCCCGCCGTCGGTGGAGAAGCAGTATCCGAACTTGCGCCCCTATGTCGATGTTTCCGATGTCGGCAAGGCGGCCAAAGACTGGCCCCAGCTGAACTTCATCATCTATCACTCGGGATTTCGCCATGTCGGCAACGATCCGGCGGAGGCGTTGGCCGAGTTCGAAAACTCCGGCCGGTTCAGCTGGACCTCGGACCTCGCTGAGATTCCCGCGAAGTACGGCGTCAACAATGTGTACGGGGATGTCGGCCAGCTGTTTGCGGTCACACTGGTTGCGCAGCCGCGCGTCTGCGCGGGTCTGATGGGCACGCTGATCAAGGGACTGGGCGCCGACCACGTATGCTGGGGCACCGACGCGCTCTGGACCGGCTCGCCGCAATGGCAGATCGAAGGTCTGCGTCGCCTGGAGATTCCCGACGACATGCAGAAGAAGTTCGGTTACGCATCCCTGGGCCCGGCGGATGGCCCGGTGAAGACCGCGATTTTCAGCGGTAATAATGCGCGGTTGTATGGCATCCGACCCGCCAGCGCGATGCTGCAGATCGCCGCTGATCGATTCGCCGAGCTGAAGCGCGACTATGAAGCACGCGGGGCAGAGCCGAGCAACTTGCGCTACGGCTACGTGCATCGCGGTGAGGTCTGAAAGGTCCTCAGCCTTCGGCAGCCGCGGCAATCTCAGTCTGCTGTTCGATCTCCTTCGATGCGCTCGGATCCGCGGCAGGCACCGCCGCCGCGAACGCCGGGGTAACGGACTGCGATTCTTTTGCTGCTTTGGTGGTCGCCATTCCCTGATCGATGGTCTCGCGCATGTGATTTTGCATCTCTTGGACGTCGTTGAGCGCGAGCTGGACTTGGGCGGCACGCCCGCATTCCGTTCCGCCCTTGCTGGCGAGCACCACGGCGTCGACCGTGCCGCTGTCCGGTTTCGGCGTAGAGGTTATCTGCACCACATCGCCCTCGCTCATCGCGCAGCGCCGCCCGCTGGGGTCCACCAGATCGAGGTCGTAGGACACCACGAAGACATGCGACTGATGGTCGGACAATTCTTGGACCACGCTGCCGGCGCCCGGCTGCGGTTCGCGATTCTGCGCGTTGTCGGCCGCTTCGGCCGCCTCTTGCTTGACCTGACGTCCCACCTCGTCGGCCAACATCTGTTTGACTTGGGGCGTGACGGGCGCGGCGCTTGTGGGCGGCGGGTCGGACGCCTGTGCTTTGGTTGCATAGGCGACGTAGAGCGTGGCGGCCAGCATGTAGTCGGTCAGCCACAGGGCCGGCGTTTGATACGATGAGTCCGGCTTGAAGAAACCCTGGTAATGGCCGTACCACGGGGTCGCGGTCGTCGTATAAGTCCAGGTGAAATTCGTCGGTGTGCCGAGCCGGCTCGAGGCCCATTGATAGAACTTCGGTTCGAAATAGCGCGACGTTGCGTACACGTCGAGGTTCGTGCCGCCGTAGCTGTACGGCCGGTAGACGTTATGGAACAGCTGTCCTTGAACGACGAAAGTGCGGTGGTCCAGCTGCTGGCCGCGGAACGTGAACGGATGCTGCACGTATGGGATGCCGCGTGCCGGGATATAGGCCCGCGACCGATCTGGTTTCTGCACCATCACTCGGCGAGTGCCGTCGATCGCGTGGTGAATCACCATGCCATTGCTGGGATTGCGCACGTCCATGACAGACCCATCCGAGGCAGTCCGGATGATGCTCCCATTGCGGCCTTGCATCTCCTTGCTGCCCGGAGGAGCCGGGTAACCGGGGATACTTTTCGCTGGGACTTGCGGCCCGGTGCCTACCGGCCGCTGATTGTTGAGGTTGGGCGTCGCTTGCCGGTTCGCATTCGGATTGAAAAGCGCGGCCAGCGGATTCTTGGCCACGGCTGCATTGTTGCCCGCGGCCGTATTGCCGCTGGGATTTAGAAACTTCTGCGCCTGGGGGGATAGAGCAGGCGCGTGCGCGGCCGAATTGTTCGCCGCTCCAAAATTGAAGGGATTGTTGAGCGCAGGCTGCGCCGGTTTTTGCGGCACAGGCGCCGGCGTCGGCTTTTTGACCGGTGTTTGAGTGGTAGTGGTTTGCGCACCGGCTGGTGCTGCTGACAGCAAAACCCCGAGTGCCGTCACGGCGGCCATGCAGAGGTTTGCGCCGTTGGGGAGGCGCTGCTTACGCGGTAATTGGAAAGACGTCATCGCATACTCCTGTCGCGCGCTATTGCGTGCTCACGATTTCAAATGATTGCCCTGCATTGTGCAGATTCGGACTTTGTTTGTGCTGGGAGACCTTGGGGACTTCGTCGTCGAGGTAGGCCGCAAGGTCGAAGGTCTTGACGTAGCCGTTGTGACGCGCATCGGCGTCGCCCTGCAGGCCGTGCAGAAGGACCCAGGTGAAAAGACCATGCCCATCCTGACCTTCGAGTGCGGCCTGCTCCCGCGTCGAGGCTGACAAGACCGTGCTGCCCACCGCCCCGGAAAGCACGGTCACCGCCCCATTTTCTTGGAGGCCACGCGTCGTGAGCATCATGGCATCGCCCGCCGCACCCGACTCGCACGTGTCGAGTATCAGGAGCTTGCGCGTGGCGGGAATGCTGGCAACGAGCTGACGAAGCTCGGCTCCGCTCAAGGTGTCGCGGCGGATCGCCTCGTCCGTAGTGTCCTTGATGTTGGAGGTGATCAAGAAATAGTCCTCATTCGCAGCATCGCCCGCTACCGTCCCGTGCGTCGCCGCGTAGAACAGGAATACATCCTGCGGGTCGATC
>Ga0208193_1000751_pt1 | contig 15503 bp, 12 predicted proteins | sample June2015DPH_17_2_FD_184716 | JGI IMG/M metagenome (GOLD analysis project Ga0208193, IMG submission 184716) | Peatland microbial communities from SPRUCE experiment site at the Marcell Experimental Forest, Minnesota, USA - June2015DPH_17_10... | ecosystem: Environmental > Terrestrial > Soil >... | reverse complement strand
GAAATTGTAATCGCCGTTCGAGATGGTCTGCGGGCCCAGGGAGGTGTTGGATTCGAGCACGGCAGTGTTCCACTGCGTGCCGAAGGCTGGAATGGGATTGGGGCAGGCTCCGCCGGAGATGCCGCATGCATCCTGCCAGAGACCCTGATCCTGGTTGTTGAGATCGACGCTCCAGGCGAAGGTGTCGCCTGTGAGTGGGTTGACGGCGAGCGCGCCGCGAAAGATGGGGCATGCCGGCGAGCCGGTGGTGGTGGCATTGGTGGGGCACAGGACGGTGGTGAGGTTGACGCCGGGCTGGTTCGCAAGCCGCGTCCAGGTAATGCCGTCCGCTGACTGATAGTAGCCGTGGTAGCGAATGGCGGCGAAGAAGAGCTTGCGGATGGGATTCCAGATGACCGCTGTGGCGGAGTTGCCTTCGCTATCGCCCGTACTGTCGTCGGGACCCTGCACATCGACTCCGTTTGGATCGACGATGCGCGAGAGATGCCAGGTGGCTCCGGCATCTGCCGAATAGTAAAGACCTGCGAAGCTGAGACCGGGCTGCTGGGCGTTGACGAGGAGGCCTTCATAGGCCTCAGAGACAGCGGCAACGGCGACCTGCGGATTCGCCGTGCTCCAGGCAAAGCCGGCAAAACCAAGGCCGGTAAAGAGGAAATTCTGGGAGCCGGCGCCGGTTTCAAAATCGGAGCTCTGCTCGATGAGCGTCCAGGTGGCGCCATTGTCCGTGGAACGGAGAATGCCGGCTCCGTAATAGGAATCCAGAGCGTCATTGGTATCGCCGGTGCCGGCGAGCAGGACACCTGTGCCGCCGGGCTGAACGGTGACTGCACCGATGCTGATGGACGGATCGGAGGCGCCGTTCAGTGCGCTGGTCGAGTCCGTGAGCGGCGAAAAGACGATGCTGGCGGGGTTGGATGTGGCGGCATTCTGCGAGGCCCAGACGCCTCCGCCGGTGGATCCTATGTAGACGGTGTTGCCTGTGGTGTCCGATGGGTCGATAGCGATGGAGGCGATGCGGCCGGTGACGGCTCCGTAGTAGGGTGTGACGACGCTCTGCGGCCCGAGCGGCTGCCAGATCGATTCTCCGGCGGCAAATTCAGGGGATGCGAGTGCGGAGGCAGCGCGGCGCGGCCGAAGAGGCTTGCTTTGCAGGCCGGGCTTGAGGCCGCGACGGGCGAGAAAGCGCTGGGCCTGAAGAACACGCGGCGGAAGTGGATGCGTGGGAGCGGGCGCGGCAAGCTGTGCTTGCGCGGCGGCGGCGATCAGAATTGCCAGGCAAAATGCTGCATACAGGCTTGCGATGCCTGCCCGGAATAATACTTTGATGATAAACACACGCATCCCTTCGCCGCCCAGGGATCTGCGCCTAAGCCTTTCTCTGAAGGCGGAGCGCAGGTCCGGTAAAACGGCTGAGTGGAGACACGCAGTTCCAGGGAGAAAAGAGTGTGCTGCTTATGTGTGATTTCTAATCGCATTTTATGACATGAAATGCGGCTGTGCGAGCTAGGCGAGATTATTCTGTAGCTGGCCAGCCAACAGTCCTGGCTGAATTGAAAGACGCAAAATCCCGATGCCAATCCAGCTACAGCTTGCGAACGACGATGATGCACCGGGGCTGGTGCGACTGCGCGAGGCGGTGAATGCGCGCCTGGTGGAGGAGTTCGGGCCGGGATTCTGGTGCATGGCGCTGAGCGAGCATGGAGCGCTGGCAGCGGTACGGCAGGCGCAGGTGTATGTGGCGCGGCATCGCGGCGGGATTGCAGCTACGCTGGCGCTGACGGCGCGCAAGCCGTGGGCGATTGACCTAAGCTATTTTGAGCCGCGGGAAAGGCCGTTTTACCTGACGAATATGGCGGTCCATCCTGAGTTTCAGAGGCAGGGAGTGGGATGTGAGGCGCTTCACGAGGCTCGACGAATTGCGCTGGCCTCGGGCGGAGATGCGATTCGCCTGGATGCCTACGATGTGCCGGCAGGAGCGGGACCGTTTTATGCGAAGTGCGGGTTTACGGAGGCAGGGCGGGCGGTGTATCGCTCAGCGCCGCTGATTTATTACGAGATGCAGTTGAACGGGAAGCCTGCCAGCTATTTTTGATTACGTATGGCACGCATAAGCAGAACAGCCGCGAGGACCAGCGCAGCACCGATCCAGATGAAGCGAGCGAACTGGATGATGAAATGCATTCGGTTTCTCCGATCAGTATAAGATAGCCAAACACAAAGGCCGCCTGATGGCGGCCTTTGTGCTGATCTCTGACAACTGATCCCTGATCTCTGTTTTACCAGCGGCCCCAGGCGCGGCTAATGTAGTCCGAGAGCGTCATGAAGATGAGGATGAGGAAGGTGAAGACGCCCGCGCCGACGGTGAGCTTGGTGAGCTTGGGGCTGTACTTGACGTGCATGAAGAAGAGCACGACGAGCGTGGCCTTGACCACTGCGATGGCGATGGCGACGATTGGATTCCACGGTCCCATTTCGACATAGGAGGCGCCGATTGTAAGTGCAGTGCCAACAAGCAGTGCTCCGAAGATGATCAAGTAGATGATCGGGCTGACGATGTGGCCTTCAAGTGCGTCGTCATGATCTTTCGGGGCGTGCGAATCGTGTTGTACGTTGTGCTCGCTCATAGTGTCAGTTCCTGAAAAATGTTTCTGCTGGTGTTCTTTACTGGTGCCTGCTGATCAGGTAGAGCAGCGGGAAGAGGAATATCCAGACAATATCGACAAAGTGCCAGTAAAGCCCGAAGTATTCGACAAAGCTGACGTGGCCGCCGGTATATGCGCCTTGCCTTGCGCGCACGATCATGAAGCCGAGAATGCAGATGCCGATGATCATGTGCAGCGCGTGCATGCCGGTCATGGCGAAGTAGAGCGAGAAGTAAATCTCGGTGTGACGCGCCATGTCGAGCGGCAGCGGCTTGTCATGGGCCTCTCTCGCTTCCTGGTCCGAATCCGGATTTAAGAAGGACTGCAGGCTGTAATGCGCGCCGGGGACGTGATGCTTCTCGAACTTCTCCTTGTACTCGATGGTCTTGATGCCGAGGAAGGCGAGACCGAGGATGAAGGTGAGGATGAGGCAGAGCACAAGCGCGCCCTGCTTGCGCATCTGCGCGCTCCACACTCCCATAGCCATGGTGAAGCTGGAGCTGATGAGGATCAGCGTGTTGAGACTGCCCCAGAAGATGTTGAGCTGATGCGATGCGGCAACGAAGGCCGGATAATACCAGTTGCGATAGATAAGGTAGGCGGTAAACATGCCGCCGAAGAACATGATTTCCGTGAGCAGGAAGAGCCACATGGCAAAGCCGGTGGCATCCACCTGCTGCTGCATGGTCTCAAAGTGATGGCGCTGGTACGGCGGATGCTCGTGCGCGTGATCAGCGTGAACCAAAGTAGAGCTATCCGACACTGGAAACCTCCTGCCCCTCATGCTGCTTCTTGGCCAGTTCCATTTTTTCCAGCCACTCGTAGTCGTAGGCGTCGTGATCGACGATGGGAATCTCCGCGAAGTTCTCGGTGAGCGGAGGGGACTGAATCTGCCACTCAAGGCCGGTGGCCTGCCAGGGATTGCTGCCTGCGATTTCACCGTACTTGAGCGACCATGTGAGGTACAGGATCGGCAGCAGGTAGCCTACACCGAGGACGGTTGCGCCCGCGGTCGAGAAGACGTTGAGAATCTGGAACTCTTCCGGGTACGAGGCGTAACGGCGGGGCATGCCGAGAGTACCGAGAATGAACTGCGGGAAGAATGTCAGGTTGAAGCCGATAAAGGTGACCACGGCTGCAAGCTGCGAGATCTTCTCCGGATACATGCGGCCGGTGATCTTGGGCCACCAGAAGTGGATGCCGGCGAGGAAGGCCATCAACATGCCGCCCACCATGACGAAGTGGAAGTGGGCGACGATGAAGTACGTCTCGGTCAGGTGGATGTCCATGCCGGTGGTGCCCAGGAACACGCCGGTCAGTCCGCCGATGGTGAACAGGCCCATGAAGCCGAAGGCGTAGAGCATCGGCGTTTCAAAGGTGATGGAACCTTTGTAGAGCGTGAAGGACCAGTTGAATATCTTGATTGCCGAGGGCACGGCGACCAGCATCGTGAGGAGCGAGAAAACGAGCGTCGAGTAATTCGAGACGCCCATGATGAACATGTGGTGCTCCCACACAAAGAAGCCGAAGACGGCGATGGCAACCGAACTGAAGGCAACAGCCGTGTAGCCGAAGACGCGCTTGCGGGCGAAGGTTGAGATGACCTCGGAGATGACGCCCATGCCGGGCAGAATCATGATGTAGACGGCGGGGTGCGAGTAGAACCAGAAGAGGTGCTGGAAGAGGATCGGGTCGCCGCCCTTGGTGGGGTCGAATACGCCGATGCCGATGGTGCGTTCAAGCGCGACCAGTACGATGGCGATGGCGAGGACCGGCGTGCCGAGGACCATGAGGATGGACGCGGCATAGTTGGACCAGACGAAGAGCGGCAAACGGAACCAGGTCATGCCCGGAGCGCGCATCTTGTGGATGGTCACGATGAAGTTGAGGCCTGTGAAGATGGAGCTGAAACCTGCGACGAAGATGGCCAGGCCCGTACTGAGCACGTTGGTATTGACGTAGTGCGTGGAGAGCGGAGTGGTGAAGGTCCAGCCCGTGTCCACGCCACCGGTCATCATGGTGTAGAGGATCATGATGCCGCCGGCCATGTAGAGATACCAGCTCAGCAGATTGATTTTGGGCAAGGCGAGATCCTTGGCCCCGATCATGATGGGGATGAGGAAGTTGCCCAGCGTGGCCGGCACGGACGGCACCAGGAACAAGAAGATCATGATGATGCCGTGCATGGTGAAGACCTTGTTATAGGTGTCGGTGGCCATCAGGTCTGACTGCGGGGTGAGCAGTTCAAGACGGATGAGGCCGGCGAGCGAGCCGCCGATCGCAAAGAAGAAGGTGATCGAAATCAGGTACAGGATTGCGATCCGCTTATGATCGCCGGTCAACAGCCAGCTCAGAAGACCGTTTTCCTTCGTAATGAAGTTGGTCTTCGGGATGCGGGCCGTGGACTGGTCGGGGAGACTGATGATTGTGGCGCTGCTCATGGTGTCACCGTCCCTTTTGCCGCGGGGGCAGTAGCCTTGGGCGTCGATGTGGACTTCGACGTGGGCTCGCCTTCCGGCAGCAAACCGGTTGTGTTCAGCGTCTGCTCGACGCGGTAGTTCGAGTTGAGGGTCTTGATGTATTCGACGAGCGAGATGACGCCGTCTTCACTGACCTGGCCCTGATACGTAGGCATGATCGGCGCGAAACCCTGCGTCACATGCTCGGAGGGGTTGAGGATGGCATCGCGGAGATAAGCCTCGTCGGCGATGGTCTCCTGACCGTTGGACAGGCGAAGTTTCGAGTTGTAGACGTTGGCAAGCGATGGGCCGCGGGCATCGGGCCGGCCATTGTGGCAGGCGTTGCAGCTCAGGGATGCGAAGAGGCGCTCACCGTTCTGCGCAAGGCTCATGCCGCTGGTCGATTCCGCGAGCCACTTCTTGTAATCCTCGGGCGTAAGCACGGTGATGGTGCCGATCATGTGCGAGTGATCCGTGCCGCAGTACTGCGTGCAGAAGAGATGGTACTGGCCGGGCTCGGTGGCTTCAAACCAGACGGAGGTGTAGCGGCCGGGGATGGCTTCGCGCTTTACGCGGAAGGCGGGAATCGAGAAGCTGTGGAAGACATCCTGCGAGATGAGCGTGAGCTGGATCGGCTGGCCCGTTGGGACGTGCAGCGCGTCGATCTCATGCTGGCCGCCGGGATGCTCGGCCTTCCACATCCACTGCTTGCCCACGACATAGATGTTCATGGCGTTCGCGGGCGGCGTGTAGACACGGAAATAGATGAGCGAGCCCCAGACGAACATGATGAGGAAGAGGCCCAGCGGAATGATGGTCCAGGTGGCTTCAAGCAGCGTGGAGCCCTCGATCTGCACGGCGACCGGGTGGCGCTTTTTGCTGTAGAGGATGGAGAACCCGACGACCAGCAGGCCAACCAGCGTGAGGCCCACGAGGCTGACCAGAACCATGAAGAAGTACAGCGCGTCCATCTGCGGAGCGATCTTCGAGGCTTCCGGTGGGAAGAGCGCGAAGTTCGTCATCCACTTGACGAGAAATTGCCAGAGTACTGGGCTAATATGATCCATTCCGTTATCCGTTCACCTTTGTTGCTGGGCGCTGAAGCGATATTTCCGGCTGTTTGTCGCGTTTTGCGTCCGCGCGGAACATGAGAAACATGAATCCGCCGAGCGTGAGCACTGTGACCAAGCCGCCTAATTGAACGATGCGGGCGACAATGAGCGAATGCTTGTTTGTGCCGGGATCGTAGTGGTAGCAGTAGGTCAGAATGTTATCCACCGGCGAGCCGATGCGATTGTCCGATGCCTCGGCGAGGCCGAGACGAAGATCCTTGGGGCTGTATTCAACGCCCATGTAATACTGCGCGATCTTGCCCAGCGGCGTGATGATCTGGATGGTGCTGGCGTGGGCGTACTGCGTGAGCTTGCCGTCCGGGCCGGGAATTTTTGTATAGCCGAAGCCGACTGCCTGCGTGAGCGCGTCGATATTGGGCTGCGTGCCGGTAAGAAAGTGCCAGCCGTCGGCAGACTCAGGGTGGCCATAGCGCTTGAGGTACGTGCGCTTCTTGGCGGCGGCGAGGTCCGGGCCTTCCGTAGGGTCGATGCTGACGACGATCACGTTGAAGTCGCGTCCGGGCTTTTCATCGACCATCTGCATCGCGCCGGTGAGGCCGTTGAGTTCTTCCGAGCAGAGCATTGGGCATTGGTAATAGACCAGTGCAAGGATGGCGGGCTTCTGGCCGAAGTAGGTTGCGAGCTGAACCTGCTTGCCGGTCTCATCCGTGAAGACGGCGCCGAGCGGAAGCGGCTGATCGAGGTGCTGGGCGATTGAGATCTTCGAGGTGACAGAGGGCTTCTCGTTCACCGGGCCTGCCTGCTTTTCGCCGTAGCCTGCGACCTGAGCCGAAAGGACAGAAGCGAGCACAAATGCGGCGCCAGCGGTAAAGATAGCCCCGCGATAGACGCTCCGAATTGTGTTCCGCATCAACATCTTTGAACCTCAGGGGCTAAAGCCCCGGAATTTCTATGCTTCTGTCTTGTCAGGGCTAAAGTCCTGACCTATCTTTTACTTCTCGGGCCGAGCCTGCTCGGCCTGCTTGCGCGCTGCCTCGTCCTGCTCGTAGCCGGTGAGGGCGAATCCGTTGGTCAGAGGCGCGGTAACGGCGGGAACGGAATCGCCGGTCATGGGCTTCTGAGTGTTTACGGCTGTTGCGGCGGGAAGACCCTTTTTGGCGATCAGCTGCATTGCCTGCTCGATGGGAATGCGAACCTTGTCTGAGCCATCGATCTTCGAGTAATGATCCAGCAGAAGGTCCTCGTGCTGGTGCAGGTCGGCGATATCCTGCGCGCCATCTCCCTGGTCATTTTGAAGGCGCGGCGAGGGAAACTGCTGCGTGAGCTGGGCTACCTTGCTCTGAATCTCCGGATTGTTGGCCAGGTTGCCGAGTTGGCGGACGTCGGCGGTCTTGGTCCACTTGGTGTTCGGGCCGTCCTCGTTGTTGAGCACGGTGTTGATGGCCTTGCCGATGCCCCAGCTCAGGACCGCGGTGACGACGACGAGGATCGACAGCGCCGTGAGGAAGACGACGATGCCTGTGACGCGAACGTCTGACCGCTCGTAGCCGGCGGATGCGTCGACGGGTTCAGGATTATGACCTTTAGGCGTGTGCATGTTCAGGCTCCAGAATCTCCGCCACGTGCGGGTCGTTGGTCGCCACCAGCGGACGGGTTTGAAGCCGCGTGGTGAAGAAGGCGAACCAGAAGGCTGTCAGGGCAACAGGCACGGCGATGTACTCAAGGATTCCCCAGGAGAAGTGCAGGTTGCGCGCGGCATCCTTGAAGTTGGGCTCGATGAGCCAGAAGAGATCGAATGCCTTGGCGAAGATCATCCACTGGCAGATGCGGGTGAGGCGTTTCTTGTTGCGCTTGATGTCGCGTGAGAGCAGAAGCGTGAACGGGATGAGCCAGTGGAAGATGAAATCGAGCGTGATGATGATGCCCCAGTGGCCGCGGATGCGGTCCAGATACCAGGGAATCTCTTCCGGCAGGTTGCCCGACCAGATGATCAGAAACTGCGCGAATCCGAGGTAGATATTCAGCATGACGAAGGCCATGGTGAACTTGCCGAGATCATGCTGCTCGGTCTGGCGAAGGATGGTTTTGAAGGGCTCGTGCTGCGAGAGCGCGATGGAGATGAGGATGGCGAAGGCGAGAACCTGATAACCCTGGCCGACGAGGAAGAGCAGGCCATAGACCGAGGAGTACCAGGTGACATCGAGCGACATGACCCAGTAAATGACCACGGCGGTCATGGTGAGTGAGTAGACGAGGACGCCGAAACCGGAGAGATTCTCGAATTTCTTGATCCAGAACGGGGTGTTGTCGGGTGAATCGGCGTCGCGCTTGAGGGCGAGCGAGTTGAGCCGCCAGGTATAGAAGCCCCAGATGGCGAAGCAGATGACGCTGACCACGATGAAGGACGTGGGATTGAGCATCGGAGCCTTCCACTTGATGGCGTGGTCGATGGCTTCTACCTGCTCCTTTGTGATCTGACCGAGCGAGAGAGCTTTGTCCACGATTCCGTGATTGGCCCACATATAGAGCTTGCCCTGGAAGATTGCGATCGGAATCCAGTAAACGAAGACGAGCGGGAGGGTGCGGCTCATGGCTTCAAGCGGGCGGCGCAGCAGCAGGCCCCACTTGCCGCCGGTGACGTATTGCACCATCAAGAGCGCGAGACCGCCGACGGCGAAGCCGAAGGTAAGCACAAGGCCGAGCAGCCAGGCGCGCAGGACGTGGTCAATCGACCCGTCGGCGAAGGCCAGACCCGCGGCAATGACCGAGAAGACAACGCCGACGATGAGTGCGCGGGTTCTCCAGGTGTTGACCACCGGAGGTGCGCTGAGATCGGCGGGCAGCGTCTTCGTATGAGATTCGTGAGCCATCGATTCGTCCTTAAATTCCTCGTCCAACGTCTGTTTCTTGCCTGCGCCCTGTCTCGGCGCTCAGTTCGAGCCTGGTTCGGCCTTTACTTGCCCGCCGGAATCTTGATCATGGGATCTGCCGGATTCGCGGGAGCCATGCCGGGCTTGCCTTCCTTGTCGATGCTCGGATAAGCCTGCACGGCGGTTCCGGGCAGGGTCCAGGGCTGCGCGTAGCTTGCGGGCAAGCCTTGCTGCGCGGCGATGTCCTTGAGGGTTTCGACCTTGACGCCGGCAGGCACGTCCGACTGGCTGGCGGCTTGGCTAAGTTGCAGGGCGCGAATGTAAGCCGCGACGGCCCAGCGGTCAGCGGGAGCGAGTTGCGCCGAATAGTCGGGCATGGCGCCGTAGCCGTTGGTCATGACCCAGAAGTAGTGCGAGAGCGGCTGTGTGGTGCGAACCTGATCGTGGAAGTTGCCGGCAGGCTTGTAGCCGCGCTGAACGATCTCACCGAGGCCATTGCCGACGCGCGAGTGGCACGGAGTGCAGTAGACGTTGTAGCGCTCCTGGCCACGCTTCAGCACGTCAAGCGACAGCGAAATCTCCGCCGGAAGCTCGTTGCGCTCTTCGCGGTAGCCGTTGGCTCCCTGAACGACGCCGGTGTAGAAATAGCTGTCGTCGTGGAGCTGGCCGCGGGCGACGGTATTGACGATTTGCGGACGCGCGCCGCGCCCATCGTCAAACATGACGGAGCCGCGCTGCGGAAAGATCTTGGGCTGATTCTGCATGTCCTGGCGGCAGCCGGCGACGAGAAGCAGGGCGCTCGCACCCATAAGCGTCAGTGCTTTCCCAGGTCTCAAAATCGAGACCTGGGGCACCCAGTTCATTTTCTGATTGAGGCGGTTCAAAAGCATTAGTACTCCACCTCCACGACCGAAACCGGAGCAAGCGTTGCGAGATAAGCCCGGGTTTCGATCAGGTCGAACTTGGGGTCCAGCGCCTCCAGGCACAGGAAGAACTTGTCGTCGAGCGCGCCCGCGCGGAAGTTTGGCGCATTAAAGAGCGGGTGATAGGGGCTGGGCAGGCCGTTCAGCGCCAGCATTCCGAAGGCCGCCGAGAGACCGGCCCAGAGGATGGTCCATTCGTAGGCGGGGATGATGAAGGCCGGCCAGGAATAGGTGGGACGACCGGCAATATTCAACGGATAGGCCAGCGTCGAGATCCAGGTTTCGAGCGAGAACATGGCTACCAGGCCCATGAGACCGCCGATGAGCGTGACGAGCGGCACCTTGTTCTTATGGAAGCCGATGGCTTCAGCCGCTTCTTCCACCGGATAGGGCGTGTAGCAGTCCAGGCGCCGCCATCCGTCGCGGCGGGCTGCCTGAGCCGCGCGAACGAGATCGGAGGGCGTACCGAATTCGGCCAGGAGACCGTATGTTCCTTCACGAGGAGGCATTAGTGTCCTTCTCCCGCTGCCACTTCTTTGGGCTTGATTTTGGCCCCCGGCAGCATCATCTTGATCTCGTTCATGGGAATCATGGGCAGGAAGCGCACAAAGAGCATGAAGAGCGCTGTAAAGAGGCCCAGGGTTCCGATGTACGTCATGTAGTCCCACTTGGTGGCGCGGTAGGTACCCCAACTGGACGGCAGGTAATCGCGGTAGAGGCTGGTGACGACGATGACGAAGCGCTCAAACCACATGCCGGTGTTGACCACGATGGAAATAAGGAACATGAAACCGATGTTGGTGCGCAGCTTCCGAACCCAGAGAGTCGTCAGCGGAAACGCAATATTGCAGAAGATCAGCACGCCGTACGACCAGCCCATGGGACCGAACATGCGGTTCCACATCATGAAGGCTTCCCAGTGGGAGGCCGAGTACCAGGCCATGAAGACTTCCATGCCGTAGCCGTATGCCACGATGAGGCCCGTGGCGAGCATGACCTTGCCCATGTTGTCGATGTGGCGTTCAGTGACCAGCGCTTCAAGGTGGTAGAACTTGCGCAGCGGGATGGCCAGCGTCAGCACCATTGCAAAGCCGGAGTAGATGGCGCCGGCGACGAAGTAGGGCGGGAAGATGGTGGTGTGCCAGCCGGGCAGTGTCGCCACAGCAAAGTCGAAGCTGATGACCGTGTGTACCGAAAGGACCAGCGGCGTTGCGAGACCTGCGAGCAGCAGCGATGCTGTCTCGTAACGAATCCAGTGGCGGACCGAGCCGCGCCAACCGAGCGAGATGAGGCCGTAGAAGTATTGCGCTATCGGGGTCTTGGCGCGATCGCGCATGGTGCCGAAGTCGGGAACCATGCCGATGTACCAGAAGACCACGGAGATGGTGGCGTAGGTGGAAACCGCGAAGACGTCCCAGAGCAGCGGGGAGCGGAACTGCGGCCAGACCGTCATGGAGTTGGGATACGGCAAGAGCCAGTAACCGAGCCACGGACGACCGACGTGGATGAGCGGGAACATGCCGGCGCAGACGACGGCGAAGATCGTCATGGCCTCAGCGAAGCGGTTGATGGAGTTGCGCCAGCCCTGCTTGAAGAGCAGGAGAATGGCCGAGATCAGCGTGCCGGCGTGGCCGATGCCGATCCACCAGACGAAGTTGATGATGGCGAAGCCCCAGGCGACTGGCTGGGTGACGGCCCAGATACCGGTGCCCTTGAGGAAGAGCCAGGTAACGGCGGTCAGCAGCAAGGTGGCGACCGCGCCGCCGACGCCGAAGAGCGCAAACCAGCCGAGGGGCGTGTGCGGCGTCAGCACAATGTCGCTGATCTTGGCGGTGACAGACTTGAAGGTCTGTCCGGGCTCGAGGACCCGGAATTCGCCTGTCGCTGGATCGACCCAGCGCTCGTAGTCCGGACTGCCAGGTTTCAGTTCGCTCGTTGCCATCGTGGCTTAACCCTTTGCCGGCGTGTGTTCCACCGGCGATTCTTCGAGTTCGCTGTTCGGGTTGATCACCGCGGCCACATACGTGGTGCGGGGACGAGTGTTGATGTCGGCAAGAACCTGGTAGGTGCGCTCATCGGAGCGGAGTTTCGCCACCTTGCTGTTCTTGTCGTTGAGGTTGCCGAAGGTGATGGCCTGCGCCGGGCATGCCTGCTGGCATGCGGTCTGGATCTCTCCGTCGCGAATGGCGCGGTTTTCCTTGTCGGACTCGATCTTGACGGCCTGGATACGCTGCACGCAGTAGCTGCACTTCTCCATGACGCCGCGCGAGCGGACGCTGACATCCGGGTTGCGCATGAGCTTGAGGCTTTCGGTCTCAAAGTCAGAGAAGAGCAGGAAGTTGAAGCGGCGTACCTTGTACGGGCAGTTGTTGGAGCAGTAACGGGTGCCCACGCAGCGGTTGTAGACCATCGAATTGAGGCCTTCCGGCGTGTGGATGGTTGCGCCAACGGGGCAGACCTGTTCGCAGGGCGCGTTCTCGCAGTGCTGGCAGGTCATGGGCTGAAAGTGCGCGCGCGGCGCGGCAAGATCGCCCTCAAAGTAGGTATCGATGCGCAGCCACTGCATATTGCGGCCGATGCGAACCTGCTGTTTGCCGACGACGGCGATGTTGTTCTCCGCGTAGCAGCCGACGATGCAGGCATTGCAGCCGGTGCAGGAGTTCATGTCAATCGACAGGCCCCATGCATTGCCCTCGGTGTAGTTCCAGTTGGGGAACATGGAAGTGCCCATCTCGGTCTTCTCATGGCCCTCGCCCTCATTGGCGAAACCTGGATGCTGCTTGTATTCGTCGAGGGTGGCGTAGCGGATGATGCCGCGCTCGCCGATGGCCTCATCTGCTTCGAGCGAGTTGTTCGTTGTGCCGTGAGGCTGACCGAAGTTCTCGCCGCGATGATCCTGGAAGTGCGACTTGGTGATAGCCAGGCCCCACTTGCCTTCAATCTTCTTAACAGAGCCGGTCGCGTAGAACGGAGCGTCCGAAGTGCGGATCAGGTAGGCGTTGAAACCAGCCCCCGAGCCGACGCGGCCTGCGAACTGGCGGCCATAACCGAGGTAAACAGTGACCGAGTTGTCCGGATGGCCGGGAGCGACGATGACCGGAGCCTTGACCTTGCGGCCATTGACCGTGATCTCGAGGATGTCGTCTTCTTCGACGCCGAGCCTGGTGAGCGTGGCGCCGGAGACGATGGCGGCGTTGTCCCAGCTCAGGTTCGTGACCGGCTTGGGCAGCTCCTGCAGCCAGCCGACGTTCGAGTAGCGACCGTCGTAGATGTTCGGATCGGGACGGAAGATGACCTCGATGGCGTCTTTTGAGGAAGGCGTCGGGACTTGCCCCTTGATGGCGACATCCGTGCTGGTTTTAGTGGCGTCGAAGGTCGTGCCGTCGATCCAGCCGTCATGGAGCGCCTTGCGCCAGCCGGTCTCGAAGTCGCCCTTGATAGATGCCTTCGCGGTTTCGCGGACTGCGTCATACGGGCTGAGCAGCGGCTGGTTGAGCAGGGCCTGGAAGACGTGGTGCGCGGTCCTGCCGCCGTAGAGCGGGTCAATGAGGGGCTGAACGATGATGACGGAACCGTCATAGCTGCGAGCATCCGACCATGACTCAAGCGAGTGCGCCGCGGGAATGTGCCAGTCGGCGATCTGGCCCGTTTCATCCAGATGCGAGCCGAGATGCACGGTGGTCTTGGCCTTGCCGAAGGCTGAGGCGAAATCAAGGTCGGCGGGCGCGTTGTATATCGGATTGGTGTTGAGCATGACCAGCCAATCGACCTTGCCCGCGTTCAGATCGGCCACGAGCGCCTTGATGTCGGCAATCTGGTCACTCGGCAGCGGATTGACCGGCTGCGCGGAAACAAGAACGGTCTTGCCGGTGTTGCCGAGCGCCTGGTTGATGGCGGCGGCGAGCGCGGTGACCGAGGGGTCCTGATACAGGCCCGGAAGGACTGCGGACTTGCCGGCGTGCGCCTTCAGGTCCTTAGCCAGAGTTGCTAGAAACTTCTGCTGATCGGCGGTCCATGAGTAACTTGGAGCCGAAACGCCGGAAGCGCCTACGGCGGCAGCGAGCGCTGCGGCAAAGGCTGGAATCTCGCTGGCGCGGAGGCCGAGGCGATGCTCCGCCTTCATGCCGGTCGTGGTCGTTGAAGACTCGATGGCGTAGAGGCGGTTCAGGGTGCCGGGGCTCTTGCGGCGGGTCGCGTAATCGCGGACGAGCTTATGGAAGCCGGGGTAGCTTGCGCCGGAGAGAAAGTCAGCATCGAGCGAGACGATTACGTCGGCATCGGCGAGGTTGTACTGCGTCGAGCTTCCGCCCTGCAGAGCTGTACCAGCGATTGCCGGATCGTACTGAACCAGCTTTGCCTTGGGGAATGCCTTCTGGACTTCACTCCACTGGCGGGCCAGCGTGGGCGAGGTAACAGTCGCGCTCAGGAAGTAAATGCCGGTGCCGTCCTTCGATTCCGTGGCGGCGTGGCGGAAGCTCTCGGCGAACTCGGTAAATTGATGATCCTCGCCGTCATAGGTGACTTTCTGCGAGCGATCAGGATCATACAGATCGAGCAGCGAACCCTGTGCGAAGACGTCCGAGGAGCCGACGTTATAAGGATGCTCCGGATTGCCGTCGATTTTGATGGGCCGGAAGGAGTCTGCCTTGACCAGCGTGGGCAGCGCGCCGGTAGCGAAAGGAAACGCCGTGGCAAAGTAGTTGGGCTTGCCGAGAACGAGGTCCTCAGGAGCCTTTACGTACGGATAGATCGGCTCGTCGGGCTGCTTGGCGCAACCGGCAAGACCGGCCAGCGCCATGCTTGCGCCCATGAGCTTCATGAAGCCGCGGCGGGAGACGGGATCGACCCACTCCTGCGCTGCTGCGGGAAACTCGCGTTCGACGGCGGCCTGAAAATCGGGCGTGTTGGCCAGCTCATCCACAGAGCGCCAATAGCGCTTACCCTTCACGTTCTTCAGCTTCTCGCGCACCTGCACCAATGACATTGGCGCGGAATTGGCAGATTGCGGATTCTTGTTTTCGTTATCCACACTGCTCCCCATAAAGTTGTTTCCGTTGCTTTCCGGTGTAATCCCAAAGCTGCTCGTCAGTTTGCTCATCGGTGGCAAACCTCGCAGCTGGTGAGATCGTGCGGAGTGCGAATCTTGTACTGCTTCACCAGGAAGTGGCCAAGCGCATCCTGGCTGTCGAATTTCTGATAGTCCAATACGGCGGGAATCATCGCGACCGGCGCATCTGTCGCCATACCCTTATCGGCAGCGGTCTGCATCAGAGCCATCTGCGGGCCGGAGTCCTTCGGATCCTTCGTCACGCAATCCACAGACTGTGCGGTGGGCGCATCATTCTTCCCGTCCTTGACTGCGCACCAGACCGGATGGTCAGAAGACGGCTTTTCCCAGGCCATGTTGTAGATCTGGCTCGTTGGGCGGATGTTCTTGGCCGGATTGCGATGGCAGTCGAGGCACCACTCCATCTGGAGGGTATTCTGCGCATACATCAGCGGCATCTGGTCGACGCGGCCATGACAGGTGGCGCAG
>Ga0208193_1000749_pt1 | contig 15515 bp, 11 predicted proteins | sample June2015DPH_17_2_FD_184716 | JGI IMG/M metagenome (GOLD analysis project Ga0208193, IMG submission 184716) | Peatland microbial communities from SPRUCE experiment site at the Marcell Experimental Forest, Minnesota, USA - June2015DPH_17_10... | ecosystem: Environmental > Terrestrial > Soil >... | reverse complement strand
TGTCAGCGCCGGTTGAACTGTCCAAACACACCAGGGTTGCGATCACCATCTGCGTGATTCTCGCCACGCTCATGCAGGCGCTCGACACGACCATCGCCAATGTCGCGCTTCCCTATATGCAGGGCAGCGTTTCGGCGAGTCAGGACGAGATCGCCTGGGTGTTGACCTCATACATCGTTGCGGCCGCGATCATGACGCCGCCGACTGGTTACCTCACAGGCCGCTTCGGGCTGAGGCGTGTTTTCCTGGTTTCGATCGCCGGTTTCACCGTTTCCTCGGTGCTGTGCGGCATGGCACAGTCCCTGGTGCAGATTGTGTTGTTCCGGATTCTCCAGGGCTTGTTCGGCGCGGCGCTCGTTCCGCTCTCGCAGACCGTACTGATGAACATCAATTCGAAAGAGCGACAAGGGTCCGCGATAGCATTATGGGGGGTTGCGGTGATGGCCGGCCCCGTTCTCGGGCCGGTGCTCGGCGGCTGGCTGACCCAGGCCTTTAGCTGGCGTTTTGTTTTCTACATCAACGTGCCCGTCGGTATCCTTGCCTTTTTCGGAATGATCACTTTCCTGTCCGACACGACACGGAATGCGGCAGCGAAGCTGGATTGGTTCGGGTTTGGCACTCTGAGCCTCGCGATTGCTGCCATGCAGCTTGTGCTGGACCGTGGCGAAGAACTCGATTGGTTCGGTTCCGGTGAGATCGTTGTCGAGGCCATCATAGCTGCCTCGGCGTTCTACTTGTTTCTCGTCCATACCTTCACCGCGCGCGAGCCCTTTGTCCGGCTCTCTTTGTTCCGTGATCGCAACTTTACCGCCGGCGTTCTGTTCGTCGCGGTTGTCGGCCTCACGTACTACGCCTCGCTGGCGTTGCAGCCGCCCTATCTGCAGAATCTCATGGACTACCCGATCGTCAGCGCGGGTCTTGTGCTGGGGCCTCGGGGTGTCGGCACCATGGGCGTCATGTTGATTGTTGGAAAACTGATCGGGCGCGTCGACACGCGATTTCTTCTGGCCTTGGGGCTCGGGCTCACAGCCTGGGCATTCTATGTGATGACCGGCTGGACGCCGGATGTGTCGCAGAAGACCATTGTCGTCGTCGGGATCATCCAGGGCGCTGGCCTCGGCTTTCTCTTCGTGCCGCTGAGCGTGGTGACGTTGTCGACGCTGGTGCCGGAGCGCCGCGCGGAGGGCGCTGGCCTTTACAGTCTGTCGCGCAATATCGGCTCCAGCATCGGTATTTCCGTGGTGAACAGCCTGCTGACGAGGAATACGCAGGTGAACCACGCCGAAATCGCGCGGAGTGTCACGTCGGTCAATCGGATGTTCGACGACCTCACGATCACGCAGTTCTGGAACCCGGTCGGCGCCGCTGGACGCGCCGCGCTCGATGCCGTGGTTACCCGACAGGCCCAGATCATTGCTTACATGGATGATTACAAGCTATTGATGATCGCAACGCTCGCTGTGATCCCGCTTCTCGTCATCTTCAAGAAGCCGCCGCCCAGCGCTGCCGGCGACGAAACCATGCACGTGATGGAATGAAGATGTTGTCCACGTTATTCCGGGTATTACTTCGCCATGGATCGCGTTCGGCTGTGCGGGGCGTCGCGGCCGTGCTTGGCATGGCAGTCGCCGGTTGTACGCTCGGGCCGGATTTCGAGGCGCCAAGGCCTCCATCTGTCACACGCTATACCTCACCTGGCGAGACGACAGCGCCTGGTCCCGACACTACAAAGGAAGTGCCGACGCAGGCGATTGCGATTGGTGAGAGGGTGGCGGCCAATTGGTGGACACTCTTTCGATCGTCGAAGCTCGACCTGTTGGTGAAGCAGGCTATCGCAGGTAACCTCACGCTTGAAAGCGCAAAAGCCAGATTGGCACAGGCGCGGGAGGCGATCGCGGTGGCCTCCAGCGCGCTCTATCCTCAAATTGGACTTGACGCCGACGTAACGGAAGCGAAACAAAGCGCCGCCACGTTCGGATTATCTCCCAATACTGTTCCGCTGCCACCGAGCTACAATTTGTTTCAAGTCGGTCCAACTGCCAGCTACACGCCCGATCTGTTTGGCCAAACGCACCGCCGGATCGAACAGCAGGTCGCGCTCGCCGAATATCAGAGCGACCAACTCGACGCGGCCTATTTGACTCTCACCGGCAACACGGCTTCCCGGGCGCTTCAGGTTGCCGCGGTCCACTCTCAACTGAAAGCCGTAGATGATATTCTTGCCATCGATCGTCAAAACGTGGAGCTCGTGCGCAAGCAGCGCCTGACCGGAACTGTACCCGACAGCGATGTAATCGTGGCTGAAAGTCAACTTGCTGCCGATGAGACATTGAAGCCGGGACTTGAACAGCAGTTGAGTGTGGCCAAGCACGCGCTCGCCGTTCTCATCGGTCGAGCGCCCGGCAACTGGTCACCGCCGGATTTTGACTTGGAGGCCTTCACGCTACCGCATCGCCTGCCGGTCAGCATCCCATCGCAGCTTGTCCATCAGCGGCCTGATATTCAAGCGGCTGAAGCGCAGCTTCATGCTGCGAGTGCACAGATCGGAATCGCTACGGCGCAACTCTATCCTTCCGTAACGCTTTCGGCCGGTATCACCGCTAATTCGTTGAATGGAGGCCAGCTGTTCAATCCGGGCGGTCTCGTATGGAGCGTCGCCTCGGGCCTCACTCAGCCGATCTTCGACGGCGGCATGCGAGAGGCAGAACGTCGCGCTGCGTTGGCTGCCTTTAAGGAATCCGCGGCTGATTACCAACAGACGGTATTGCAGGCTTTTGGGCAAGTCGCGGACATTCTGCAGGCACTCAAGCATGATACGGATCTCCTGGTGGCTCAAAAGCACGCGCTGTCCATGGCGTCTGAAGCCGTACGTCTGCAACGCATCAACTATGGCAGCGGCGGTTCGGGCATCATCGGTCTGCTCGATGCGCAGCGGCAATATCAACAGGCGCAGCTCGGCTATGTTCGCGCGGAGGCACAGCGCTACCAGGACACGGTCCAGCTCCTGGTGGCCATGGGAGGAGGGTGGTGGGACCAAAAGCTCGCATCCGCGGATGGCGGCGGCAAGTAGCCGGCATTGATCCGCGGCCACGTCCGACGCCGACCGCCGTCCAACACTGATTCTCGAACATTAAAGCCTTTCACGAGCTTGCCCAATATAAAACTATACGGTATAGTTTATATGAGATAGCAAAATGGACCCAGGCACGGAAAGGTCGTTGAGCTGTCCGAAGTCTGCAGGAGGCAACACATGCATAAATTCTTCTTGGCACTCATCCTGGTGTCGGTCCCGGTTTCGACTGGCGCCCTGGCTCATAGCGGCTCGGAGCAGGAGCAACAGGCATGCACCCGCGACGTACAGCGTTTCTGCCGCAAGCTGACCGATCAAGACGACTTCACTATTCTGGGCTGCCTCAAGGAAAACCGTGCAAAGCTATCGTCCGCGTGCCGGGAAGTGCTGGTCAGCCACGGGCAATAGCGAACGATGTTGGAATCCGGGAAGGTCGGCCTGCTCGTGTAGAGCCCGCTTGCCGGCTGTAGACGGGTTTGCACTCATCCACGCCAGCTTTAGAGCTGGGCGAGGTGATCGGTGACCTCGACTCCGGCAGAACCTTGTGCGCAGACACCAATCGGCGGCGCGTTGCAGTTCCGACAGGAACTTTTCGTCGTTGACGGGGAAGTAGCGATACTGCCGCTTGAGGGCGATGAACTCGACGCCACCGAGCCGGGAATCATCAAGCTGACGGTGACCAATAACGCGATTGCTGTTGTGGAAGACGCGCTGTCGTTGACCAGCAATCATGGTCTTTCGCGAACCAACCCGCTGGAGCGGCATTATCGAAAAGCCTGGGAGAAGGCCGAGGCGATCCTGATGCGGGCGGCCGCGCTACAGGACAAGACCGGCTATCGCAAGCCCGCAGACGGCCATGCCACCGCTGGCGCCAGGCGGCTGCTTGCGCTGGCAGATCAAGGCACCCGCATCGACAAGCGCCTGTGGACCGAGATCGCCAAGCTGACCGGGGCCAACAGTAACACGACGGCTCTTGTTGGAACGCGCGAACAGGTCGCGGAAGTATTCGGCGATTACTACGACCTCGGCATCAGCCATTTCCTGATCCGCGGCTTTGATCCGCTGATCGATACCATCGAATACGGCCGGGAGCTGATTCCGTTGACACGCAAGCTGATCGCCGGGCGTAACGCCGCCAAGGGTGTAGCCGCCGAATGATGCGGTCCTCAGAAGAGCGCCCCGAGTGTCGCCAGCGTCGACACACCATACCCTCTGCTGCGCCTGACAAATTCCTGTCGCACCGTTTTCTCCCTTAGCTGTGCATTGTCGAGCGGCTCAGCCGGTGCCGAGCAATTCATGCAACGAGCGATCGATGAAAGGCGCATCCTCAGGGTTCCATAGCGTCATATGCCCCCAGATCGACGGGATGGGACGACATTGGGCGCCAGGAACCCGGCTCGCCTCGTATTCGCTGTCCACCGGCGGAAAATAACTATCGTATTGACCGGGCAGAATGATGGTGCGGGCCTTGATGGCGCGGAGCGCCTTGTCGAAGTCGCCGCCATAGACCGGCCCGTCGCTGATGTCGCCGTCATGCCATGTCCACAGCATCGACAGCAGATTGTTGGCGTCGTGGTGGATGAAGGCGGGTTCCCAGAAGTACTCGACGAATTCCTCGTAGCTCTTGGCGTTCATCCCGCGGAAGGCCTCGGTGCGGTAGAACGGCTCCGAGAAGCCCCACCCGGCATAGATCGACGCGAAGGCCTGGAGGCCGCGCAGCGGCGGCCGCTCGTAGTAGCCATCGTTGAACGCGGGATCGAGCTCGAGCGCCCGGCGCAACGACAGCAGGAAGACCTTGTTGAATTGCGCCGTCCGGGCCGAGCCACAGATGGGCGCGATCGCCTCGACCATGTCGGGGTATTGCGCGCCCCACTGAAAGGCCTGGCAGGCGGCCATGGACCAGCCGGCGACAAGGCGGATGCGCTCGATGCCGAGCTTCTCGGTCAGCAGCATGTGCTGCAGCCGAACGTTGTCATGGAGCGTCGTTCGCGGAAAACGCGGCCCCTCGTAAGGGGCGGGCGTGTTGCTCGGCGAGGACGAGACGCCGCCGCCGAGGAGATTGGTGAGCACGATAAAATGCCGCTCGGGCGTGATCGCGCGATCGGTTCCCACCATGCAGAATTCGGCCTCGCGATGCGTTCCCGAGTACCACGACGGGATGAGGACGACATTGTCGCGGGCCGGCGAAAGCTTGCCCAGTGTCTTGTAGGCGAGACGCGCCGTCGGAAGCGAGCCGCCCTTCTGCAACGCGAAATTCTCGGCTTCGAAAATCTCGAAATCGGTCATCGAACCCTCCCTAAACGTTTCGCGGATTCCTTCATATCGTTCTTCCTCGTCTCTTTCCGTTCACTATGGGCGTCGTCCGCTACTTCCGCGTAATCAGGCGCATCAACCCCATGTCCAGCGCCAGGGCGCCGACGATGATTCCGCCCTTGATGATGTCCTGGTAGTAGGGACTGATATCGAGCAACACGAAGCCGTTCGAGATCGTCGCGATGATGCCGAGGCCGACGGCGGTGCGCCACATGGCGCCCGAGCCGCCGGCCAGCGAGGTTCCTCCGACCACGACGATCGTGAGCACGTCGAATATGATGGCGGGATCGAGATTCGATTGTGCCGAGTTCAGCTGCGAGGCGGTGATGCTCCCGGCGATGCCGACGCAGCCGCCGAGCAAGACATAGGCGCTGGCGACGGTCGTTCGCACCCGCATGCCGGAGAGCCAGCTCGCCTCATAGTTTCCGCCGACGGAATAGATCGCCTCGCCGTAGACTGTGAACGCCAGAACGAAGCCGAAAAAGACGAGGAAGCCGATGAGCAGCATGCCGGAGTAGGGGACGCCGTACCAGCGTCCGGCGCCGAGGAAGGCAAAATCGGGATTCGAGACGATGAACGCCGCGTTCTGCGTCAGCACGAGTGCGACGCCGTTCAGCATGAAGCCGGTTCCAACAGTTGTAATAAAGGGATTGATACGGACGACGGCCACCAGGACGCCGTTGATCAGCCCGAACAGGAGCCCAGCAGCGATTGCGGCGAAAAACGACAACGCCGGATCCTGTGTCTGGCCGACATAGGCGGCGATGACGGCACAAAGCGAATAGCCCGAGGCAACCGACAAGTCGAAGCCGCCGGTCAGAATGACGAATGTCATGCCGACTGCCATGATGCCGGCCGGCGCCCATTGCGACAGAATGTTGAAAATGTTGTGCAGCGAAAGAAATGCCGGATTCCCGATGGTCACGATCGCAAGCAGAAGGACGAACGTGGCGATGATGCCATAGACGCGAATGAGGGTCGGCAGAAAGTTGCGAAGCGACGGCGTCACGGTGGTGGTCATCTTGTCCTGTTGCACTTGGCTCATCTGGCGCCTGCCATCACTGGTTCGCTCGACCTTCGACCGCGAAGATCAGCTTGAGAATGCGCTCTTCGCTCGCCTCGGCGCCCTCGAGGAGCGCAATTTGCGCGCCGCGCGCCATGACCAGCACCGTATCGGCGTGCTCGACGATTTCCTCCAGATCGGATGAGACCAACACCACCGCCATTTTTTCTTTCGTCAGACGGCGGATCGTGCGGAAGATCTCTTGCTTCGCGCCGATGTCGATGCCGCGCGTTGGCTCGTCCAGCAGCAGTACGCGTGGCCGGCGATGCAGCCATTTACCGATGACGAGTTTCTGCTGGTTGCCCCCCGACAAGGTGCCGGCGAGGGCCCCCAGCCTATTCGCATCGAACCCGACATCGTCGGCCAAGCGCCGCGCGCGACGATTACGCTGGCCTTCATCGATCACGGGGCCGCGTGCTACGGCGTGGAGATCGGTGAGCGTGAGATTGGAGAGCGCGCTTCGTCCCAGCACGAGCCCTTGGTGCTTGCGGTCTTCCGGCGCTAGCGCGATGCCCATGGCGATGCCCTCCCGCACGCTGCGCGGGAGGGGGCGTGCGCGGCCGTCGATGGCCAGCGCGCCCGTCGCCGCGGGGTCGGCGCCGGCGAGTGCGCGGAGCACTTCGCTGCGCCCCGATCCCACCAGTCCGGCGATGCCGAGCACCTCACCCTCATGAAGCACGAAGGAGACCCCGGCGACGCGGCCCTCGACGCCGAGGTCGCGCACCGCGAGGACCTCGGGACCGCGCGGCCCTCGATCATCGCGGGTCGGCGCCGCGCGCAGCGTCCCCAGCATCGCGGCGACGAGCCTGTCCTTGCTCAGGTTCGTGGCGGCGTCGGTCAGGATGAGTTCGCCGTCGCGCATGACCGAGACGCGGTCGCATAGCGCCAATACCTCGTCGAGGTCGTGCGAAATGAAGATGATGGAGGTTCCGGTCGCACGGAGCCGACCGATGAGATCGAAGAGTTTCGAGCGCTCGAAGGGGCCGAGCGCCGCCGTCGGCTCGTCCATGATGATGACACTGTGGTCGGCGTGAACCGCGCGCAGAATCTCGATCATCTGTTGGCCGGCCACCGGCAGGCCTCCGGCTTTCTCGTGAGCGCCGATGCTCAGGCCCATGCGTCCGGCGAGCTCGGCGAAGCGACGTTCCATCTGCCGCCGGTCGGTGAAGAAGCCGCGTGACGGAACCGCACCGAGAAACACGTTGGACATCGCCGACATTTCCGGGACGATGGTCAGCTCTTGATAAATGGCGGCGATGCCGGCGGCGCGCACCTGGCGGGGATTGCTGATCGTGATGGGCTTGCCCTGCACCTCGATGTCGCCTTCGTCGGGTACGGTCGCGCCGGCGAGGATGCGGATCAATGTCGACTTGCCGGCGCCGTTGGCGCCGACCACGCCGTGAATCTCGCCGCTCCGCACATCGAAGTTGACGCTACGCAGCGCGCGTACGCCCGGAAAGGATTTCGAGAGCTGCCGCACGCGAATCGCGAGGTCACTCGCGTGCGGCGAGGTCGTGCTATACGGGCGGTCGGGCTGCATGGATCGGTCCGACACGCGGATTTCAGTAGTTGGGGTGATACTTGTCGGCGTTGTCCTTGTTGATGATGATCGTCCCGGTGCTATCGACGATCTTGGGCAACAGCGCCTCGTCGATGTATCCGTTGACCGGCTTCCCATCGATCGCCATCAGCAGAGCCACGGCGCCGTAATAAGCCTCTTCATAGGGAAGATAGGCGGTGGTCGCGCTGAAGATGCCAGCCTTGACCTTGTCGACGCCGAGCTTGGTGGCGCCGCCGGAGTAGATTCGCACGTCGACACCCGGCTTCTTCCCGGCGGTGACGACGGCCTGTTCGACGCCGCGCGACATGTCGTCCCAAGACGACACGACGACTGTGATCTCTGGATGCGCCAACAGCGCATCCTGGATCTTCTTCAGCGCGATTCGCGGGTCGAAATTCGCGGGCTCGTCGACGACGACTTTGACATTCGGGTATTTCTGAAGGCCCTGCTTGATCGCCCCTTCCCAGTAGGTAAAGAGGTCCGAGCCGACGAAGCCGCCGACGGCAGCCACTTGGCAGGGCGATGTGCATGACTTGAATGCGTTGTCGATTGAATCGGCAAAATGCGCCGGCCCCTGCATCGTTAAGGTTGCCGCCAACCCGGAAGTATAGTCGGGATCCCCGCACATCGCGATATCGATGGAAACGACGGGCTTGCCCGTCGGCTTGAGCAGGCGGTTCCACAGTCCGCAGGCTGGCTGCGCGGCGGCGGGCCCGAAGAGATAGCCGTCGAAGCCCTCCGTGACGGCGTTCTCTACGACCTTTGCCTGTGTCGCCGGATTGAAGTTAGCGTCGAAGATCTTGAACTCGAAGCCGTACTTCTTCGCCGCGTCTTTCAGTCCCTCGAGCCGCGCCAGGCAATAGGGATTGTCGACGCACTCGGTTAGGTAGCCGATGCGGTATTTTTTCGCCGGCATCGATCCGCCAGTGTCGTAGGCGATGATGGCTTTGACGGTGGCCGGCAACTCGGCAGCCGCAGGGAGTATACCGGCAAAGGCCATTGCCACAGCCATCAGCAGAAGGCGCGATTTCCATGCACCGCCGACGCGATTCCGAATCATATGATCCTCCTTCGTCTGTTAATCGTAGGTAGCGACGCGCAGACCAATTAGCGTGCGATCGCGCTGGCAGGGATCGTCTTTCCCAAGCTCGTGCGATGGTGCGGCACTCGGCCCCCGCGCGTCTTGCACGACGGCGCCCAATTAGTTGTCGGCGCGGGGCCCGCGGCTGCCCAAAACATGAGCGCATGTCGTCAAAGTGTAAGCAGGTGACACGGTGGCGGCCGGGCGGCGACTTCCGGTTCTCGACCGCCGGATGGCACGCTTTACGCGTCGAGGGCGGCACAGCTTTGTTGCCATTGGACGCGGATTTTCCGGCGATCCTATGGGCTGATCGTTGCCAGATGCGAGGCGGGCTGCGCGCTCTTGCGCAAAGGGGCGGGGGCAGTGGGCGCAGTGAAGACTTGGTCCTTCACGACTGAATCCTGTCCGGACCATCGGTGACTCGGCGCTTGGCGCGATGCCTTGGGTCGGCTATCGATCGAGACCCGCGGCCTGCGCATCGCGGCCCTTTTCGGCACGGCTCAGGCGATTGATCCGCCGCTCGATATCAATCGCCCATTGCTTTGCGTCATTCTGACGAAGGAATGTCTCATTGACAGATTTTCCTTTTCGTCGGACTTGGACCCTCCAAGAGCCTGATTTCAGCCTGGTGCTGCTGGCCACGCGTGTGCGCTCTGTGTGCATTAAGGCGTCGAAAAGCCGGATAAAAACGTCGCGTCATGGCGTAAAAAGGAGTGCACACGACGCGATCTACAAGTTGAGTTTGCTGTAAAAACGATGAAATATCAATCACATAGATTCTGTACCGCCCCGATGATGGATTGGACCGACTGAGCGGGAAAAGCAAACTACCATCAGCGCTTAAGCGGGATAGAGGTCAGCCGTGCAGTACCAAATGCTGTACCACGCCGTCGGCAAGCAGCTTTTGATCAGGCTGCGTCCGAGATGCGCATTTCAACGTGCAGGCCGGCAGCTCCGATCATATTGACCAAGGTATCGAGGCCAAACAATTCGATCTTGCCGCGCATGAGATCAGAGATACGCGGCTGCGTAACACCAAGCAGCTTGGCGGCCTCCGATTGGCTCAGCCCCGTTCGGGCGATATGATCCTTCAAAGCCATGATCAACGCTGAACGGAGCTTCATGTTCTCAGCCTGCGCAGGTGTATCCTCAATTGCGTCCCACACATTAGCGAAGCGTTTCTTGCTCATTGACTTAGCTCCTTTAACAAATCCCGGTAACGCTGTGCGGCTAGGTTCACATCCGCTTTGCTCGTTTTCTGCGTCTTCTTTTGGAAACAATGCAGCACGTAAACGGCATCATCGAACTTCGCTACATACAGCACTCTGAATGCTCCTGCGGCATCGCGAATCCGAATTTCGCGGACGCCTCGGCCAACCGCGTTCATGGGCTTCCAGTCGTCCGGCTCGCGCCCACGCTGGATTTGGTCAAGCTGATATCCCGCCTCGCGCCGAGCCGCTTGCGGAAAGCCACGTAAATCGTCGAGTGCGCTGCCGCGGAATTCTACGGGCTTCGGATCGGTCATTACTAAGGGCTAAAATACAAAATTTTGTATGTTATGGCAACTCCTTTCCGCCGGCGCCGCCTGGCCGGCCAACGGCGATTAGCGATCCGTGAGCTAATTCGCTACATTCAAGTTTGTTGTTCTGATGCCTGCCAATCTCAATGTCACAGACGGATGCCAGAATTTCTGAACTCATGGCCCGGCTTACTTCGCTGGAGCGTGAGCGCGCAGAGATCGTAGCTGAGATCAACGCATTGCGACCGGTGCAGAATGAGAGGACCGCGGCTGTTAAGGTTCCTTCGGGAAGAGCCGGCGACCCCACGGACCGGCATTCGCCAATCGAAAAGAAGATTGCTCTGTTCCGCCGGCTTTTCCGCGGCCGCTCAGATGTTTTCCCCATCCGGTGGGAGAATCGCACGATGGGGCGGAGCGGCTACGCACCCGCCTGTGCTAACGAATGGCGCCGTGGGATTTGCGAGAAGCCGAAAGTCAAATGTTCGGCATGTCCAAATCAGGCATTCCTGCCCGTAGATGACGTGTCAATCGAACGTCATCTACGCGGGACCGACGCGGACGGCGCCCCGTTCGTGATGGGCGTCTATCCGATGCTTGCGGACAACACCTGTTCGTTCCTGGCCGCGGATTTCGACGAAGGGGAATGGCGAAGAGATGCCTTCGCTTTTAGGGACTCTTGCGAGCGTCATGGAATACCTGTTGCCATTGAGCGGTCTCGATCCGGAAACGGTGCTCACGCCTGGATTTTTTTTAATGAGCCGATTCCAGCGGCATTGGCGCGCCGTCTTGGAGCCTTCGTGATTACCGACACGATGGAACGCGTCCCCGATATCGGATTCGGATCCTACGATCGGTTTTTCCCGAGTCAGGATTCAATGCCAGCGGGTGGCTTCGGCAACTTGATTGCCTTGCCCCTTCAGGGACTCGCGCGAAGTTGTGGCAACAGTGAGTTCATCGACGAGTCTTGTTCGCCATATCCGGATCAGTGGGCCTTCCTTTCGGCGATTGGGCCTATGCCGCGGGCAAAGGCGGAACGTCTGGTCGAGGAGGCAAGTGCATCTGGTAAAATTCTCGGCGTGCGTATCCCTCTCGTCGATGAAGACGAAGAACCGTGGCTTGCCACGCCGTCGCGTCGACAGATTCCGATCGCAATCAGCGAACCATTGCCAAGTGCAATCACTCTCGTGCGGGCGGATCAGACATACATCCCGCGTCACGCGCTGCCACCGCCTTTGATCGCGCGCCTTATTCGCCTCGCTGCATTCCAGAATCCCGAATTCTACGCCGCACAAGCGATGCGCCGCTCGACCTATGACAAGCCCCGGATCATCTCTTGCGCGGAGTTGACTAGCCATCACGTTGCGCTGCCTCGCGGGTGCTTCGACGCTGCACTAGACTTGCTTGCGTCACTTGGAATTACAGTAACGATCGAGGATCGCCGCTTTTCCGGTGCGGCGATCCCACTTGCCTTCACTGGTGCATTACGCTCCGATCAGGAAATCGCGATCGCAGCTCTGCTGCCGCACGATACGGGCGTGCTCGCGGCAACGACGGCGTTCGGCAAGACGATCTTAGCCATCCGGATCATGGCCGAACGCGGCCGGAATACGTTGGTGCTCGTTCATCGCCGTCAACTCATGGATCAATGGATCGAAAGGCTCACGGCGTTCTCAAATATGCCGCGTGACGCGATCGGCACAATCGGCGGCGGTCGTCGCAAACCGAAGGGTCAGGTTGACGTCGCCCTGATCCAGAGCTTGGTTCGCAAGGGAGAAGTCGATGATATCGTCGGCAACTATGGACATCTCGTGGTCGACGAATGCCACCATCTGTCGGCGGTAAGCTTTGAACTGGTCGCGCGCCGCAGCAAGGCGCGTTACATCCTTGGTCTGTCGGCAACGGTGACCCGAAAAGATGGGCATCACCCGATCATCGTTATGCAATGTGGTCCTGTCCGCTATCGCGTAGACGCGCGTTCTGAGGCAGCCAAACGCCCATTCGGTCACGTGGTGCAGATCAGGAATACCAGGTTCCAGCTTCAAGCCACATTGGACACCGTTTCTCCCTCGATCCAGGATGTTTTCAGGGAAATGGTCACCGATGAAGCACGCAATGATCTCATATTCGATGACGTCCTGCGCGCGCTGGAAGCGGGCCGTTCACCCGTCGTGATAACCGAGCGTACCGCCCATTTGGAGATCATCGCGAAGCGTCTCGAGCGTTTCGCAAGGCATGTCGTCGTATTGCGCGGTGGGCAAAGCGAGAAGCAGCGCCGCGACGTTGCCGCGCGACTCGCAGCAATTCCCCAAGCCGAAGAGCGTGTCATTGTCGCGACCGGACGTTACCTCGGCGAGGGCTTCGATGATTCCCGCCTCGATACCCTTTTTCTTACCATGCCGATTGCTTGGAAAGGCACGCTCGCCCAGTATGCCGGCCGGTTGCATCGTCTCAACGATGCTAAGCGCGAGGTGATCATTTACGACTATGCCGACATAAGAGTGCCGGTTCTGGCCCGCATGGCTGCGAAACGCCAAGTTGGCTATCAGGCGATAGGCTACCAAGTATTGGATGCGCGTGATCTGTTTTCTGATCGGGCGGTTATGCCGAACGAACCCGCATAAGTTTCGAGCCGATCGCTGACCGATCAGGCGTCTGCATCACGGCAGTGCGCGATTCCCATTCCCATTTCAAATTCGACGATCTGGCGCAGTTGGCATTGGCAAAACACTTTGTCGACCGACCAGTACTGCGCGGGGATTTTGGTACTGCCGTGCAGTACCGGGCAAGGCTGAAATAAGCGAAAATAATCGAGTGGTTGGATCAAGCCGTTGAAAAGAAAGGAAAATGCTTTAGGTCTATGCCTTCGATTATTTGTCGGTCCAGAAATCGATTGGACCGACTCATTCTGCGAAGATCAATGAAAACAACATGTTAGACTATCGCTTTGCCGTGGCACCGATGATGGATTGGACCTACTGAACGAGAAAAGCGAAACGTGGTCAGCAGTTAAGTGTGGTCGCTCTTAGATATGCTGGACTAAATGCTGTACCGCCGGTCTCGAAGGCTTCGACGAGAAGGCAATTTCGCGGTCGTGCGTTTGTTTGGCGACAGAAGCATAGTGCGGCGTAGGATTTCGGCTTCCGTGATTGCAGCTTCGCCGCCGATTGCGAGGTGTGGGAGCTCCATCACTTTCGTAGTTGCTTCGAAGTAAGTAAGGGGGATACGCTGCGGCGCTGAGCCGCGCGAGCGCGTTGTTCCTGCGTCTACCAGAGGTCGCCGATAAGAAGCTCGTTTACGGTGTTAGTCGGTCCCCAAGCGAAGTTGAAACCCAATTGCGTAAGCCAGCTGGTGATCAGCCTTTCGACGCTCGCCTCGATCGCAGCGCTCCTGGTACAGGTGGTGCTGACGATGTTGGGCAGGTTGCAATAGGAAGGTTCGACAGGCGCTCTATGGCGCCGATGCTGCTTGTAGGGTGGCGCTAGTTAGCGCTGAGGGTCGTGGGGCTGCGTAAGTCGGCGCGAGGAGGTGTTTGTTCAATAAAAAAGCCGGACCAGTCAGCGCTTGCGCGCAGGGCGGTCCGGCTCCGATCTCTTGAAATCGCTGAACCGTATCAAGCCGCGGCCACTATCTTCTTCGCGATGGCGAAGCGCACGCGCCTTGATGTGTCTCAGCCTTGATGGGTCTTCGCTAAAACTGCGGCGAGACTACTTCTTTTTCTTCTTGGCGGTCTTCTTCTTTGCCTTCGCCTTCTTCGCTTTCTTGGCCATGTTGCCCTCCAATGTCCCACAGTTGGTTCAATGCAAGCCGAACATCGACTTGCATGAATGTCAGCGTACACCACAAATGAAAAATTGGTACGCAGGTTTGCGAATAAGGTAAACGGCGAACGCTCTCTCCCTTCTCTTGAGCGAGAGAGACGGCGGCGATGCATGCCTGTGCTCCTCGCATCTCCATCGGAAGGCATTTTTACGTTGCGACCAACCCCATACTACGCACTCAATCTCGAAGGCCTGCTTTCCACTCGCCGTCGACTTAAGGACAGCCGGTAAGCAACAGCTGTCGCCCGGGAGCGCCAGGTCGCGATCGGCTAGCGTTCGTCAATAGCCATAGATGATAAGGCGATGCTCAACTTGTAAGAGCGGTCATTTCGCGCCTTGCGGCCTCGACGCGCGCGTCGAGGTATGAAGCCAAGTCAGTGAGATGCACTCCTTTCGCGCATTTCTGGCTGGTTTCGATCCGAACGAGGGGAATGGCGATCTCGCCAGCTGAAATCTTCTGCACCAATTTGGGTGGCGTGAGATGTGAGAAATAGTCCCTGCAAACTTGATCGATTGGAATGATGGCCTTTCCATCATACTGCGCCATCAAGAGAAACGCGGTGTTCATTTTGGCGACCCGTCCATTTCGCAGAGGAGACAACCGGCTCCGGTGGTCCTTCATTTGCACCGATCACCGCGATGGAAGAAAGAGAGGATGCGCATCTATGCTACACAAGGCCGCCATGGCGTAGAAATAGGACAGTTGGCGCTTGCCGGCTGCAAAACCCCAGTCTCTTCATGGGATCGGGGAAGGCCTTTCTGAATTCGCCCCTGCCGACAAAAACTGTATATCCATCAGCCGAATTCGCTTGGAACTCATAAGGCGCTCGGCGTGCCGGATGGTGCCGTGCGCAAATTGGCGGAAGGAAGGCCGGTAACACTGGCAGATGGCAGGACGATCGACGCCGATGACGTTCTCGGACCTCCAGAGGGACGCAAGAAGCTTGTCGTGATCGGCGACACGGAAACCACCGAAGGCTTGGATGAGCACGTCCGCGACGCCGACCTGCTGGTGATCGAGCCGGCCTTTCTGGATCGCGATGCGGCCATCGCGCGCGACTACGGCCATCTTACTGCAGGGGAGGCCGCG
>Ga0208193_1000745_pt1 | contig 15624 bp, 18 predicted proteins | sample June2015DPH_17_2_FD_184716 | JGI IMG/M metagenome (GOLD analysis project Ga0208193, IMG submission 184716) | Peatland microbial communities from SPRUCE experiment site at the Marcell Experimental Forest, Minnesota, USA - June2015DPH_17_10... | ecosystem: Environmental > Terrestrial > Soil >... | reverse complement strand
CCGCCGCGGATTCGCCCACGGACGTCCCCACTCGTCATGCTCGATGGCCACCGGCAGGAAGTACGCGAGCGGATGCTGGAATGTGACCGGCGCCGCCAAGGCCAGGCGCTCGAGCGGCACACGTTTGGTGCCCATGGCTTCGGCGATCGCGGGGATGACATAACGGATCAGACAGACCAGGGTGGAGACAGGATTGCCGGGCAGTCCGAACACAGACTGGCCTTGGGGCCCGATGCCGAACCACATGGGCCGGCCAGGCCGCTGCGCAATCTTGTGAAAGACCTCCTGTACCCCAAGCTGCTTCAGCACCTTGGGGACGAGATCGAACTTACCCATGGAGACACCGCCGCTCAGCACCACGACCTCGTGTGTAGTCAGATGTAGGGCCAATCGCTCGCGCATCAAGGGCTCGTCGTCCGGAACATGGTCGTCGCCGACGCGGGCAAAGCCGCGCGTGCGCAGGGTCGCGGCAACCGCGTAGGCGTTGGAGCGGCGCACCTGGTAATCCGCGATGGGATCGCCGGGTTCGATCAGTTCATCGCCCGTGGAGACGATCATGATGGCCGGCTGACTGCTCACACGCACCCGCGCCATGCCGGCCGACGCGGCAACCGCGATTTCCGGCGCACGCAGCAAGGTTCCCGCCTCCAGCAACAGCGTCCCCTGACGGCTGTCGTTGCCGCGCCGATCCACGTTATGGTACGAGGAGTTCACTACGGCGGCGTTGAGCGATGCATAGCCATCCTCGACCGCCAATTGCTCGATTGGAATGACGCAGTCGCTGCCGAGCGGCAAAATCGCGCCCGTCATGACTTCGATGGCGTCCTCGCCGCCGCCAAGCTTCAGCTGCGGCGCACCCGCCGCTTGAATTCCCCGAATGCGAAAGCGCTTCAGGCCGCGCCGCAATGCCTCGCTGTCCACGGCCATCCCATCCATGGCGACGCGATCGAAGGGCGGTTGGTCGCGCTCCGCATAAATATTCTCGCGCAGCGTGCTGCCGACACACTGCGTCAACGGCAGTGATTCGATTGGCAGACACGTCAGCCGAGAGTAGATCGCCTCTTCGGCCAGACGCGGGGTGATGAGCGTTCCAGCCTGCATATCAAGTTGCGGCGGAGTGTGGCTCCGCCGCATCCAACGTTACGACTTAGGCGCCGCCGCCTTGGCCTTGTAGATCTTCAATTGTTCATTGAAGCGTCCAACCACCGCCTGCAATTCGTCGACGGCGGCGTTGTTCTTCTGCACCAGAATCGCCGCCTGCTTCTTTTCGTCGGCTGTCGGCTTCTTCGGGTCCTTCGGGGCTGCCGCATCCATTTCGAGCTTCAGGCAATCCAGGTAGGAATTCATCTCTCCGTTGTAGCGGTCGAAGTCATGCTTCGCCGCGATCATTTGGTCCTTGGTCGCGCTATTCCCGTCGGGGGGCGCGTCCGGCGCACGCGGATAGGCGCAATCCGCCTGTGCAACTGCGGCGGTGCCAAGTGCTAAGACCAGAGTCAGGGGTATCCAAGCCTTCATCGGGAATCCTCTTTATCGGTAGGAATGAGTTGTCGGAGCCAACGTGATCTTACGGCCAAAGGGCGAGGAGCCGCCAGCGTTCCACCGCACAACTGTAAGTCGCTGATTCTATGATTATATTGGAGTCGGCAGGCGGTAATTGGTTCCCTTTACCCTGCCTTGGCGCTATCGCGGGCGTGCAAGGCCATGGCGATGAGCGCCACGCCGCCGAATACTAGATTGACGCCGATGAGCAGACCGATGGCCCATGCCGCCGTGCCGGGTAGACCGTCAATGATGATGGCGGCGAGGAATAAATCGACCAGGCCGCTGAACAGCATCGCTCCCCATCGGCCGGACAGTTCACGCTTGTGCTCGAGCGCGAAGAGAATTGAAACGATGCCTTCGACGACCAGAAACACGGTCAGTATCACGGTGAGAGACAGAGCGCCCGACACGGGCGATCGAAACAGCAGGATACCGGCAACGATCCCCAGAATGGCCGATATCAAGGACCACCAGAATCCGGGTGCGGTGCGCATCCGGAACGTGGCCAGCAAGCCGACGGCTCCGCTCACGAGCAAGATCCATCCTATGAACACCGCGACCGCAATGGTGGCGATCTGCGGAACGATGATGGCCAACAGGCCCAGGATGAGAAGCACGATGCCTTCGGCCAGAAAAAGCCGCCAGTGCGCGTGCAGGGATCTGGTCACCGACGATCGAAGCTTGTCGAGGTCAGCATTGTTCGTCGACATGGTGCGAACCCTCGAGTGCGGTGCGGATGGCGGTATCTTACCGGAGGACCCTGCATCGTGCTCGGCAACGTCGGATTCCACTGACATCACGTCGTCCGCAGCGTTGACTGGCGATCGGCCGGCCAATGGGCAATGCTTTCCGTCCCACCAACCAGTCTTCCGATCATCAGGAGGAGAGATTTCCATGGGCAAAGAATCTCAGTCGAATCACGGTGAGGGAAATCCAGAAGCAGCGGAGCGATTCAACACTGCGGAAAAAGCCTTCGTTGCATCGGCGCGCGGCAAGAAAAAGATCAAAGAGGGCCCCAAGGTCAGCCCGGGCGAGGAGGCGGACTTGGCGAAAGCCGAGCAAGCCGGCCGGGATCACGCCAAAGACGACGACTCCCAAACGGCATTTCGCCCCAAGCGGTAGGCGCGCCGGGCCGTCCCCAAAAATCGGGTAGCGGCAGAATCAGCGGGCGGGGGCCGGGATTCGCTCCCCTGAGGTTTCAGAATGTTCGCTTCACGGCTACACTGCGCCCCCATGCGCCCGTAGCTCAGCTGGATAGAGCACCTGGCTTCGAACCAGGTGGTCGGCGGTTCGAATCCGTCCGGGCGCGCTTAAATCAACAAGTTACGACTTGAGCTTCGTCACAAGAAATTTTGAGTGACCAATTGGTGACCAATTAGTCGCGCGGCGAGGTGCTGATCGATAGTAGAAACCTTGAAAGCAGTAAGCCAATCAACGCGCCGCAGAGTTGCGCCAGGATGAACCCGATAACATGCGCCGGCGCGATGCCGGCAAACGTGTTGCTGAGAGCGCGCGCTAGCGTAATCGCCGGATTGGCGAACGACGTGGACGCCGTAAACCAGTATGCCGCTCCGATCCAGGCAGACACCCGCCAAGCGGCTTCACTCGGACCCGTAGAACCCACGACGACCATAATCAACCCGGCGGTCGCAACCGATTCGGAGAGCCATTGCGCCGGACCGGTCCGCAGATGCATGGAAGTCTGGATCAAGGGCAATTCAAACATCGCATGTGCCAAGAGCGCGCCCATACAACAGCCCACGATTTGAACGGCCACATAGGCGAGGCTCTGTTGCAGGGTCAACTTCCCGCGCAACGCTTCAACGATCGACACCGCCGGATTAAAGTGTGCGCCGCTGATAGGACCGAAGAGCGCAATTAGGGTCGCGAGCACGGCGACCGTTGCCGCCGTGTTCGCCAGCAACGCGACCGCGAGATTCCCGCCTGCAAGTCGCTCGGCCATAATCCCTGAACCGATCACGGTTGCGGCCAAGAACATGGATCCCAAGCCTTCGGCGCCGAGCGCCCGGCGCAACATGCTAAAGGGGCTCAGTTGCGGTGCTGCTCTTTCCGATCTCACGCAGTTTAGCTTGTAATGCCATACCATCGAACGACCCGATCGGCAGACTGGCAAAGAGCTTGATGCGAGTTTCGAGCTCTTTGAGTGCCGTGCGGAACGCGAAGGCCCTTTCAGCGTCCGTGCCTTCAACCGCCGCCGGGTCGGCGATTCCCCAGTGCGCCGTCATCGGTTTTCCCGGCCAGACCGGGCACACCTCACCGGCCGCGTTGTCGCAGACGGTGAATATAAAATCGATTAGCGGTGCTCCCGGCGCTGCGAACTCATCCCAGCTCTTGCTGCGAAAGCCCTCGGCCGGCAGATTCATCCGCTTGAGGAGATCGAGCGCCATGGGATGCACCTGACCCTTCGGAAAGCTCCCCGCGCTGAAGGCGTGGAACTTGCCGTGGCCCCAATGATTCAACAGCGATTCAGCCAAAATGCTGCGCGCCGAGTTGCCGGTGCATAGGAAGAGGACGTTGTAGGTCTTGTTCGCGGTCATTTCGCACAGCAGCTCGCCGCAGGCTCAAGCCTCCGCGCGGGAACGCAGCATGCGGCCGTCGGCGTTTCGACTGGAATCGCCGAGGCGCCATGATCAAAAACCGGCGTATCGTCACCGTATACCGGGATACCGCCCAGGGTGTGGAAGGTTTCCCACGCGATGCCCGTCGGGTCAGTGACCCAGTACTTGTCTGATTTTGCATAACAGCAGGGCTGCTCGCTTTCCTCCACCATTCGAGCATCCGCCGCTTCCAGTTGCGCACGCATGCCACGCAGTTCCTCGTCGGTCTCGACCTGGAAGCCCAGATGATTCACGCCCACCGGTTGACGGTGCATTGAGATCGCGAAGTTCACCCGAGGATCCTCCAGCATCCACTTCGCATAGTCTGGCTTCATTACGGTCGGCTCTGCACCGAACAGGGTCTGATAAAAGCGGATCGAGGCGGAAAGGTCGTTGACGCTGACATGTACGTGCAGTCGTTTCATGGTTCACCTATTTGGTTAAAGCTGCTTGATCATGAACGCCGAGCTCGCCGGGCAAAGACTGGCGAACTCGGGAGTCGATTGGATCGCGCGGGGTGCCTGGCTGCGATCGACACGACGATAGCCACGACGTTCGAAGAAGGTCTCCGCCGTCGTCGTTAGGAGAAACATGGCCGCGACGCTGCGTGAGGCGGCGTAGTTCTCGGCATGTTGTACGAGTGACGTGCCGATGCCTTCGGTTCTCGCAGTGTCGGCGACAACGAGCGACCGCAGCAGCGCATCGATGCCGTAGATCTCTACACCCACTAGCCCCGTCGGCGAGCCATCGGAACCGATGAAGAAGAAGTGCTCTAAGTGCTCATCCGTAATGTCCGACACCGGTAAACCTTGCGCCTGAAGGAGTGCCACTGCGGTCGATTTAGGCGGTCGTCCGCGGATCACGAGTGGTTCGGCCATGGGCGGGTCTTTTAAGCGACTTTCGCCGCGCGCTTAGCGGGCTTAACGGCTTGAGCTGGCGGACAGCATTGCGAGCCGCTGTTGCCGCAGCAATTTTCGGTCAGATAGCCAACGAGCCCATTCATCACGGCGAAGTCCGCCGAGTAAATGAGCTGACGGCTTTCGCGACGCTGTGCAATGAGACCGGCGCGCTGAAGATTCTGCAGGTGGAATGTCAGCGAGGACGGCAAGAGCCCGACGCGTTGACCGATCATGCCCGCCGGCAGTCCGTCGGGACCGCGCTGAACGAGTAAGCGGTAAATCGCGAGCCGGTACTCGTGTGCTAGGCCGCCCAGCGCCTCAATGACAGCGGGAGTTTTCATGGAGATACGATATTACGTGTAACATCGTATTGTCAACTTTGATCCACCATGGCCCCTAAGGCGAGAAAGCCCGCAGCAAAAAAGCAGACGTGGAGCCGGCCGCAAAACTAATCAGCGTAATGGCGTACACCCTGCCACAGAGAAGTTCTCGTAATAGACCGCTGAACGGTATAGTATGCAAATCGTGCAACAATGAAGACTGCCCATGTCGAATGACACGAAAGGCCCCACCCGCGGGCGGGTCGCGAGATTCCTAGATGATCTGCAAGCGCGCGGAGATCTCGTCGTGTCGGTTGACAAGGCAGCCGAGCAAAGCTCCCTGTCCAGGATCGCCGCGCAGCGGCAGCTCGAGCGGCTGGCACCGCGCACTACCCGGCTTCCAGGGCGGCCATCGGCCTTCCTGATCGTACCTCCCGAGCATCGGTTGCGCGGCGCACCCCCTGTCGCCGCCTGGCTCGACGAATACTTTCGCGAGCAGGGCCAACGCTACTATGTGGGGCTTCTCTCGGCTGCGGCCTTGCACGGCTCCTCAGCCCAAGCCGTCCAGGTTACGCAGGTGCTCCTACGCCGGCCACGGCGGCCCATCGCTGTCGGGAAAATCCATCTCGATTTCTACGTGAAGTCGAAGCTTGAGCGTACGCCGCTCACTGAGATTGCAGGGCTTCCGGCGCCGCTCGCCGTCAGCAGTCCAGAGGCGACCGCGCTCGATCTGATCTCCTTCAGTCATCGGCTCGGCGGAATTGAGCGCGTACTCGAAGTAATCCAAGGGCTCGAAGGCACCATGACCGGGACGGGGATGCGCAGCGCCCTTCGCGCCGGCGTCCCCGTCACCGTGCTGCAGCGGATCGGGTGCGTATTCGAGAAGCTCAAGTTCGATTCACTCGCGGATATCGTGCAACGCGCCCTACCGCAACGTTTTCCACCGGCGCTCCTTCAGGCGCACGGACAGCGAGCGGCAGGCCCCGCGCGCGAACCTTGGGGCATTGTCGATAACGTCCATCTACGCCATATCCGGAAATGATCGCGCTCACGCAAAAAGACGTACTCGCCCACCAAGTCTTGGTACCGTGGTCCGAGCCGTACCAAGTTGAGCAGGACCTGCTCCTCTGCCTCGCGATGCGAGCGATCTTCGAGGACCAGTTCCTTGCAGGCCAAGTCGCCATGCGCGGCGGGACTGTCCTGCACAAGGTGCATCTCGCGCCCGCGGCTCGCTATTCGGAAGACATTGACCTCGTCGCCGTCGGCGACCGCCCGGAGGGCCACATTCGAAAAGCATTGCTTCGCGTCCTGCGCCCGGTGCTTGGCCGCGAGAGGTCCTCGGTTTGGGATTCGGTGCAGCTCGCAGTCAGAAACGCCGCGAAACCCTCGCGGATTCTGCGCTGCATTTACAAGCTCCCAAGCATTGCGGAGCCAGGGCGCGAGCTCACGATCGAGGTGGAGGCCAACGTCACTGAGCGGACTCCGCACTTTCCCGTTCAGCATCTGCCATTCCCGATGCAGTTCCGTGGCGCGAACCTCGGGACCCGAGATCGTCTCCTACAACATCAACGAGATGCTCGCGACCAAGATGCGTGCGCTGTTCCAAAGGAGGAAGGGTCGCGATCTCTTCGACCTCTATTGGGCGCTGACCGTCCGATCCGCGCTACCCGTTCCGTCCCCGAAATGCTGCAGGCCTTCGACCACTACATGAAGGCGGAAGGCGATCTGGTTCCGCGGGAGAAGTTCATCGCGCACCTGCGTCAGTGCCTCGCCGACCGAGCTGGGTTCTGCACCGACCTTGACTCGTTCCTGCGGCGCGATCTGATCTACGACCCCGACGTCGCCGGCGCCCTCATCGAGCGGGACATTCTCGGCTTACTGCCCCCTAGGTGAAAGATAGTCCGGGTCTTCCCGCGCTTACTTGAAAGAGCTGGCGACTGCGAGGCTGCTCTTTGGGACTGGGAAGCGCTATTCGCTAAGAGACAAGTTGACTAATTGATGCCTGCTCTCTAGCCATATCGATGGTTTTCGCACGATCAAGAGCGAGATCAAGCGTATTGAGGACGTTCTCTGCCCCAAGTGACACAATCACGCCGGAGCGTTCTAGCTTACGCAGCACGTTCGGCCTCAGTTCAGCCAACAGTACGCTGGCTCCGTGTTTCGTGAAGTCTGTGATAATTTCTTGTATGGCTAGAATTCCGGTGGCGTCGACGAACGGAACACCGCTCATACGCAAAATCAACGTACTTGCCGGTCGCTGGATATGGGCCAGGGTGCGCTCGAGCTTCTCGGCGGCGCCGAAGAAAAGCGGGCCGTCAATACCGTATATCACCACCTCATTCGGGACCGGATGCGCATCGAGATTGGCGACCCTCGTTTCGGGGAATTGTTGCATTTGGAGTTCGATATTGACTGCCAACGCCATTCGCCGCATGAAAACTAGTGCACCCAGAATCACGCCTACGTTAACCGCGACCACGAGGTCGACGAATACCGTCAGCGCAAATGTCAACAGAAGAACTCCCACATCCGGTGCCGGAGAGCCTCGCACAAGCCGAACGAGATGCGGCAGTTCGCTCATGTTCCAGGCTACGACAAACAGGATGGCCGAGAGGCAGCACAAGGGTACTGCGGACGCCAAGGGCGCGAGAAGCAGAATCACAAGAATCAGAAACCCCGAGTGAACGAGGCCGGCAAGCGGGCTGTTGGCTCCATTGCGTATGTTGGTCGCGGTGCGGGCGATTGCGCCCGTGGCAGCGAACCCGCCGAATGGGGGTGCAACGATGTTGGAGATGCCCTGACCGATCAGCTCTTGATTGGAATTGTGCCGATTGCCGGTCATTCCGTCCGCGACGATAGCGGACAGGAGTGATTCGATTGCACCCAACAATGCGATTGTGAACGCCGGACCGACCAAGGAAATGATTTGTGTGACGTGCAGGGCAGGAAATGACAGGGATGGCAGAACTCGTGGAATCCCTCCAAACGCAGAGCCGATGGTCGCGACTCCATCGAATTTGAAAATCGCTTGAATGACGGTAATCACAACCATCGCGACCAGCGGCGCAGGGACACGCTTGAGAAACCGCGGGCCCACGATCAGCAGCCCGAGCGCGAGGAGTTCCAATCCCGTGGTGGCGAGATTCAGCGTCGGAAATGCTTGCAGCAGGGAACCCAATTTCTCATGAAAGTGCAGACCCGATGGTGCCGGGGAAAGGCCAAAGAAGTCCTTCCATTGGCCAACGAAAATAATGGCGCCAATCCCCGCCGTGAAACCGACAATCACCGGATTCGGAATGTACTTGATCACGGACCCTAATCGCGCAGTGCCAAACCCAACCAGGATGATTCCCGCTGCCGTGCTGCGCGGTGATGATGGACAATACGGCGATAAACGCCTCGGTAGGCCCGGCGATTTGTACCCGTGTGCCCCCGAATAGAGACGTCAGTATTGCGGCGACGATCGCTGTGTATAACCCCTGTTCCGGTCGGGCGCCGGACGCGATTGCGAATGCCATCGCCAGCGGCAGCGCGACGATGCCGACCACTATCCCCGCGAGCAAGTTGTTCGCGATGTGTTTCCGCGACCACAGTCCTGCTGCCTTGGCTTCCAGCAGGGTGATCATCGGCTAGTCAAGCAGCGGCGCGGAACGCATTGCGTTGGCTTCGCGACGCGTGACGACGGATCCGTGATTGCCCCAGGAAAGTCGAATGTATGTCACCACGGCAGCCACTTCCTCGTCGGAGAGCACCTGCGCAAACGGCGGCATGCCATAGGGTCGCGGGTTCTCTGAGGTTTGCGGCGGATAACCCCCGTTCAATACCATGCGCAACGGATTGACCGATGATTCCATTTCGATCGACGGATTGCCGGCAAGGGGCGGATAGGCAGGCGGCATTCCCTTGCCATCCGATCGATGGCAGGAGACGCAGCGATTTTCGTATACCGACCGCCCCGTGGAGAGTAGGCCTGCGGACGGCGAACCGGCCTCGTTCTGCTGCGCTGCCGCCGCTTTTGATTCCACCAGCGACTTTAAATAGACGGCAATCGCCGTCGCATCTTCGTTCGTCAAATATTGCAGGCTGTCGTGGGTGACTTCGGCCATTGGCCCGTAGACCGCACCTCGCATTGACGTTCCGCCCTTGAGCAGAGCGGCGATGTCCGGAACAGACCAGTTGCCCAGCCCGGATTCCTGGTTCGAAGTGAGAGATGGTGCGTACCAGTTCTGCAGAGGAATGAGACCGCCGGCGAATGCGCTGTCCTCCGAACTCCCACCGAGCGCGTTGATGGTCGAGTGGCAGGATGCGCAGTGACCAAGCCCCTGCACGAGATAGGCGCCCCGATTGAATTCCGCAGATTGTCCCAGCAAGGGCTTGAAAGTACCTTCCGTGAAATACAGCGCTCTCCATCCATACATCAAACTTCGGTTGTTGTAGGGAAATCGCAGCTCGTTTTCGCGATTGGGCTGGCTGACCGGTTTCAACGTGCGTAGGTAGGTGAAAATCGCGTCGCAGTCTTCGCGCGTGACTTTGGTATACGCGGGGAAGGGCATGGCCGGATATAGCAGGGTGCCGTCACGAGAATGCCCTGTATGGAGCATTCGATAGAATTCATCGGCCGTCCACTGGCCAATGCCGGTTACGTCATCGGGTGTGATATTGGGGGAGTACAGTGTGCCGAATGGCGTGGGCATGGCGAAGCCGCCAGCAAAGGGTTTTCCGCCTTGTTTACTATGGCAGGCGACGCAGTCCCCGACGTGGGCGAGATATTCGCCGCGGCTCATCCCGGGCTCGTCCGGCGCGTGAGTTGCCGCCACAGTGGTTGACTGTTCCGACCAAACCCTGGAAACAGGATACAGAATCCCAGTTGCGACAACCGCCATGGCAGCGCCCAGCACAATTCTCTTCATCGATGGCTCCTTCGCGTCAGGGCTCGCTGCCACAGGCGATCGGCGTTTTCCACGTCCCCGCCGCCGCAGGTTCGACGGGCGAGGGCGGCGGTTGGGCGGCGAGCCATGCAGACACCTGGTCAATGTCTGCCTCTGTCAGCCGTGACGCGACCGAGTGCATGCAATCAGGAATCGCGGCATGTCGCGTGCCGACTCGCCAGGAGACGAGTTGGGCCGCAATGTAACGAGCGTTTAATCCCACCAACCCTGGTATGCCCGGTTGAATACCCGTAAGCCGTGGGCCGTGGCAGAGGATGCAGGCAGGAATGCCGCGGGTCGCGTCGCCATGCATTACCAAGTGTCCACCAGCCGAACCGGAGGCCGTCATAGTGGTACCGGCCGGCTGTTCTACGATTGTCTGGGCCGCAAAATAGTTTGCGAACTCCATGAGGTAGTCATCGTGGAGGTACGCCAGCAAATAGTTCATCGGCGGATAGCTGCGTCGCCCATCTCGAAAATTCTGTAGCTGATTGAAGAGATATCCGGCTGGTTTTCCGGCAATCCGCGGGAAATAGGGGTCTTTACCGCCTTCGCCGTGCGGACCGTGGCAGGTCGAGCAGCCCTGCGCACGTGCTTCTATCGAGTCCGGCGCTGTTGTGAGTTCCGCGGCGCGTGCGAACACGCACAGAAACGTGCTCACCACAATGAAGATCTTCTTCCTCACGCGGCTCCTTCTGCTCTCACTGCGATATTCCGGCGTAATAGTTCGCAACGGCGCTCCTGTCCGCATCTGAGAGCCCTCGTGCCACGCTGCGCATGTCGGCGTTGGCGTCGTTTTTGCGCGATCCACTGGCAAAGGCGGAGAGCTGTGCGTTGAGGTAGGCTTTGGGCTCGCCGCTGAGCGACGGTGCTCCCTTTTTCCGGTCAGCGGTCCCGTGACAAGAAGCGCAGGGCGCGATATTCCGTATTGGATCGCCGACCCGGACCAATGCAGGGGCGTCTGCTAGTGGGAGATCAGTCTTTTCACGCTGCAATGATGCGTAATAATGGGTTAGATCCAGAACATTGTCGTTGGTCAGCGAGGCGGCCATGGCATTCATCACCGGATCGGTTCGCGCCCCGCGCTGATAGTCGAGCAACTGCTTGTAAATCACTTCCGGATACTGGCCGGCGAGATTGGGTGCGTCCGCTCCGCTCAAGCCATGGGCTCCATGGCAGACAGTACAACGCAGTGCTAGCGTCGCTCCATGACCAATTTGTTCCGCGGTACCGATACCGAACACGTCGTGAGGTACGACGACGCTGGTGAACGTCGGTGGCGCCACTTGGCGAGGGCCCCCCGGTAACGTGAGCACGAAGCCGGCACCTCGGCACATTCTTTGCCAAATCGTATCCGAGGGTCCCGCACTCGGCAAGACATAGAATCCCATCGTAAACGCAAACGCACCGACCCCGACGACGACGAGCGTGGCGATGAAACCAATCTTGTGGGATTTATCTGCGCTCATCAGTAAGAGAAAACAGCCGGCACATTGGTCTTTTGACTCAGTAGATGAAAAATAGGAACGCCGTAGTTCGCGACCGTGAGCGCGATCATCAAGGTGACCCACACCGCGAATCCGTTGAGTGCCTTCGGGACAGAAACCACCGCATGAATGGGAACGCTGAATCGGTAGGGCGGCAATTCGACGCGCGGGCCGCGTTGAGCCCGTAGTAGCACCCACAGAAAGAGTGCGCCGGAGGCAACCATGAGGGAGCCACCCACGACTGCCGCGGTTACAGTCCACGCTTGTGGCGCGATGGCCGGGTTGGAGTAGTCGAAGTACGCCATGCGGCGCGGCATCCCGAGCAGGCCGGCGACGTGCCACGGCAGCGTCATGATCAGGGTGCCGATGAACCAGAGCCAAAGCTGCAGGCGAATCAACGCAGAATTACCCAGGGCGCGCCCGGTCAGATGCGGCCATAGATCATAGGCGATGACGAAATACATGATGACGATGGCGCCGGCAAAAATCAGGTGAAAATGTCCGGTAATCCACTGCGTGTTGTGGATGGTCGAATCCAACTGATAGCTCATGTTGATCAATCCGCCGGCGCCTCCGAATCCCAGCATCGTGAAGGAGAACGCCAATGCCAGCATGACCGGGTTCTTCCACGGCAGTGCGCGTAGCCAACCCAGAAGCCCATGGCCGCCCCGCAGCCGCGCCGCGATTTCCACCGATGCGCAGATCGTGAAGACGGTCAAGAGGGTGGGGATGGCGACCATGCCGGTGAAAACGGAATGCACGTATTTGAAGCCCGATCCGACCTCCGGATCCATGAACAGGTGATGGACGCCAATCGGCATGGAGAACACCAGAAACAGTACAAACGACAGGCGTGCCATCACGTCGCTGTAGAGCCGGCCGCCGATCGCTCGCGGCACGATCACATAGAAGGCGATATAAGTCGGCATGAGCCAAAAGTAGACGATGGCGTGTAAGGTCCAGGAGAACAGGACTCGCGCGAGACCGGCGTCGATGGTGTCCCTGAACCCTAAGGCGACGGGCAAGATCTGCAAGAGAATTTCCAGTGCCGCACCCACCGCCGTCCACGCCCAGAGATAGGCGCCCGCGACCGCCGCGTACATCGCTAGGGGAATCGGCTGCCCGACGTTCGCCTTGCGCCAGGCACGCAAGTTGACGGCCATAAGGGCCACCCAAATCCAGGAGCCGACCACAACCAGCACCACGCCGATGTAGTAGAACGGACTGCCGATCAATGGCGGGTAGAACGTATAGAGGACCGACGCGGCGCCCGATGCGACGGTGGCCACCGCGAGGAGCGCCCCTGCTACCACAAGACCGAATGCACCCCAGGCCCAACGCAGACCGATGAGCGCTTGTTTCAAGGCGAGCTCGACGATCGCGTACCCGAATCCCATCGCGATCAGCGTGGGAAAGACGTACGCCAACGCCGTGCCGTGTCCGGTGACCGACCGATAGTAGTGCTCGGGAATGTTAACCCAGGCGTGCAGGGGGCTGCGCACCAGCATCTGCCATTCGCCGAAAAGAATTGCGCCAAAAAAGACGATGAAGGCGCTCCAGAAGTGGGCCAGAATTAGATGCCGGGCCTTAATCACAGTGAATCCCCGACTTGGCGACAACCAGGCGCGCGAACTGCTCGGGTGTAACCACGCGGACATGCGCCCACATGGTCGCGTGCCCCGTTCCGCAAAACTCATGGCAGGGCATGAGATGTTCACCCACATGGGAGAATTCGGTGGTGAATGTGGTGATATAACCCGGTACCAGCATGGCGTTGGCATTGGTCCCGGTCACCAAAAAGCCATGCACTACGTCGGCACTGGTGCCGCGAAAAGTCACTTTAGTCCGCGCGGGCACCACGATGCACTGAGGGTTAAACGAATACTGCTGTGCAATCAGGCGCACGACGACGGAGCCGTTGCTGCGAACTTGCGTACCCAAATTCTGCTCAACGAATTCTCCGGAGACATGAAGCGTCGTGGGATCGATGGGCTCAATGCCCGACGTTGGCATGCTTGCCCAATGAATGCTCGTGAACGCGATGATGGCCAGAATGAAGACGATCACCGTCACGGATACGATGGCCCAGCGTCGTTCGGCGACAACGGCCGCGTTGCCGCCCATGTCGGAGTTGGAGGCGCTCATGGGAAGACGCCCCGCGGTAGAAAGATCACCCAGTAGAACGCAAGCCACAATCCAAAGACAATGGCAGTCGCTATACCGGCAATCGTCAGCGCGCCGACGGATGCACGACGATAAATCCGCTCGAGGTGCGCTAGGTCCTGCTCGCTTGCGTCGTCAGGTTCAAACATGATTGCCGGTTGACACATGAACTCCTGGGAGTAACCGCGCAATCAAATAGAGAAATGTAGCTGCATCGAAACGGCTCAGGCGGACCGCGAGTACATGCTTGCCTCTGACAGACGGCTAGCAAGGCGTGCGTGGACGCGCAATAGGCAGAGTGTTGGTGATCTACCAATACGCGTCTGTACGGTAACGCACACTGTCGGAACGATAGAATCGGACAACAGTCGTGTACTGATCACAGTCTGCGTTGGCGAAATTTGACTCCCGAATCGCCACCACCGATTGACTCGCCGACTCGCTCCAATTGCTTCTCGGCATTCGAGGCGATAACTATGGCAAGCTGGTTACGTTGATTCTGGCGCTCCCCTTGAGGAGGCCGGAATTATTCATTTCCCCCAAGTCGTATTCGTCACTCTAAACGCCCATAAAGCCGCCGGTTCTTGCTGTCGCTCCTAGGTTATCGCCAAGCGTCGAAAAGCCGGGACTTTCACGAAATCGATTGCCACGGTGAACCCCGCCGCACCAGCGAGTGTCCCTATTACCATGAGGGGCGGCAGAGGACTCATCGCAATCCCCGCCACTGACAAGGTGGTGGCAATCAGAATATCGACGCCCGAAGACGCCAAGACCCATTTGCTGGGCCGGGAGGACCAAAGATGCTGACGCTCGCGGTTATTGTAAGTCGTAGCCTGATTGCCGAAGACGATTGCCACAAACGCGAGCGTTCTCAGTGTATTCAAATCCATGTTCATGGCGTACCTGCCGTACGCCAGGATGGCCGTACAGAAGACCAACTCGCCGATTCCCATTAGCGCACCGGCAACAGTCAGGTTGCGTATTTTCCACGCATTGGGGCTCGGCGATGCACGCACGCGATCCGTGGTCAACGACATGCCGAGGAAGTCGCCCGTGATCATGATGATGACCATCAGCATTGGCGTGAGAATCGCGTGTCCAGTCATGATCAACGCCACACCCAGAAACAACACCTGCACAATCTTTTTCGTAATAGAGTTCAAAGTGTAAGTGAGGATGCGCTGGAAGGTCAGGCGGCCTTCGTTGACGGCTGCAACGATTCCCCCGAGACCCGGCTTGGTGAGCACCATGCCGGCCGCGGATTTGGCCACATCCGTGGCCGTCGAGACGGCGATCCCGATTTGGGCTTGCCTCAGGGCGGGCGCATCGTTCGCCCCATCGCCGCACATTCCCACGGTGTGGTTGCTCTTCTGAAAAGCCTTGACGAGCTTGTACTTGTCCTCCGGCAAGACCCCCGCATAGACGGAGAATTGTTCCGGTCGCACATCGGCAGCAATTCCGGGGGGCGAAACAGCGCCGTTGAGCCCAATTGTATGGGCCACAATCGCAGCAGTCGCCGGCGCATCGCCCGTGACCATAATGGTGCGTACGCCCAAGGCCTGTAATGCCGTCACTAAGCCCGGAGAATCGGCCCGTGCGGGATCGCTCAACGCGATGAGCCCGACCATTTTCATCGCCGTCGCGGGCCCGGTGGCTACCGCGAGAAC
>Ga0208193_1000744_pt1 | contig 15626 bp, 14 predicted proteins | sample June2015DPH_17_2_FD_184716 | JGI IMG/M metagenome (GOLD analysis project Ga0208193, IMG submission 184716) | Peatland microbial communities from SPRUCE experiment site at the Marcell Experimental Forest, Minnesota, USA - June2015DPH_17_10... | ecosystem: Environmental > Terrestrial > Soil >... | reverse complement strand
CGACTGGCGGGTCGACAGCGCCTGGCTGTTGGCCGCTTCCTGGTTCGGATCGGCCAGCGTCAGGTTGGACGCACCGGTCTGCAGCACGTTGATCAGGTTCTTGTTGAAGTCCTGACGGATCTGCACGACCGACAGGTTCGAACCGAGAGCAGACGCTTCCGATTGCAGCGTGGTCGAGGCGCCCTGGAGCTGCGACAACACCTTGTTGGCCGAGCTGTTGTCCAGGAAGTCGGTGCCCGCCGTCAGCGTCGACAGGCCGAGACCCGCGTCGTTGAAGGTCACGCCGGTGATCGCCAGCTTGGAAGCGCCGGTTTCGTCGAAGGTCAGGTTCAACGTATCGCCGCTCAACAGGTTGACGCCGTTGAAGGAGGAATCCTGAGCCGTGGTGTTGATCTGGTTCAGCACCTGATTGTACTGGTTCACCAGGCTTTGACGGGTGTCCTGCGAGGTCGGATCCTGGACCGGAGCAAACGTCGTCAGGCCGGTGAAGGCCGAACCGGTTGCCGTCGCCGTACCGCCGATCGCACCGATCGTCGCCGAAGCCGCATCGTTTGTCGTGACGATGTTGATCGCACCCGTCGTAGAGATCGTGGCTTGCAGGTTGTTCGCCGCCAGCGCCGCATTGAGCCCGTTCAGCGTCGAGATATCACCCGCGGCGGTGCCGAAAGTGATGTTGGTCGCGGTGCCGCCACCGGTCGCGCCGATCGTCAGGGTCTTGCCGGAAAGCGGCACGCTGCTCGCCACGCCGGTGCCCTTCTGGAAAAGACCGACTGTACAACTGCAAGCAGAACGCGCCGACCCTTCTGTCGGGACAAATGGAATATGGAACCAAACATTTAAAAATGAATAAAAATGGAACTTGGCTTTAACCATGAGCGCGCCCGAGCCGAACCCGCGAGAGGCAGGCTTCACAAAGCGGAATCCTGACCGTGCAATTCAGACGATCGACAGTTCTGAAGGTGGGGTAGCTGGCAGGACGGCCGAGTCATGTTTTGCTGTCATGACGGCAAGAAAAGCAGGGCGCGGCTGGCATCACCACAGCCGCGCCCCGCATCGCCGGTCAATGGGGCAGGGGGGATAACCGGCTGCGGTGATGACGCGCAGGTCCAAAAATCGTTCCAGCCGGGCAGCGCTTTTTTTGAATTTTTTCTCAAGCGTGGCGGCGCGGCCACGAAACCTTGGGGTTTGAGCGGCGTTGACAGACCGCCACAGGTCACTGGGACCGCGCAGGACAAGAAATGTCACGGCTGATCACGGGAATATCGGGCGCCCTTGCGCTCTCACTGATTTCAGGTGCGGCAGTATTCGCATCAGGCCGGGACTTCGGTCAGAACTTGGGTCGCGGCCTGTCCGCGGTTGCGGGTGACCATACGACGTCAGCTCAATCGCCATCCTTGTCTTTGCCGTCCGATTTCCCAGATGGAAGCCCTTCCTCCGTCAACCGCGGGTCAAAGTCGGACCGGGCGATGGGGCCAACGGGCTCCCCGGCTTCGGCGCGAACCGTTTCGCTTCAACTGACCGGCGTTTTGGAAACGACCTTTCTCGTTCGCATTCCTGTGGCCGCCGCAAAGCCTTCGACCGCATCCTCTCCGGCCAAGCCTGTCGTCCGCAGGCCGATGGTGGCTTGCGAGCCGGCCGTCAGTGTCTTGACGGAAGGCGCCAAACAACTTCCGCTCGGAAGCTGTATTACCTGATGGCTTGATTACTCGGCTGGCGCTTCATGCGAGGACGGGCGGCTGGCGAGCAGTCCCAAAGCCAAACCGCCGACCGCCAAGAGCGGGATCAGCTTTTTGACGCCAATCGCACGGACGACCTGAAGGCCGGCGGCGACGACCATCGGATCGGCAAGCGCCGTGTGCATCGCGGATTTTGTCGTCTCTGCGGCATGTCGCCGGGCCTGCTGTTTCCGCAACGCGAAAACAACGATTCCAATCAGCGCCATCAGAAAGAAAATCCCCGCGCCGGTCAGGCAGGCTGCGATCAGGCCATCGTTTTGCAGGACGTAGATGAAAGCGGCGGCGCAGAGAAATGAAATCGTGACGAACAAGGCAAGCGCGATTGCCGCCGCCAGCGACGTCATCCGCACGGCCACGCCCGTCGATTCCTTGATGTCGTCGATCATGCGCATAAACATCTGTCCGCCTTGCGGTTACGCTTCCATGGGCGCGTGTCCTATCGACGCCAATTCTTACCCACGCCAATTCTTACCTGCGCCAGGTCACACCGATCAGGAAGCCCAGCCCAAGCGCGAGGCCCACGGTGGCCAGCGGACGCTCGGTGATGACATTCTCCAGCGTTTCCTCGACCGAGGCGGCTGCGTCCTGAGCGGCGCCCATCATCGCGCCGCTGCGTTCGGAAAGATCATCGACGACTGAATCGACATTGGCGCGGGCATTCTTGTAGCCGCGGTGCGCCTGCTTGCGCGCGGTGCCTGCGAAAGTATTGAGCGCGTCGGTGATTTGATCGGCGAGGGCGCTGATATCGTTTTTCACGTTGGTCACATCTTTCTCGAGGCGTTCATAGGTTGCTTTGTCTGTCATGTCCTGCATCCCATTTCACCGTTGATACTCGACATCGAAAGCTCCCGGCATACCCGACTGGTCAGGTGACAAACGCCCCGGGCACAGGGAAGTTCCCGAAACGAAACCGGCGGGTTGTGTGATTTACGGTATCTGGGGCGAACTCGACGGCGACAGGTGTTCTCTGAGAATCAGCCCAACGATCAACAGCGGCGAAGAGAGAAAGCCACCCATCGGTCCCCACAGCCAGGTCCAGAACGCCAGCGAAATGAAAACGGCGAGCGCGTTGAGTTCGAGCCTGCGGCCGATAATGGTGGGCGTGATGAAATGTCCCTCAAGAAAAGTGAGTCCGACAAAGGCGAGCGGTGCGATCAAGGCCGCGCCAATGGTTGAGAATGCGACCAGTCCGATCAGCATCAGGATCGCAAACATCGCGACCGGTCCGATAATGGGGAGGTAGTTCAGCGTGGCGGCGAGTGCGCCGAGCCCGGCCGGATTAGGCATCCCGGTCGCCAGGCAAATCAGCCCGGTCGCTGTACCGACGCCCATGTTGATTGTCGTAACCATCAGCAGGTAAGCGCCGAGCTGTTCCTCGATCGTGTTGAGGGTCCGCAACGCCCGCAGCCGCGACTCGCGGCCGGTGAAGTTCATGATCAGCGCACGGCGCAGGTCGCGCCAGCTTGCGATGAACAGAACAAGGGTCGCAAAGAACAGCAGGAATTCGGTGAAGGTCGGCGACAGGAATTCCAGCATCGGCTGCACCCACTCGATCTTCGGTACCTGGAACGGGGCGACGGGGAAGCTGTCGGAAGAGCCCAGCATATTCTGAAGTTCGCGCCAGAGTGCGAGCGGGCGATCGAATATGTACAGTTTGTCCCTTAGCCGTTCGCCGAGTTCGGGCAGCCGCGTACTCCATTCCATCAGCGGCGATGAAATAAGACCGATGATGAAGGTAACGCCTGCGCCGACCGCACTCACGATCAGAACCGCCGAAAGCGCGCGCGGAATCCGGTGACGTTCGAGAAGGCCGGCCGCCGGCGACAACATGGTTCCGACCACGAACGCCGCCACGATCGGCAAAAAGAACGCCTTGGCGACGTAAAGAACCGCGACGATGCAGATCACCAACAGCGAGATCAGCGTAAAGGCAACAATATCGGGGCGGTGAATGATCGGTGGCAGGTCAGCGTTGCTGTCAGACACGGGCGTCGCGTCGGTGTCTCGCGCAAGTGGACGTTCGTTGGGCAGCACACGCAACAGGCTCTCCCCGCGCTAACGACCAATATGGATGGCAAGCCGCGACGCCGCAGCGGAAGGCTCGGTTGGACAAAGCCGCGAACAGGTCCGGAGTTCCATCGCGCAGATGTGAATCTTTGAATTCTTGACAGCGACAAATTGGCCGCTGGCGGCGCGGGAACCGGGCCTGCTCACCCGCGTTGATTGGCGAGAAGGGCATCCGCGCGATGCATCACACCGGGGTAGGTCATGACACAGATATCTAGGCAGACGGGCCAGCCGATGCGCAAGCGCCGGCTCGGCGCTCTCAATGCGCTCGTTGCAGCAAGCCTCCTTTCATTGGCGCCATTCGCTGTTGTGACCGGAGCCAGTGCCCAGGCGCTGAGCTATGCGCCGCTGACGCCATCCGCGTTTCCGTCGGACGACGTCGCGGTCGAGCCGGCTGATTCCGCTGGCACGGCGGGCAGCTCCTATGTTCTTCCCGAACGGCTGCGCCGAACCACGGTCGCTCTCAACACCAACGAGGCACCCGGTACGGTCATCATCGATACCGGCAGCACCGTGCTTTATTATGTGCTCGGGCAGGGCCGCGCGATCCGCTATGGTGTCGGCGTCGGCCGCGAGGGATTCACCTGGGCGGGTGTGCAAACCGTCACGAACAAGGCGGAATGGCCGGATTGGCACCCGCCGGCACAGATGATCGCCCGCCAGCCCTATCTGCCGCGCTTCATGGCCGGCGGCCCCGGCAATCCGCTCGGCGCGCGCGCGATGTATCTGGGCTCCAGCGATTATCGCATTCACGGCACCAACGATCCCACGACCATCGGGAAATTTGTCTCCAGCGGCTGCATTCGCCTGACCAATGAGGACGTGACCGATCTGTTTTCCCGGGTCAGCCTTGGGACCAGGGTGGTGGTGTTGCCGAAAAACGCTGCCCACCTCGCAGCGAGGCCGATTGGCGGAGGCGATGTGGCGTCCGTTGTGACGCAGCCTCGCGCCGACGTCACGACGCTTCCCTCAGGACGTCAGGCGCTGAGCCTTTCAACGTCCTCACTATACTGAGCATGAGAGCTTTGCCGGAGGCGAGCCGCATGGGCATGAGCAAAGGCAGGTTGGGATTGGGCGGCGCTGTCGCCTTGATCGCGGTGGTTATCGCGCCGGCGGCGCAGGCAGAGGATTTTCTCTCCACTCTTTTTGGCGCCTTTGGCGTTCACCGCCCGCAGGCACCAGTAACGCCGATGTCTTACTCTGGCGAGGGAAGCACTGTCTTTCCCCCCGAAAGTCCGGGCTCGCAGCCTCGCGTCTCCTATGGCGGCTCACAGGCCTATTGCGTGCGAACCTGCGACGGGCGTTATTTTCCGATTTCAAATGCGGGCAATCAGAGCCGCGCGGCATCATGCAACAGCTTTTGTCCTGCCAGCGAGACCAAGGTGGCCTATGGCAACAGCATCGACAATGCCGTCACCGAAGGCGGCAAGCGTTATTCCGAATTGCCCAATGCCTTTCGCTATCGCGATGAACTCGTCGCCGGATGCACTTGCAACGGCAAGGATCCGACAGGCCTTGCGGCCGTAAAAATCGAAGACGACCCGACGTTGCGCCGGGGCGATATCGTTGCCGGCACGGGTGGTTTGATGATCGCGGGCCGCGGCGCCGACCGCCGTGGCGCTTCGCTTGACCTTTCGCCTGCACCCGACTCGATACGATCGCATTATCGGCGCGTGCCGGTCGTCGCCTCACAGTAGAGCCGGCGCGGCGATAGCATTGTCATCGTGCAGTGTTCCCTGCATGGAACCGGCGGGGTGCTCCGCGCGTTGACACCCCATCGTCGACGCTCTTTCTCGCGTCTATTTGAGGGGGAACTCACATGCTCATCAGTGCGCTCGTGACCTTTCTGGTCGTCATTTTGATTTTGTATCTCGTCAACCTGTTGCCGCTCGATGGCCGCGCGAAGCAGATCGTCCGCGTCGTCGTGATCATTCTGGGCGTGATATCGCTGCTCAAATATATCGCGGTATTTTAGCAGCCTCGCCGGTGTCTGACGAAAAAGCCCCGGGTTGACCGGGGCTTTTTTGACTTGGATCGCTTGATTCGAAATTTTCAAATCATCTTACTTGAGCGTACTGAACCAATCATCCACGTCCTTGTGGATCTGATCCTTCGCGAAGCCGTAGCGTTGCTGCAATTTGCCTTCGAGCTGGTCGCGCCGGCCTTCGATGACGTTGAGGTCGTCATCGGTAAGCTTGCCCCACTTCTCCTTGGCCTTCCCCTTGATCTGCTTCCAATTACCTTCGACCCGGTTCCAATCCATCGTCGTCTCCCGTGTTGAGAAGACGAATCAACGGTTGCGATGTCTGATCGTTCCAGGAGGGCCGAGGCCGGTTCAGCCTGCCGCCTTGGCCTCGCGGCGGCGCGCGGTGAGGATGTATTCGGTGTAGCCGTTCGGCTGTTCGCGCCCCTTGAAAACGAGATCGCTGGCCGCCTTGAAGGCTGTGCCGTCGAAAGCGGGAGCCATCGGCCGGTACAAGGAATCGCCCTTGTTCTGGCCGTCGACCACCACGGCCATGCGCTTGAGCGAATCCATCACCTGCTCCTTGGTGATGACACCCTGGTGTAGCCAGTTCGCCAGATGCTGGCTCGAGATACGCAAGGTGGCGCGGTCTTCCATCAGGCCGACATCGTGAATATCCGGCACCTTCGAGCAGCCGACGCCCTGATCGATCCAGCGTACGACATAACCGAGAATGCCCTGGCAGTTGTTGTCGATCTCCTGCCGCACATCGTCAGGCGCCCAGTTCGATTTCGATACGGGGATGGTGAGGATGTCGGACAGCTTGGCGCGCGGACCGCCCTTGGCGAGTTCCTGCTGGCGCGCCTGCACGTTGACCTGATGATAGTGCAGGGCGTGTAGTGTCGCCGCTGTCGGCGACGGTACCCACGCCGTGGTGGCGCCGGCCTGCGGATGCGCGATCTTTTGCGTCAGCATATCCGCCATCATGTCGGGCGCCGCCCACATGCCTTTGCCGATCTGGGCGTGGCCGGGCAGGCCGTCGATCAACCCGTTATCGACGTTCCAGTCTTCATAGGCCTTGATCCATGGCTGCGCCTTCATGTCGTTCTTGCGGATCATGGGGCCGGCTTCCATCGAGGTATGGATTTCGTCGCCGGTGCGATCGAGGAAGCCGGTATTGATGAAGCAGATGCGCTTTAAGGCTTGCTGGATGCAGGCCTTCAGGTTGACCGTGGTACGGCGTTCCTCGTCCATGATGCCGACCTTCAGGGTATTTTCCGGCAAGGACAGCATCTTCTCGACGCGCGCGAACAGTTCGCAGGTCAGCGCGACCTCGTCGGGTCCGTGCATCTTCGGCTTGACGATATAGACCGAGCCGGTGCGGCTGTTGCGCAAGCCGGTATTGCCCTTGAGATCGTGGATCGCGAGCAGGCCGGTGACAGCGGCATCGAGCAAGCCTTCCGGAACTTCTTCACCGGCAGCGTCCAGCACCGCATCGGTAAACATGTGGTGGCCGACATTGCGCATCAGCAGCAGGCTGCGGCCATGAAGCTTGAGCTCTTTTCTGTCCGGTGTCGTGTAGACGCGGTCGGGGTTGAGCGCGCGCGTCAGCGTCTTGCCGCCTTTTTCGAAGTCAGCCGATAGCGTGCCGTTCATCAGGCCGAGCGTATTGCGATAGACCAGCACCTTGTCCTCGGCGTCGACGGTCGCGACGCTGTCTTCCATGTCCAGGATCGTGCTGACGGCGGATTCCAAAATCATGTCGGCAACGCCGGCCGGATCGTCCTTGCCGATCACATGGCTGCGGTTGATCTGGATTTCGATGTGCAGCCCGTTATTGACGAGGAGCAGGGCCGACGGGGAGGCGGCATCGCCGCGAAAGCCCGCGAACTGATCGTTGGACTTCAACGCCGTAGCGTTGCCGCTCTTCAGTTTGACGGCGAGCTTGCCGCTGATGACGCTGTAGGCGACGACGTCGGTGTGGCTGCCGGTGGCGAGCGGTGCGGCGGCGTCGAGAAAGGTCTTGGCCTTCGCCACCACCTTGTCGCCGCGAGCCTTGTTGAAGCCTTTGCCGCCTTCGCTCGGATCGTGCGGGATCGCATCGGTGCCGTAGAACGCGTCGTAAAGACTGCCCCAGCGCGCGTTCGCAGCATTCAACGCATAGCGCGCATTGGTGAGGGGAACCACGAGTTGCGGTCCGCAAATCTTGCCGATTTCCTCGTCGACATTGGCCGTCTCGACCCTCTCGGTCGCAGGCTCGGGCAGGAGATAGCCGATCTCCTTCAGGAAAGCCGTATAGGCGCCGACGTCGAGCGGCTTGCCTTTGTGGGCACGATGCCAATCGTCGATTTTAGCCTGCAGGCTGTCGCGGTATGCAAGCAACTCGCGATTTTTCGGCGCCAGATCGCGCACGATCGCGGCAAGCCCAGCCCAGAATGCGTCGGGTGCTATCCCGGTTTTCGGGGCAGCTTCCTTGCCGATGAAATCAAACAGGACGGGCGCAATCTTCAGGCCGTGGGCGTCGATACGATTCATGATGGATTTTTCTCGCAAGAGATGGCGCCGAGAAGCGCGATCTTAGAGGGATTTCGAGGCAAAAAACGCGCCAAAGGGCGCGAAGTTCAGGCGCCTTTTAACGCCAAAGCCCGTCGCAAGAAAAGCCTTTCATGGGCTTATCGCGCTGGTCCACGGCAGCTCAAATATTGGCTGCCAGATCAATGGCTTCCTCGAAAAGCACGCCCGTCGCCAGCAACATGCCTTCGATTTCCGCCGCCGCCTCGCCGACCGACCGTGTCGCGGTATCGAGCACAAGCTCGCAATGGGCCGGGGGCTCATAATCATTGGTGATGCCCGTGAATGCCGGCAAACCACCCGCCCGCGCCTTGGCGTAGTGACCCTTGGGATCGCGGCTTTCACAGATATCGGCCGATGCTGCGACATGGATTTCGCGGAACGCGGTGTCGGCGATCTGGCGGGCGCTGGCGCGGTCGTCGCGCGAAGGCGAGACCGCGGCCACGATAGCGATATGCCCGTTGCGGGCAAGGTGGGTTGCGACTTCGGCAAGCCTTCGAATATTCTCGCTGCGGTCCGCTGGCGAGAAGCCGAGGTCGCGGTTGAGGCCGGCACGCACGGTGTCGCCGTCCAGCAGGACCGGCGATCCTCCCCGGTCGAACAAAGTGCGTTCGAGGGCGCGCGCCAGCGTTGATTTTCCAGAACCTGGCAATCCCGTCAGCCAGACCACCGCGCCGTGATGGCGATAGCGGGCCGAGCGTTCGTCCGGCCGCAACGCCGATTCCACCGGCACGATATCGACGGGTATCGCGCGTTGTCCGGCATCCACCGACAGCACCAGCCCGCCGCCGGCGATGCGGCCGTTGACCTCGATGACGAGGCGTCCCGTCCGTGGATTATCGGCGTAGGTGTCGGCGGCGATCGGTTGCGCCAGCGCGATATCGATCTCTCCGACATGGTTGCGCGCGATCGACTGAGTCTCGACGCTCGACAACTCACCGGGATCGACCGCCTTCTCGATCGCCACGATGCTCGCGCGGCTCTCGCGCGTGCCGAGCCGCACCAGGATTTGTTCGCCTTTGCGGAGCGGCTTGTCATGGAGCCAGAAAATACGCGCGTGGATTCGCCTTGTGTCGCGCGGCGCAGATCCCGCATGGGCGATGATATCGCCACGCTCGATGAACAGCTCGCGATCAAGCGTGATGCCAATCGAGCGGCCTGCGGTCTGGGGGCCTTCGAGCGGCGTCACGGGCCAGCTCTCGACGCTCTTGATCTTCGCGATTTTTCCCGCGGGCATGACGGCGATCTCATCGCCACTTGCCAATTGTCCGGATTCGATCCGGCCGGCGACGATACGGCGATCGTCGAATTTGTAGATCGCCTGAACCGGTAGACGCAGCGCAAGCTGTTCCGGCGGCTGCGCCGGCTCAAGCGCATCGAGCGCATCGATTATGGTCGGGCCGTGATACCAGCGGATTCTCCGCGACAACGCAGCGACGCCATCACCATCACGCGCCGAAATGGGAATGACCGCCATCGGCCTGACGCCGAGGCCGGTCAGATGCGTGGATATCTCATCGCGGATTTCGGCAAATCGGGTTTCGTCGAAATCGACCCGGTCCATCTTGTTGACGACGACGGCGACCTGTTTGACGCCCAGAAGATGCAGCAGATAGCCGTGACGCCGGGTCTGGTCGCGCACGCCCTCCAGCGCATCGATGATCAGAACCGCGCCATCGGCCTGCGCGGCGCCGGTGATCATGTTGCGCAGGAACTCGGCGTGTCCGGGGGCGTCGATCAGCACCACGTCGCGCGAACGCGTGCGGAAACGGATCTGCGTGGTGTCGATGGTGATGCCCTGGTCGCGCTCGGTCTGTAGTGCGTCGAGCAGGAATGACCATTCGAACGGCATGCCCCGTCGTGCGCTGACCTGTTTCAGCATCTCAAGCTTGCCTTCCGGCAGGCTGCCGGTTTCATGCAGGAGCCTTCCGACCAGCGTCGATTTGCCATGATCGACATGGCCGACGATGACGATGCGCACCTGCGCGCGGGTGGTGCCGTTCGGCGTCGCCGACAGCCCGGCGGGTACGGTCATGTTCATGTCGAGATTCAACGCTTTACTTTTCTAGAGATAGCCACCGACGCGCAGCCGCTCGAAGGCGTCCTCCGTCTCATGGTCGAGCGAACGGCCCGCGCGCTCCGGCACCCTGGTTTGCTCGAGTTCGATCAGGATTTCCTCGATGTTGGCAGCGGTCGAGGCCACCGGAAAGGTGATGTCGGCATCGCCCAGCGAGCGATAACGTTGGCCGTCCTTGGCGAGATAAAGCGGGATGATCGGGATGTTTTCCCGTTGCGTATAGGCCCAGATATCGGCCTCGGTCCAATGCAGGATGGGGTGGATGCGCAAATGTGCGCCCGGCGGCGGGGAGGCGTTGAACTGGTCCCAGAACTCCGGCGGCTGGTCGCGTACGTCCCACCCGCCCTCGGTGCCGCGCGGTGAAAACACCCGCTCCTTGGCGCGCGTGGCTTCCTCGTCGCGGCGAATGCCGGCAATCAACCCGTCGAAACCGTATTTGGTGAGCGCCAGTTTAAGCCCTTCGGTCTTGCGCGCGGCAGATCGTGCCGCCGGTGGCAGTGTTGGATCGACAGCATCGATCGGCGGGCAGGGCTCTATCTTCAGATCAAGTCCCCATTGCTTGCCGTAGGTGTTGCGGAAGGCGTACATCTCGGGAAATTTCTTGCCAGTATCGACGTGCAAGGCCGGAAACGGTACGCGCCCGAAAAATGCCTTGCGGGCAAGCCAGATCATCACGTTGGAATCCTTGCCGAGCGACCACAGCAGCGCGAGCTTTTTCAGCCGCGCAAAAGCCTCACGGAGAATGTAGATGCTCTGGGCTTCGAGCGCGTCGAGGTGATCCATGGAGGGCGCCTGAGGCGCCGTCTGGCTTGAATTTTGCGTGGCGGAGCGGGCGATGGCCGGAAGGTCGTGATGCACCCTGTCTTGCGCGTAACTGTCGTCGAGAAGATGCATCTAAGAACCCTTGGCCTCGCGAAGCGAAAATTCTATAGTTGTGTTGCCATAGAGAAGAAATAATATTCTCTTTGCGGGCACAACATGACACATATATAGAAAATAATTCCAGTCAACCTGGAAGTTCCGGAAACGAGCAAAGCATGCGATTTCTGCCGGTATTTCTCGACGTGCAACGCGGCGTGGTCATGCTCGTCGGTGAGGGCGATCTCGCGCGTGCCAAGCTCCGCCTGCTTGCCTCCGCGGGAGCGCAGGTGCGCTGGTATGCGACCGACGGCAATCATGATCTTGATGGCCTTGATCTTGATGGCCTTGAAGCAGATGACGCGGCGCGGGTTGAGTTCGCTGCGGGCGATCCTTTGACGGCCGAATTGAACGGGGTGGTTGCCATTCTGTGCGCGGGTGCGGGCGACATTGGCCCTAAGATGTCGGCACGCGCCAGGGCAGCCGGCCTGCCCGTCAATGTGATGGACGATCTCGAACATTCGACTTTCATCTTTCCGGCCATCGTCGATCGCGGCGATGTCGTGGTCGCGGTTGGCACCGGCGGTGCTTCGCCGGTCGTGGCGCGGCGTGTGCGCGAACGCATCGAAGCAATGCTGCCTGCACGCATCGGCGAATTGGCTGACTTCATCGGCCGCTGGCGCAAGGCGATCCACAACCTGATCCCGGAATTCGCGCTGCGCCGCCGCTTCTGGGAACGCGTGGTTGACGGCCCGATTGGCGCGCTGGTTCTTGCCGGACGCAAGGACGAGGCGGAAAGCGCGCTGAAGGATATCCGTGACGCTTCCGCGTTCGCAGGCAGCCTGCCGTCGGGCGGGGCGGCGGGAAGCGTGACTTTGGTGGGCGCCGGCCCTGGCGATCCAGACCTGCTCACGGTCAAGGCGCTGCGCGCCTTGCAAGATGCCGACGTTATTTTCTATGACGAACTGGTCAGTCCCGAAATTCTCGACCGCGCGCGCCGCGATGCGGCCCGCATCGCCGTTGGCCGGCGGGTCGGTCAACCCGGAATCGGCCAGGACGCCATCAACGAACTGCTGATCGAAGCGGCGCGCGCCGGCCGGCGCGCGGTTCGCCTCAAGGGCGGCGACCCCTTTATTTTCGGCCGCGGCGGCGAGGAAATCGAGGCGCTGCGGCAGGCGAATGTCGCCTATTCGGTTATTCCCGGAATTACCGCCGGCCTTGGTGCGGCCGCCCAATTCGAAGTGCCGCTTACTTTCCGCAATGAAGCACTACGCGTCACTTTCCTCACCGCACACAAGGCCAGGGACGCCGAGGCTGTCGATTGGTCGACCCTGACCGACATCGCGATGACGATCGTGGTCTATATGGGAATGACGGCGGCGCCGTCGGTGCGGGCAGGCCTGCTTGCCGCCGGACGGTCGCCGCAAACGCCTGTCGGGGTGTTCGCGCGCGCCACGCGGAAGGATGCCGCTGCCGCGATCGGGACACTTGATGAATTGCCCGATCTCGTCGAAAAGGTCGCCGGCGGTCCCGCCGTTCTTATCATTGGCGACGTGGTTGCGCATTCCGCGCCCGCGCGCCATCGAGAACTCACCCAACTCGCCTCCTTTTTTCAGGTCGCCGCCGAATGACATCGCCGCTGCAACAAAAGATCAAGATCACAGGCCCATCGATCGTCACCGCCAACCGCACCACTGACGGCGCGGTGATTTATCGCAACAGCGCCAGCGGGTGGTCGACCGACCTGTCGGAAGCCGCGATCGTACGCAATGCGGATGATGCGCGCGCGCTGCTGGCCGAGGCGGTCGCCGACGATGTCGGCGCGGTCGGTCCCTATATCGCGCCGGTGGACGTCAGGGATGGCGGCACCAAACCCGGCAACCTGCGCGAACATATTCGGCAGAGCGGCCTCACCATCGATCTTCTTCCGGTCTCAGCATAGGACCCGCCTTTCATGTATGCGTATGACGAACTCGACCGGACGCTCATCAACGAACGCGTTGAAGAGTTTCGCGACCAGGTGAAGCGCCGCCTTTCCGGCGAGCTCACCGAAGATGAATTCAAGATGCTGCGCCTGCAGAACGGCGTCTATCTGCAATTGCACGCTTATATGTTCCGCGTTGCGATTCCCTACGGCACGCTGTCCTCGGAACAGTTGCGGCGGCTGGCGCATGTGGCGCGAAAATACGATCGCGGCTACGGACACTTCACCACGCGGCAGAACATCCAGTTCAACTGGATCAAGCTCGCCGAACTGCCGGACGCGCTCGCCGATCTCGCCGAAGTCGGTATCCATGGGATGCAGACCTCCGGAAACAACACGCGCAACGTCACTTCCGATCAGTGGGCGGGTGTGGCGCCGGGTGAAATCGAGGACCCCCGCATCTGGTCCGAACTGCTGCGGCAATATACGACGCTGCATCCGGAATTTTCCTTCCTGCCGCGCAAATTCAAATTCGCAATCACGGCGTCCGCGCACGACCGCGCGGCAATCAAGGTCCACGATATCGGTTTGAGGCTGCTCAAGAACGCGCAAGGCGAGACCGGATTTGAAGTCCTGGTCGGCGGCGGGCTTGGCCGTACGCCATTCATCGGCAAGACCATCAAGCCGTTTGTTCACGGCCGCGATCTCCTGAGCTATGTCGAGGCGATCCTGCGTGTCTACAACCAGTACGGCCGCCGCGACAATATCTACAAGGCGCGGATCAAGATCCTGGTGCATGAGCTCGGCATCGAGAAATTCGCCGCCGAGGTCGAGGAGGAATGGCGCGCGATGGGCGATACCGCGCTGACGCTGGACGATGCCGTCATCGAGGATATTCGTTCGCGCTTCACCTATCCGGCCTATCAGAAGTTGCCGCACATGCCGGACGAGCTGAAGAAGGCGGCGCACGATCCGCTGTTCGAGCGCTGGCGGCGGAATTCGGTATTCACGCACAAGGTGCAGGGCTACGCGATCGTGACGCTGTCGCTCAAGCCGGTCGGCGGACCGCCGGGCGACGCCACGGCCGACCAGATGGATGCGCTGGCCGATCTTGCCGACAAATATTCCTTCGGTGAAATTCGCGTCGGCCACGAGCAAAATCTCGCACTGCCCCATGTCGCCAGGGGTGATTTGCCGGCGCTGTGGAAGGCGCTCGACAAAATCGGGCTGGCGACGCCGAACGTCAACCTTGTATCCGACATCATCGCGTGTCCGGGGCTGGATTATTGTTCGCTGGCCAATGCGCGCTCGATTCCGATCGCGCAGGAGTTGACGCGTCGCTTCGCCAATCACGATACGGCGGAGTTGATCGGCCGCCTGCACATCAATATTTCCGGCTGCATCAACGCCTGCGGGCATCATCATGTCGGCCATATCGGCATTCTCGGGGTCGAGAAGAACGGCGAGGAATTCTACCAGATCACGATCGGCGGCCGCGCCGACGAGAATGCCGAACTGGGCATGTTGATCGGCCCCGCGGTGGCTTACGGCGAAGTCGCCGATGTGATCGAGGATATCGTCGAAGCCTATCTCGCGCTGCGCGAGCGTCCCGACGAACTGTTCGTCGATGCGGTGAAACGGCTCGGCGTCGAACCTTTCAGGGAGCGCGTCTATGCCACTCGTTAAAAACGGCAAGATTGCCGCCGACACCTTCGTTCACGTGGCTGACGATGCCGATCTGCCCGAGGGAGGCAGCGTGCTGGTGTCGGCCGCGCGATTCCTCGAAAATCCGGAAGGCCTGCTGGCGAAGGTCGCAAAGCTCGGCGTGATCTGGCCGAACAATCGCGATCTCGACGACCTCGTGCCTTTTCTCGACCGGCTTGCGGTGGTTGCGCTGGTATTTCCGACCTTCCGTGACGGCCGCGCCTATAGCCAGGCGCGGCTCCTGCGCGAACGCCATGGCTATAAGGGCGAAATGCGCGCCACCGGACAGGTGCTGCGCGACCAGTTCCTGTTCATGCTGCGCGCGGGCTTTGACGCTCTCGAAGCGAGGAAGGAAAGCGACGCCGAGGCCTTTGCGCTCAGCGCCAAACGTTACTCGGTATTCTATCAGCCGACCGGCGACGGCCGGATCACCGCGCTGCATCGGCGGATGCAGCAACGCCACTCGGAGAGTGCGGGTTAGTGAGTGACCTTGCGCAGCAGGTACCGGACGAGGCCGTGGCGGGGAAAAAGGCCGAAGCGCTCGACGAGGTGCTTCATCACGCGACCCCGTCGGAGGTGATCGAAAGCGCCTTGCGTATCGTTGGCCGCGAGCGTTTGGCGCTGGTGTCTTCCTTCGGTACGGAATCGGCCGCGCTGCTCCAGGTGATGGCCGATGTCGATCCAGCGATCCCCGTGATCTTTCTCGACACTGGCTGGCTGTTTGAG
>Ga0208193_1000743_pt1 | contig 15631 bp, 16 predicted proteins | sample June2015DPH_17_2_FD_184716 | JGI IMG/M metagenome (GOLD analysis project Ga0208193, IMG submission 184716) | Peatland microbial communities from SPRUCE experiment site at the Marcell Experimental Forest, Minnesota, USA - June2015DPH_17_10... | ecosystem: Environmental > Terrestrial > Soil >... | reverse complement strand
CGAGCACTATGACCGTAGGTTGTCATCCATGCTTCAGGAGGCCCGCTGGTTCCCCGGTCACGATCTCCCACCTAAAAAACCGTTAGGCCGCGTACAAGCGGACGATGGCCGTTCCACTGTACCCGGTGCATTTCACCTCGAACCCTTGCTCGATACAGATGAGGCCGCAGCGATCATGAAGATACATCCGAAGACCCTTCAGCGATTCGCACGGCTCGGTCGCATCAGAGGAGTTCACGTCGGCAAACTCTGGAGATTCCGCGCCTCTGAAATTGACGCTTGGATCGACCGGCAAATCGCTGGCTAGCTGCATTTTGAGAAATCTAAAGTTTCATCTAAGATTACTCAATGATCCTTACACCGCGAAAGCTGGCGAGTGTTCTTGAAAAAGAGGCCCGTCATTACCCTGCGTTGGTCGTCACAGGCCCCCGGCGTGCGGGCAAGACGACCCTGTTTCGCCGGACATTTCCCCAAGCCAAATACATCCTGCTGGAAGACCCCGACATTCAGGCGCGGGTGCGGAGCGATCCCCGCGCGTTTCTGGAGGAGCTGCGCCCACCGGTCATCTTCGACGAAATCCAGAATGTCCCAGAGCTTTTCGATTACGTCCGCACGCTGATTGACGGCAAGCCCCGCCGCATGGGGCAGTGGCTCTTTACCGGGTCACAGGAGGCCCCGCTGATGCAGGGCATCACGGAGTCGATGGCCGGTCGCGCAGCCATTCTTCAACTGCTCCCGTTCAGCCTCTCAGAGACACCCAAGGTCAACCTGCTCTATGGAGGATTCCCCGAGGTTCTGGCACGGCCCACAACGCGGGCGCTGTGGTTCTCGTCCTATCTGCAAACGTACCTCGAACGCGACGTGCGGGCCATCACGAACGTGCGCGACCTGGTGACGTTCCGCCGGTTCCTGTCGCTGCTGGCGTCGCGCCACGGACAGGTGCTCAACAAGACGGACCTCGCAGCGCCGCTTGGCGTGTCCGTGCCTACGATTGGCGAATGGCTGCACATTCTGGAGATGACTGGGCAAGTGATCGTTGTGCCGCCATACTTCGAGAACTTCGGCAAGCGGCTCATCAAATCGTCGAAGGTCTATTGGGCAGACTCCGGGATGGCCTGCTACCTTCTCGGGATCACCTCGCAAAGCGAGCTGGAACGCTCGCCATTTCTAGGGCCGTTGTTTGAGGGCTTCGTGGCTGCGGAAATTCTTAAAAGCCAGATCAATCGGGGAGAGCGCAAGGAACTCTATTTCTTCCGCGATCAGCAGGGCCTTAAGGTGGATTTTCTAATTCCGCGTCCGAATGCCGGGTTGTGGCCGGTCGAGGCGAAGGCGAGCAAAACCGTTCGGCCCGCGATGGCTGCTCCGCTCTTATCGCTCCAGAGGGCACTCGGTGACCGGGCAAAGCGGCTCATTCTCGTGCATCGGAAATCCGGCGGTTCGGTTTCGACTACCGCGATTGCTCCCGGCGTGGAAGCGCTGGATGTGGGGCAACTGGTGGCCGATCTAGGGCGGAGGTAGATTCGCTAATGAAAGCTACACTTGTCCGAGTTGGAGTCGATCACGCTTATGGTGCCTGGAATGCTCCAGTTAATCCAATAACAGGTCAATTTGTATACATCCCAATCCCAGATGGTATTGCAAATCGATGGGACTCTACACGGCGATAGCTGGATCGGTCCTGAAAGACGCCGATGTAGCCAGAATGGATTTTAGGATGATGCAAAATTGCCGACCCGTATTTCAAGGATTCTCGGTCTTGGGAACGCGGTCAGGGCGTCAACCGTGGATCATGCCCAGACCGATCGTCGAACCCTTGGCCCGCTCCAAAGAGACAAATTCCCCGACTTGTCTGCACCCTCGCTCGGCATTTGCGTTTGGCCCACCCGCATGGAAGTCAGCATGTGCAACGACTTCCTCCTGACTCATGGAGACGATTGCTGGAGGTAATTTGGCAGGCTGGTACAGCGCATCAGGAAAAGTTTAGTTTGGCTCACGTTTCAACCGAACGCCCGGTTGTCCGTCGTTCAGGAATTCCACTCCGGCTCTCTCTAATACCTTCTGTACTTGGGAAAGTGTTGACGTGCGCGCGCCCACTTCCCCATCAAAAGACTCCATCCTTCGGATCGTTCCTATCGCCACGCACGAGTGCTTTGCCAGCTCAATCTGTTCCATGCCAAGCAGAGCGCGTGCAGCCCGTAACTGTCGTCCCGTGATAATCAAATTAAGGGAAAGCTAACACGCAAACCTTAATAAGTCCAAGTATATGAGCATTATATGCAATTAGTTGATTATTATAATCAACTATGAGATTATTCTGCCCATGCATGGCTCTCAACATCCTCCGCTCATCAGAGGCGATTTCAGCCTTCATCTGCTCACGCAGATTGAGATTTTGCGTGGCGATATTTCCCACGAAGAGTTGAGCAAGAGACTTGGAGACGTGACGGAACGCTATCTTGCTCGATATGCTACTGGCAAGGTTCACTTGCTGGAACGCGATTTTTATCAGCTCGCCCAAGCCCTCAGTATTCGTCCACGAGTTCTGGCGGAGCAATGGGCCGCTGCGTGTGGTTTGCGAGTTCGGACACGCCTTTCTGATAAGGATGCGGTGGAGTGGATGAGGCAGCGAGCTTACCACTATTGGGGGCGACATTCGCGGCTCGCTGGCAATCGCGTTCCACCGAGCCCGTCGCCCATGACCATCATCCGCGAGAAGTACGCGGATCGACTTCTCCGCAAAACGCCGCGCCTCACGTTCTATTTTGATAAGGGCAAAAGTCCAATATCTGAGGCGAGAAGACGGTTCGCTCGCGGCTACGAAATGCTTGTCCAGTTCGTACATGACCACGAATCGCAGCGAACCATCGGAGCAATGCACGGCATCGGGCCAACACGGGCGCGACGACTGATGCGGAGTGCAGCCTATGCCTGGGCGCGGAACCAAGGTATCAATCTGTCTTCTGACAAATCCGTGCCTTTCAAGGCGGATGCGAAGCTCGTGAGAAATCTCTATGCGGGGTTGCGTTTCTTCGCACAACAACAGTTCGCCGCGCTAGACGCTCAGGTCATACGGACAAATACGATGGCACCAACGCCGAATTCTGACGTAGCGACAAAACGGTGGTGGGAAGAGTATCACCGCTGTCGTGGTGTGCTCGTCGAGCAGTTGAGAACGGAGAGAGGCTGGACCGAAGCTGAGTTGGCAAAGCGTGCAAGAGTCTCCGTTCAATGGCTGAGAGCGCTGGAAAGCAATCGACTCAAATCCAAACATCGAATGCAGCATGAAATTCAGGTCATCTCCGCGTTGGGTTTAGGAACTTATGAGATTAAGGATTTCATTGGTCGCGTGGAGGACATGGTGAAAGAAACGCTGGGTCCACCACCTTGGCTGAAGCCAGCTCAAACATAGACTTCCGAGGGACCATCAAAGTGAAATGGATCACGAGAAGGGAATTTAATCGAAGCGTCGGCGATGTGCTGAAGGCACTCCGCGAAGCACGAGGAGTTTCTCAAGAAGATCTGGACGAGGCTCTTCGGCAGAGCGCCTCTCACAAGACACCGGAACAAGAAGATAAGCAACTGCGCACGATAGCTGCGATTTGCACTGTCGTTAGTAACATGCGCAAAGAACAAGGATTGACGCTCGAACAACTAGCGAAACGTAGCCATGTTCCCGAAAACTTCGTGCGCAACCTCGAAGACGCAAACGATTTGAACCCGGATGCGTATCTCTTATTCTGCCTGACCCTGGGCTTTGGCATTTCTTTTCATAAATTCTGGCATCGAGTAGAGGCACTCGTGGGTATCCCGGAAGCGGAACTACTGAGAGGCAGCGACGAAGATGACTGCGTTGAGGGAGAACCATGAGCCGCAGCGATAAGGCAGGTATGAGTAAACGGCGCGAGAAGACGATTCGCCTCAATCGATTCGGCAATACGTTGACTTACGACGGAGCCAATGGAAAGACGGTCAAGAACATTTCGGTTTCGCAGAGTGACCATACTCTCTACGTATACATCGCGTTTACTGACGACACGGAGGTTGCAGTCCACTTAAATACGCTCCCAATGGCGGATGTGACGTTGTGTGGTGATATTCATGGTGACCTGGAACTCATCGCCCGAAGTGGGCCTACGGTACTGCCGGAATTGGGTTATATCCGCTGGGATCAAATACAGCAACCTCCCAAGGTCAAGAAACGAGCCGGATAAAGCCGCATCGTCCCAGGGAGGCCAAGCTCACTGGGGAGGAAGCTGGCCGCAGCAGACCGCTTGTCCAGGGTCCCCGCCACTGAATCGCGATAGGGGAACTGAGTTTGGCACAAGCATAAAACTACAATTCAGCAGGATCGTTGACCTTGCCCGGCGCTCACCGATTCGATGGCATACTCAAGTTGCCTGACATTTTTCCCCGTGCTGCCCGCCAATCAAATTCGACCAATTCGTCGGGCTCAGTCCTGCTTCGGAAATCGGACTGAACGAACCCTGACCCGCGCCGTAAACATCGTAAGCCTATATCCGATGGGTAGTGGAAAATGAATCCTAAAACACTCGAATTTTCTGTCAGAAAGGAGTATCCCATGAAAAGGAGAATTCCTATGCCTGCTGCGGCGAAAGAGAAAGCGAAGAACACGGTCCCCTCTCACAAAGTGCGCAAATCGAAGTTTTAGGCTGATCTTGCTCCCTCTGAAGATAGCATCGTACGCGCGCTAAAAGCGGAGCTCCAAATGACGAGCAACACAGATTTCCTATCTGACGCTTTGGCTTTGTTCCGTTGGGCGGTCTCGGAACGGAAGCGTGGACACATCATCGTCAGCGAGAGTGCGACAGGCGAGCGCAAGATACTCGTTTTCCCCCGGCTGGAGCGGGTTGCACCGGAAGTTGCCTTGCCGAACGTCGATATTCATTGGAATGACAAGGAGCTTGAGAGTCTCGCCGAACTCGCGTCCGGGCAACCTGCCCAACCGACTAAAGCCCTCGTGCGGGCCATGAGGCACTGACAATTGGCCGTCATGATCCGTCGCCTTGAAGAAGGCGACGATGTAGATAACTTCGATTGTGGAGATGAGCTTCTCAACAATTACCTGAAGCGCCATGCCTGGACGAACCAGCAGAAGAGTTCGATCGGCGTCACCTATGTTGCTGTTGAAGAATCTGCGCCCCGTTTAGTCCCCTTTCAGAAATAAACTCCCACGGAACTGCTGCCGATTTTGCCAAGGTTTGCCTGTATATCGAGCGACGAGCACACTGCCGCCATGCGAGGCGAGTGCGTAGTGCAAACCAGCTGGTTCGATGAGTTTCTGAGGCGGTGTAGGATTTGCGCGTGTACTCCGGGCGGCATGTGCAGCTCGGGTTCTTCGACGGCGATGATGACATTCTGGTTTGCCTTGCGTCGACGTTCTGCGATCTGCAATACCAGAAGTGCCGTTTGTAGTGAGAGTAGACCGGATCCGTGCCGTCCAGCCGGCAATGAAACCGAACCACTGAAGCGATAGTGAGGAACCAGCGCATACAGCAGCGATTCTGAATCCGTCCCGGTCAAGCGCAGTTCCAGGCTGGGGTTCCCGGAGAGAAGCTGTTTCAACTCTGCGTCGATTCCTTCACGGAGGCCCTTTAATGAACCTTGCAAATCCGGAACGGTCGCACGAAATGTGGGTCGGTTGTGCTGGAGTGGTGCACTGACCTAGTCGCTCATGAAACTGACCTTAACTCCGCGTTGAGTGCGGTGCGTGGCGCTTTGATCGATGGATATGCCGATGATTCACCCGCAAAGCAAGACTATCGCCAACGGAGCCAGGAACTGGTTGCCCACGTTGTCGAAAGCACCTCGGACTGGCTGGCCGCCTACTTTGCGCGGGGACCTGGGGAGCAGTCGCAACAGAAGGATGAGGCTACGTCAGTGGCGAAAACACTTGACCACGCTTGCAGCCAGCTCTACTTTGCTTCCGGCGCCTTTCATGCGATGAACCCGCGTGAGCCTGCCGGCATGGAGTCGCTGAAAGAGAAGATCGCTTTTTTGGGCGAGGTCGAACCGATCCTCCGAAGGATGGGCGACCTGGGAGCAGCCCACACAATTTATCACACCCTACAGATTCTCGAGTTCCTGCTACCCGCGAATCCGGGAAGAATCTTCGACCTCATCGCACATGCGCTACTTGAGGGTGGGAAGCGCCAGGGCTATCAGTTTGATTCGATGGGGGCGGATGTCTTCGTCAGGATTGTTGGGGTATGCCTTGCCGACCATCGCGACATTTTCCGGGATGAACCTCGTCGGCAGGCTCTTGTAGACTGCCTCGATGTGTTCATCGAAGCTGGTTGGCCATCAGCGAGAAGGCTCATTCATAGACTGCCAGAGTTGTTCGATTAGCCCGCAAGGGCAGCCTGGTCAAGTGCAGGTTCCCGTGTGCTTGGTCAATGAACTACAGGTCAGGGTCGGGTTCTAAGCCAATTGTTCGATGAACGAAGCCAGGCTCTCGAACCGCACTTTTAGCGTTCCATAGTTCCGGGTGAAGGTGCGCGTTATGTCCTCTGCCAGAACAACGTTGTCTCCTTCAGGGTGTTGTATGCGAAATGCCACTAAATTGACAGGCTCAAACCTGTCGGCTGACCACTTGCACTCAATGGCGAGGGGGCTTTTTCGTCGTCCTGCCAGAACAAAGTCCACCTCATGCCCGCGTTTGTCTCGCCAGTACCCGATTTCACGGGTCTGTAAGTGAGCCATCATCTCGTTGAGTACGAAGTGCTCCCATAAGATCCCTAGATCTTCGTCGCGCAACTCTTGCCAACCGCGGTAATAGCAGATGAAACCGGTATCGAAGCCATAGACCTTTGGGGCGGATACGATTTCCGTGGGCCGCCGGGTGCTGAAGGGGCGAATTACGTGCGCTACGAAAGTCGCCTCCAGCACGCGGAGGTAGTTTGCGATAGTAGGCCGGCTCACCTCGCAGGGAGTAGAAAATCGCGTTGCCTCGAAAATTCCGCCACTTTGCGCCAGAAGGAGTTCGGTAAACTTTTGGAAGGAGTCCCTACGCTCTAGGCGGAATAACTCCTGGATGTCTTTCGCCCAATACGCATCCGTCCATTCCTGAAAATCACGCTCCTCTAGGTCCTTAGCGAGAAAGAAAGGCGGCAGACCGCCTCGCAAGAGACGGCGTCTCAGATCATCCTGTTTGGCATCCGCGAGGTCGCGCAGGCACATAGGGGTCAGCCAGAGATCACGTTTGCGCCCGGCCAAGGTGTCCTTGAACTTGCTAGATGCACTGAGGGTAGATGAGCCGGTCGCTACAACGCGTATATCGGGAAAATGGTCCGCTGCAATCTTCAATAGTTCGGAGGGATTGTTGAGGCGGTGAATCTCATCCAGAACAATCCGCTTGCCGCGGAGGTTTTCAAGGAACCCTTCGGGGTCCTCCATCATGCGGCGAGTTCGGGGCAATTCACAGTCGAAATACTCGGTTTCTGGAAGGCTCTGGCAAAGATAGGTCTTGCCTACCCGCCGCACTCCGGCGAGCCAGACGATCGACCGCTTTTCCCACGCCTGTTCGATCCGATCAATCCAATAATGACGTGTCACCATAAGTAAATAGACTTGCACATAGTGCTACTATATGCAAGTACGCCTTCGTCGGGCGCAGAGCGGCGACCCCTGATCAAAGCACGGGCGGGGAGGGCACATGTGGATTCGGCAGCTTCGAATCGAGAACTTCCGCGGGATGAAAAGCGCGGTGGTCGAGTTCAGTGAGCGCCAAACGGTGCTCGTGGGGTCGAATGGTGCGGGGAAAAGCACCATACTGGAGTCGCTCGCCCTGATCTTTGGACGGGACCGGCTTGTCCGCACCTTGACCGAGCATGATTTCTACGGAAGCAATCCGAACGTCAGCGACAGGATTCGCCTGCTCGCCACAATCACCGGCTTCAGTTCCAATGCCGCGAGCGCCCATAGCCAGTGGTTTTCCGAAAACCGGGGTATTCCCAAATGGCACCAGCGATCCACCGGAAAACTCCTCTCGGAACCGCAGTCGGATAGTGATGAGCTGACGGTACAGGTGGCACTTTGCGCCCGCTTCGACCGTAGCGAGTTGAACGTCGAGACGATCCGGTATTTCCATGATGATGATGCAATCGTTGACCCGTTTGACGAAGAAGTCGTCCAGAACGTTCCACCCAGGCTGCTAGCTGAAATCGGCTTTTTCCTGGTGCCAGCCCACCGGACATGGGACAAACTCGTGTCCTTCAATTCCGAACTGTTCAGGCGAATACTCGACAGCAGCGGCCCACTCGAAGCTACGGAAATCCTTGCCGAGCGGGATCGGCTGCGTCTCGATGAACACCGGGTGGATTTTCCTCTTGGATAAGTTGCCATTCGGGTCTCCTGTCCTTTCGGTGAGCGCGCCTGTGTGGGAGCGCGACTGAAGATTCAGGCGAAGGCAAAACTCGATCAAATTTCAGGAGTCCCGGCGCCACGCGAGAGCGTGGTTCAGGACATGAAGCTGGAGGTCTGGAGTCGATCTATCGAGGGGAGCCACAACTGAGATCGGTTGCTATGGGTTAGCACCGGTTTTGAAAGTGAGTGACGACAAAATTGAATACAATCGGGCCAATTTCGTGTCTTTCTGCTGCTTTCTACTGCTCTAAGTTGTTGAATTTATTGGCTCCTCAGGTAGGACTCGAACCTACAACCCTTCGGTTAACAGCCGAATGCTCTGCCATTGAGCTACTGAGGAGTGTCGCGGCTAAGAAGTTCCTTTATTAAGTTAACAGAGCAGTTTAAAGGCGTCAAAACCTAAACTAAACTGCCTCGTTCTCGGCGGAATCCTTGCCCGCCTTAGGATTGCTCCCTCTGCTTTTGAAACAATTGCCCGAAGTTGCCTTGCGGAGGCAATTGACGTCCCCTACGAAGTTGGAACCTTAATCAGCTTCACTGCGGACGCCAGCCAAGGAATTCGATCCAGGCCGGGATGCATGCTGCTTGGGCGCCGAAGCCGGGTGCTGGAGGAAATTGGGCTCGATCATTGACCGGAATCGGCGAAGGGGACCGATTCGAATTCTCAACAGGTACCATAGAAGAAGCTGATGATTCGGCTGAGGCAGATTATCCAGGAGGCTCGATGGCTCGCATCTCCCGACTCGACCATAACGAGGTTACGCCGCAAATTGCGGCACTGTATGACAAGGCCTTTTCGGCGCGGGGAAATGTGCCGAATATGTTTCGCGTGATGGCCCACCGCCCGGAGATTTTCGCGACGATGCAAGCGCATTTTGCAGCGGTGCTCAACACGGGGACCGTCTCAACGAAGTTGAAGGAACTGATCATCGTACGCACCAGCCAGATCAATGTGACGCCTTACTGCCTGGCAAGCCATACGATTCTGGCGCGCAACCTGGGTTGGAATGACGACCAGTTGGCTCACCTTGAGGATTGGCCACAGCGCGAAGACTTTACTGCTGCCGAGAAAGCTGCTCTGCGCCTGGCAGAAACCGTGACGCGAGATGCTCACTCGCTGAGCGACGAACAGTTTTCCGAACTCAGCGGGTTCTATTCTGAAGGTGAGATTGTTGAGCTGCTGTGTGCGATTGGACTTTTCAACTATTTCAATCGCTTTAACAACGCGCTGCAGATGGAGCCGACCAGGCCAGGCGAAGGTGGCTGCCCTCGTTCGTCGGCTGAAGCGACTGCCGCGAAGGCCTGACTTCCCTGCCCGCCCGTCAACCTTCAACATACCTTTAGGACACAACTGAACAGGAGATCCCTTCTCGCATGAAATTGCCTCTCCCTGCCGGCACATTCCGGGCTTATCTTTTTGATTGCGACGGCACCATTGTCGACTCCATGCCACTGCACTACATTGCGTGGAAGACGGCGCTGGCTGAGTGGAGTTGCACATTTGACGAAGGACTTTTTTACTCGTGGGGCGGCAAACCTGTGGACGAGATTATTTCCACACTGAATGCGATGCAAGGCCTCAGCATGCCGGTCGCGGTTGTAGCCATGCGCAAAGAGGGCCTTTACTACAATCTGCTGCCGCAGTTGAAGGCGATTCCGGAAGTGCTGGAGCACATTGAAGCGCAGCACGGACGCATTCCCTTCGCAGTGGTTTCGGGCGGACATGTGAGCTCGGTAACCCGCTCTCTGAGCACGGTGAATCTGCTCGACCGGTTTGAAACCATTGTGGGTGCGGAAGACTATGTGAACTCGAAGCCAGCGCCGGACGGGTTTCTGCTGGCAGCAGAACGACTGGGGGTTGAGCCGCGGGATTGCCTGGTGTTTGAAGATACCGAACTCGGCATTGAGGCGGCCACCTCGGCAGGCATGGCTTCCGTACGCGTACCAATGCCTTCGCAGAGACTGTAGCTTTTAAACTGGATCAGCCTGGCGTGGCATCATCAGAGAAGCGCACTCATTCTTCGACCCTGTCCGAGTTGAATGTCGACCGCTCTACCGGCACTTTCCCCATTGCGCGCAAAGCCCGGAACACACGCTCGGGTTCCGGATCGCAATCGACCGGCCGGAACCCCGCAGGCGCGTTGGGCGCCTAAAACCGGTTTGAGCGAACGCGGGAAACAACGGGCATAACCGAGGAAAACGGAAAGCGAACACCGAGGAGTAGGCCGGTCTATCGGAGACTTTGCCGATCGAAATCAGTCTCACGATGACGGCTGAGGTTCAACTGCTGCGTTTGTTGGCCAAGGGTCGCTCCGCGAGCACTGGCTGGCAGCCTGCCTTGGAGATGGTCTCCCTGACGACGCTAACGACTTCGGTGGAGTCGATTGTGGCGGTGGTGATTCTAGGGCCCGCTGCAGGGCTTTGCGCTCCAGAATCACTGCGAGGTGCGCGAAGAGGCTGGCTGGCCACGGCTCGAACAGACCGTTGCAGGCGTGCCTGATGCGCTCAAGCGAGCGCAATCACGCCGGGGGCAACTACGGCGGACAAGTATCAATTGAGCTGCTGGAGCCGGCGTATCTGTTGCCGAACTCGATCTGCCTCACCAACTCGGCATGCCTGCGCGATTACCCGACAAAGCAGCGGACCCCGCTGCTTGCTATGGGCGCGTTTTTTGGGGGGGGAAGGAACGACATTCTTGCCTTCTCGCAGCTGAGAGCGCGTATCGGGAACTCCGAATGCGTTCTGAAGGAAGAAAGCCACTCCCATCCGGATATTTTTGTAAGGAGTCCGCGGCCGGCCTGCGATCCCGGAAAGAGTATCAACCGTTTGGGAGTGGCGCCCATGGCTGCGAACTTGCTGGCTCGGGATCAGCTCAGTAGCCTTAAAAAACAAAAACGTTACAAGAGATCTCGGCCGGCCTGAGCAGAGTTGGGCTACCCGAAGCGGGATGGCTCCTGCGATTTATTGCGCTGGCGGGGCGGCGGAGTCTGCCGGGTAAAGAATGACGGCGACTCGGTAGGAGGTGAAGGATGCCGCTTGATCCTGGTCCAGACAGCTGCCTACGGCGGCACGATGATATGCGCCGCTTGAAAGTTCGCGCAAGACGTCACCCGGCAACTGCGTCACGTCCGAGTTTTGCCAACGCATCATCAGGCGCGCGCCGGCGGCACCGAAGCCGCCATTCGATGCGCAATAGGCGCGAGCCTGACTGGTATTGGCAAGCACGGCGACTCCGCGGGAGCGCAGTTGGGCGGCAACGGCCGACTCGACTTGCGTTTCAGTGAGCATGGGTACGGCGCGCGCGTAATCAGCTACGGCGTAGAGTTGACCGTTGCGCGACACCACTGCCAGGCCAACGCGATCAATCGAGGAATTGAGCAGATTGGCGCGGTGCTCAGCAGAGTTCATCCAGGCCTGCTGAATTCCAGAAGCGTCCGGACCAGAGGCAATATTTTCCTCAATGAGACTGAAGTGGGCGCCCGCGTGGCTGGTGCGCAGAGGGACATCATCTTCGTTGCGGTAGCGATGTTCGATTTGGGGGGCGCGGGCCATGAGCACGCAGTGCTGCATGGCGCTGGCGGCAAGCGCCGGATCCCACTTGAGCGGGGCCAGGCCGTAGCCGGCACGCGCCTGATTCGCAAGCGTATAGAGCTCGTTCACGTCACTCTGGATTGCGTAAGACTGGGCACCAGTCGCCGAGGCGCTGTGCGATGAAATGATCGCAACCAGCGTCAGGCACAGCATCGCCCTGCGTCGAATCGGCCTCATAGACGATATAGACACAAATGAGCGGAAGTTGTTGCCGGGCGATGGGAGATTTGTGGGCGTATCCGGGCGCGAGATCGGTATGGGCCGTCCCCGGCTATGGCTTCAACAGCAGCACGGCTACGCGATACACGGTAAAGGGGTTCTCTGCACTCATCGATGGGCAGCTGGCGACGGCGGCCTCATGATACTTTCCCGAGGCGATCCGATCGATAAGAGCCGGAGGCAAGTGCGAGAGCTCGGCATCCTGCCAGCGCATGATGAATTCGGGGTGGCGATTGTCGAGCGACGCGGGAAGGCCATGATCCTGTGCGCAGGCAATGCGAGCGCCGCTCGAGTTGCCATAGGCGGATACGCCGGCGGCCTCAAGCAAAACCGAGAGAGTAGCTTCGACCTGCTCGGGCGTGAGCACGGAGACAGCGTGCGCGAAATCGGCCACCGCATAGAGCATGTTGCCGCGCGCAATGACTGCGATGCCCACACGATCGACGCCCGGGTTGAGAAGATTTTCGCGATGATGCGGAGAGTTCATCCAAGCCTGATGAATGGATGCAGGCTGATCGCCTTGGGCAATGTTTTCTTCGATAAGACTGAAGTGCGCACCAGCCTGGCCGGCCCTCTGGCTCAGGTCAGCCTCGCCATCATACTGATGCGAGAGCAGGCTTTCGCCGGCGAGGCGCGCGCAATGCACCTCGGCGGCCGCGGCCAGCGTCGGATCCCAAGTCAACGGCTTTGCCCCTTGCCCGATGCGGGCCTGGTTGCCGAACAGGAACAGCTGCTGCGCGGCGCTGCTGAGGATCTGGCCGCCCATCTGGATACCTGCCGCCGAAGCTGATTGTTCAGCATGCATCGCGTACGGCTGAACGGCGGAGGCAATGATAAAGCATAGAAGGAGACTTTTCTGTCGGAATCTGATAGGAATGATGGCTCCTTTCTGCAAGCTCGAAGTTGTATTCTTTCACTGTGCTTAGACAGGTAACTGCCACTTTCGGGTTACGCAGCGTGGCCGTTGGTGCTAAACGCCAGCCGCTGGCTGCGCTTGGGATTTTGTTGCTGACAGCCTTCGTTGCAGGCGGCCTGGCGGCGCCCTGGATTGCGCCGCGACCGCCGGCAGTCATCGATTTATCCCATCGGCTCGAAGGCCCATCGGCGTTACATCCGGCAGGTACCGATGAGCTCGGCCGCGACACGCTCTCGCGTCTGTTGTGGGGAGCGCGGCTGTCGCTGGCAGTGAGTGTGAGCGTAGTTGCAGTGTCACTGGCGCTGGGGCTGGGCATCGGCGGGTTGGCCGGCTATCTGGGCGGATGGGTGGATACGGCACTCACAACGTTCGCGATGAATACATTCCTGGCGTTGCCGGGCATCCTGCTGGCGATTGCCTTCGCTGCATTTCTGGGGCCGGGGTTCTCAAACCTGGTGCTCGCATTGGCCATTGGCGGATGGGCCGGCTATGCGCGGCTGGTGCGTGCGCAGGTGATGGCGGTGCGAGAACGCGAGTACGTGGACGCGGCGCGGGCGTTGGGAGCAAGCGGGCCGCGCATCTTTTTCAAACACATTCTGCCCAACATTGCTCAACCGATTCTGGTGCAGGCGGCCATTGGCATGGCGGGTGTGATCCTGGCCGAAGCAACGCTGTCCTTTTTAGGGCTGGGTATCCCCCCACCGGCGCCGAGTTGGGGATCGATGCTGAACGACGCGCGTTCGCACCTGTTCGACTCACCGCATTTGGTACTGTTCCCTGCCGCGGCGGTTGCCGGCGCTGTCGTGGGGTTCAACTTCCTGGGCGATGCGCTGCGCGACCGGCTCGATCCGCGCACGCGGCTGGAACTGGGGCTCTGAATGAGAATCGGCGTCATCAGCGATACGCATGGGCTGCTGCGGCCAGAGATTGCGCCGGCCCTGGCGGGCGTCGAGCGCATTCTGCATCTGGGCGATGTGGGCAAGGACTTCATTCTGCATGAGCTCAGGTCGATTGCGCCGGTGACGGCGATTCGCGGCAATGTGGATCGTGAGGGACCATGCAGCGAGTTGCCGGAGACCGAGGTGGTGTTGTGCGAAGGGCACTATCTCTACATGCTGCATGACTTGAGCACGCTGCATCTGGACCCGGCAGCGGCGAAGTTTGCGGCGGTGCTTTTCGGGCATACGCATGCGCCAACCTCGTACACGCGCAAGGGTGTGCTCTATTTCAATCCCGGAAGTTGCGGGCCGCGCCGATTTCAGTTGCCGGTGACGGTGGGATTGCTCTCGATGGGTGAGGGGGGAGAGTGGAAAGCGGAGATTGTGCCCCTTGGCTGCTGACGGCAGAGGTGCTCAGAACTCCGTTCGCAGACTGCTTAAGAATCTTCCTCCTTGCGCTCGGGGAGCCCGAGGAATGAACCGCGTTGTGTGCTCAGAACCGGGAGAGGGCGAGGGGTCCGGCCGCTTGGGAGCTGAATCGATCCGACGGAGTCCCTTCGCCTGATCGATCTCAACTTGGAATTGCGTGGCAGTATGCGCGCCGCTATGGGCGTCGGCTCCCCCAAGAAAGCGATTGGATCGAAATGTGATTGCAGAAAGCGGGGGAGATCAGGCAGGATGGATGGACAACAGGATGGAAGGACAACAGGATGGAAGGATAAAAAGAGGCGAGGCCCTCCCGTGGAGCATTTGAGCCTCGCCTGAGGAACAACGTTTCCGGGTTGGCGCTCACAAGTGAGGTGCGAACCCGGGAATCTCTGTCTTCAAAATCCTGAAACTCAAAAATCTGACCGTGCGCTGTGCGGAGCTTGTGCATCCCCTCCGGTCTCAATCCCAGGTCTCAATCCCAGGTCTCAATCCCGGGTCACTCAATATTGAGACGTGAGCACTCAATTTCCGACAGCGCAGTTTGGATCTCAGTGAACACGAATGTCGCCGGAGCCGGTTTCGACGCGCACTGTTGGCCCACCGCCGTTGAGCTTGCCGGTAACATGATGACGATCCGTCGAGCCTTGCGTTAGCATCTCGCGGTCGGTGTGAATGGAACCGGAGCCGCTTTCAGCGTCAAGGGTGACAGGCGCATCCCCCACCCAGAGTTCCACGCCGCCAGAACCGGTTTGCAGGTGCCATGGTGCGGTGGGCGCTCCGCCGGCCTTGATGCCTCCAGAGCCGGTTTCAGCGCGCAGGGAGCCTTTGATGTTCTTGACTTCAATGCTGCCGGAGCCGGTTTCGGCCTTCACGTCCCCGGCGCTGATCTGCTCGGCGTAGATACTGCCCGAGCCGGTCGCGACGGTGAAGTTACCGCGCAGGCCGGTGGCGTGAATGCTGCCCGAACCGGTGTTGAGCTTGGCGTTTTCGCCGACTCCGTCATCGATGACGCTGCCCGAGCCCGAGCCGGCATCGAGAAAGGACTCCGCAGGCGCCTGGATCTCATAATCGATGCTGATGTTGTGCAGGTTCTCGTGGTGAGCTCCGATGCGGACGATGTTGCCGGTCTGCTCAATGGGGGGATGGGCGGCGATAT
>Ga0208193_1000741_pt1 | contig 15652 bp, 14 predicted proteins | sample June2015DPH_17_2_FD_184716 | JGI IMG/M metagenome (GOLD analysis project Ga0208193, IMG submission 184716) | Peatland microbial communities from SPRUCE experiment site at the Marcell Experimental Forest, Minnesota, USA - June2015DPH_17_10... | ecosystem: Environmental > Terrestrial > Soil >... | reverse complement strand
CCGGAGTTGGCGGCCGGCGCGAGCGTGTTGAAGTCCTCGGTAATGGCGAAGATGCCGAGCACCAGGATGCCCGTGAGCACGATTTCGTCGACGAAGGCGTGCATGGGCGTGATGCCGGCGCCCGGGTGCGTGAAGAACACTCCGGCGCCGCCGCCGTCCAGTGCGCGGCTCAAATGGTGCAAGTCGTTATAGTGGTCGAGGACGGGAGAGAACAGCAGATAGACGATGGCGGCACCCAAGAAGGCGCCGAGGATCTGAGCGGCCACGTACGGGAGTACCTTGGCACGCGGAAATCCGCGAAACAGCGTCAGGGCCAGAGTGACCGCCGGATTGGCATGCGTGCCGGACACGGGCCCGGTCACGTAGATCGCGAGAGTGACGGCGAGACCCCAGGCAATACATACGCCCCAGTAGGCTTGCAGGTACGGACTCGGGTCGTAAAGCGTATACATCGCGGCGGCTGAATCGCCCAACCCCAGGATGATGAACGTGGCCATGCACTCCGAAATCATCTCGCCGACCCCGACCCTCGCGCTGCCTGCCTCATCACCAGTGCTCATGCGTTCTCCCTTACAACCGTTCTTATTATCCACTACTGTGTGCGCGTCGGCTCAAGCCCCATCATCGCCGACTACGTGCAGGGCCACGCCGCTGGCGAGGAGCAGCTGGAGAATCGCCGGCCGGGGCGGCCGGTCGGTGAACAGAGCCGACACCTCGGTCAGCGAGCCCATCCGCACCATGGGATGGCGAATGAACTTGGTGTGATCGGCGAGCAGAAATGTCTGACGGGAGTTGCTGATGATGGCGCGCGCTGCGCGCACCTCATCGTAGTCGAAATCCAGGAGAGTGCCTTGCTCGTCGATCCCGCTGATTCCGATGATGCCGTAGTCCACGCGGAACTCGCCGATCATGTCGCAGGTCGATTGCCCGACGATGCCTCCATCGCGGTTACGGACGGTTCCGCCCGTCACCATGACCGTGAACGATGTGTTCCGCGACAACGTCAGCGCGATATTGAGGTCGTTGGTGATGACGCGCAGATCTTCATGGGCCGTGAGCGCGCGGGCGAGCGCCGCCGTCGTCGTGCCGATGTTGATGAAGAGGGAGGAGTGATTCGGAATTTGGCTGGCCGTCAATGCCGCGATCGCCTCCTTTTCCGGCGTGCTCAGGCCCTGACGTTCGACGTAGTCGATGTTCTGGATGCTGGATGCAAGGCCGGCGCCGCCATGGTGGCGGCGGATTTCGCCGTCGTCCGCGAGCTTGTTGACGTCGCGCCGCACGGTTTGCACCGTGACGCCGAAGGTCTTGGCCAGTTCCTCGTTGGTCACGTAGCCGCGCTCGCGCACGATGCTGACGATATGGCGATGGCGGTCGTCCGCGCCGGTTCGGCTCACAGTTGCATCCGTTACATCCCGTTCCAGGTCGTGCATCTGCACTATCATGCACTTATTTTGTTCAATACGAGGTCGCAGTCACGTCAGTGTGAAGGAAGTCATCTCCCTTGAACAGCAAGGGCTGGGTGCTCGATGTCGGGCAGGAGCGCCGCCAGCAAACCGATCAGCGGCAGGAACGAACACAGGTCATAGACGCGCTCGATGCCGATGGAATCCGCGAGTGCGCCGAGACAGGCCGCGCCGAGACCGCCCATGCCGAAGGCCAGTCCAAAGAACACCCCGGAGATCATCCCCACCTTGCCCGGGACCAGCTCCTGCGCGAACACCACGATGGCCGGAAAGGCCGAGGCCAGAATGAGGCCGATGATGACCACGAGCGGGCCGGTCCAGAACAGGTTTGCATACGGCAGGGCGAGCGTGAACGGTAAAGTCCCCAGGATGGAAAACCAGATCACCCGTTTGCGTCCGATGCGATCGCCGAGCGGGCCGCCGAGAATGGTGCCGACGGCCGCGGCCGCGAGGAAGACAAAGAGTTCGAGCTGCGCCGCCTGCACCGACACACCGAAGCGGTGGATCAAGTAGAACGTGAAGTAGCTGGTCAGGCTTGCCAGATACACATACTTGGAGAACACCATCGCGAGCAGCACGAATATGCCGCGTCTCACGCTGCCGCGCGGCAATGGCGCGTGCAATGCCTTGTGCGCGTCGCCGTTCGTGAGCCGGGTCAGGCCGTGGTGCTTGTACCAAGTCCCCACATTCCACAGAATCGCGCCGGACAGCAGTGCCAGCAGAGCGAAGAACACCAGACTCGATTGTCCCCACCGAACCACGACCAACGCCGCAGCCAAGGGACCCAGCGCCTGTCCGGCATTGCCGCCGACTTGAAATAGAGATTGGGCCAGGCCGTGCCGGCCGCCGGCCGCCATCCGGGCCACGCGCGAGGATTCCGGGTGGAAGACGGATGAACCCACGCCGAGAAGGCTGGCGCCGACCAGCAGCACCGCATAGCTATGTGCGACCGACAGCACCACCAGCCCCGCGAGCGAAAATACCGTTCCGCCGGGCAGCGCGAGCGGCGTGGGGCGGCGGTCGGCGTACACACCCACGAGCGGCTGCAGTATCGAAGCGGTCAGCTGATAGACCAGGCTCACCACACCGATCTGTCCGAAGTTCAGACCGAAATCCGCTTTGAGATTCGGATAGATGGCCGGCAGCAGGGACTGCATCATGTCGTTCAGCAGATGACAGAAGCTGATCGCCAGTATCACGGCAAAGACAGTGTGATCGGCCCGCCCCAGCGCACGGCTGGTGCTTTGGCCTATGACCCGTTCCTGCATAGCTATTCCTGTCGGCTCAAATAGCGCTACCATACGGCGTTCGCAGGCGGCCCGCTTTACTGGCTGGGTCGATAACTTTTGAGAGTGGGCCAATGTTGCAGCGCATTATCCCCAACGATTTTGAGAATGTCCCCCGTCCGGTGCTTGCCATCAGCAACGAGTATCCGGCGTCGTTCGAGCTGGACCGTCACCAACATCGCCGGGGTCAACTGCTCTATGCCGCGCGCGGGGTGATCGCCGTCAGCACTCCCGAGGGTGCTTGGGTGGCGCCGCCGGAGCGGGCGGTGTGGATACCCGGAGGCACGCCGCATTCGGTGCGCATGGTAGGCGCGGTGAGCACTCGAAGTGTGCTGATCGAGGCCGGAGTCTGCGCCTCGCTGGGGCGCGCCTGCCGTGTGTTGGGCGTCTCGGCATTGCTGCGCAGCCTGTTGGTGGCCGCCGCGGAGATGCCCATGGAATACGAACTCGGGGGCCGCGACCACATGGTCATCGGTTTGCTGCTGGCGGAGCTCGAGCGTGCGCCGGTGATTCCGATCGCGGTGCCGTTCCCGACCACGCTCGGGCTTGCGCGCCGGTGCCACGCATTCCTGGAGCGCCCCAGCCCGCATGACACCATCGCGGCTTGGAGCGCCGAGCTCGGCATCGGCCGCCGCAGTTTTACCCGCGCTTTTCGGCGCGAAACGGGAATGAGCTTCGCCGAGTGGCGCCAGCAGGCTTGCTTGTTGATTGCGCTGCCGAGGCTTGCCGCAGGCGAGGCAGTCACATCGATCGCACTCGATCTCGGATACGATAGCTCGGCGGCGTTTGCCACCATGTTCAAGCGCCGGCTCGGCATCCCGCCGAGCCACTATCAGTCCTGACCCCGCCCTAGTCCAAGTTGGGCAGCATGAGCACGAAGCCATCGTTCTCGTAGGCGTAAAAACGCCATGCCTGCACAGTTTTCGGCGTGCCGAGGATCACGAGCTGCTGGCGCAGTGTGGCGAAGTCACCGAACACATCCGCGGCGCTCATGATCCTCTCGTATTTTCGCAACAGCGAATCGGTCTCGATTCCCTCGGCCGCATAGCTGATCAATACCTTCAGCGGCGCATTGAACAGCTGCAGCTTGTTCATGGTTTCGAACGAGTTGGCACCCGTGTTTTCGTGCTCCAGGGCGACCGAGACCCATTTCGCGTACGTGGCATGATTGCCGGCGTGATCCGTGCCGCGCTCTTCGTAAAACATCCCGTCGAGCGTGTAGTACTCCTTTCTCCAGGACAGCAGGCCCAGATGCTTGGCGATCTTGGGGAAGATATTGGAGCGCATGAAGTAGTTGTAGGACTTGGTTTCGAAGCCGACCGCCGTGCGAAAACCATCCCGCTCGGACTTCATGACCGCGACAAATGCGTTGCGAAATTCTCTCGGCGTCACTCTGGTCATCGAGGGGAGAATACAACATTTTCAGGAAAAACACCGATCAGCGGCGTCTGCGTCAACTCGTGCAATATTCGAAGCGAGCAACGGTTTCCACGTGCTCCGTGAACGGCATGAGATTGAATGCGGCGAGTGCGCGGAGGCGCAGCTTGCCGCGAGAGATCAATTGCACGGTGTCGCTCAGAAAGGATTCGAGCCCGCAGCTCACGTACACGAATCGCTCGGGCGGCTGCTCGCTGAGATATTCGGTCAGCGCGGGGTCGAGACCCTTGCGCGGCGGATCGGCGATCACCACCTGCGCGCCGGCTGCGGCGCGGCAGGCGGCGCCCGCGGCGCCCGGGACGATCGACACCTTGGCCCGATCCTTCGGGTCGAGTGCGGCGAGTCCGAGTTCCAGCCCATGCAAAGACTGCGGGCTGACTTCGTTCATGCGCACCTCGCCTGCCTGAGCCAGCACGGATAGGCCGATGGCACCGACGCCCGCGTAAAACTCGACGACTCGCGCGGCCTCGGGAATCTGCGCGCGCACGTGCTCGACGATTTGCTGTGCGATGTCGAGATTGTTCTGTCCGAATGCGCCCGGCGGATAATGCACCGCGGCTCCGCCGAAATGTTCGATCACGCTCGCCGGCCCGCACCAGTTTTGGAAGTGGGCGCCGAGGATGGTGTTCGAGCGATCGCAATTGGAGTTGAACCACAGGCTGTGCAACTCGCTGCCGAGCCGCTCTCGGATCAATTCCAGGCAGGCCGCCATGGGTTCGACGGTCGCGCTGTTGGCGACGATCACGACCTGCGCGGTTTGCGAGCTGCGCTCCACGACCACCTGCAGATAACGCGCGAGACCCAGATGCGCCGCGTCCGAATAGCTCGTCACTTCGGCGTCGACCAAGGCGCGCCGTACGACCGAAGCGACGCGATTGATCAATGGATGCTGAACGCTGCAGTTCGGGATATGAACCACACGATGGGTGCCGAGTTCGAACAACCCGATCTTGGGCGAACCCAGCCGGCCGCGGATGGCGAGCCGTGCGCGCAGCCGAAAACCGGCGGTTTGTCCGGAAATCACCGGAACGTCGGGCAAACCGTGAGCGTGCGCGATCGCCTCGAGCGCGCCGAGCGCGGCAGGGGCAATGCCGTTCTCACCGAAGCGCGGGCAGCCGGGGCAGGGAGGGCGGTGAGGGCACGACGGCGATCCGCTCGGCTGCGCCGCGCGCTTACGCAATTTCTTTGGCGACGTTGCCCGCCGTGTGACCGTCGTCACTGCGACGTCAGCCTAGACGCCGGATCAGGGACACTGCCGCGGCCGGGTTGCGCACCTTGTGGCCGCTGATCACATACAGGTAGACGTCGCGGGGATTGCCGCGCGGGCGCGGCGGCTCCACGTAGTCGAGTCCGTCCGGTGCGGCGCCGGAGGCCCAGGCGCGCGCACGCGCGGCCCAGAGATCGAGCACGGCGCGGGGGTAGCCTAATTCTTCCGTGGCCTGGGTTCCCATGATTCGGGCGTAGACGAAGGGAGCGGTGGCATCGGCGATTTGCGGGTAGGCAGAATCGGCGGCGATCACGACGGCGATGCCATGTTCGCGCGCCAGTGCGACGAACTCGGCAGAGCGGAAACTGCCGTGCCGGACCTCGACTGCGTGGCGCAGCGTGCGGCCTGCCGCGTCTCCGGGCAGAAGCCTCAGGAATGCTTCGAAGTCGGCAGGCTCGAATTCCTTGGTGGGCATGAACTGCCAATTGATCGGACCGAGCTTGTGTTTCAGCTCAGTGATGCCGCTTGCGAGGAATTTCGCGATGGTGCGGCCGGCATCGGCGAGCACCTTGCGGTTCATGGCAAAGCGCGGAGCCTTTACCGAAAAGACGAAGCTGTCCGGCGTTTCGTCATGCCATTTGGCGAAGGTCTCAGGCTTCTGTGCACCGTAATAGGTGCCGTTGATCTCGATCGATGTGAGTTGGCGGCTGGCGTACTCGAGCTCGCCTTTTTGCGGCAGTTTGGCGGGGTAGAAGGTGCCCCGCCAGGGCTCGTAGGTCCAACCGCCGATGCCGACCCGAATCGTGCCTGTGCCTGTCTCGTCCATATGCATTCCCGGGTTCGAAGCAATTCAAACGGTGCCCGTGCCAGGGACAAATTAACGCACAATGATGGAGGTGGAAAGGTTTACTTCTGCTCCAGTTCCCCGCGAACTATTTGCGCCCCTTTGACCATGGCGGCCATCTTTCCCGATGCGACCTCGCGCGGCAGGTACTTCATGCCGCAGTCCGTGCAGACGATGATGTCCTTGGGCTTCACGAACGGCAGCGCTCGACGAATACGGGCGGCGACGACGGCGGGTGATTCAACTTCCATGGACGATAAATCGATGACACCGAGCATTATCGTTTTGCCCTCGAGTCCGCTGAGAACCGAACAGTCGAGATTCGATTGCGCCGTTTCTATCGATACTTGATTGCACGTACAATCTCGCAATTCCGGCAGGAAGGAATATCCGCTCGGCCGCGAGTGGATGATGGCGGCGTATCCGAAGCAAATATGTACGGCCGTCACGCCGCCCACGCCCTCCAAGGCTCTGTTCAGGGCTTTCTGACCCCAGGCGCGCGCCTCTTCGGGCCGCGCTTGCATGTAGGGCTCATCAATCTGCACCACGTCGGCCCCCGCGCTGAATAAATCGCGGATCTCCTCGTTGACGGCGACGGCGTAGTCCATGGCCGCGAGTTCCCGGCTTCCGCCATAGTGTTCGATCTGGGCCTGTTGGGCCATGGTGAAGGGGCCGGGTACGGACATCTTGATCTTTCGCGCGGTATGACGCCGCAAGAACTCGACATCCTCGACTTGAACCGCATGCCTGCGCCGAATTTTCCCGACGACCCGCGGCACGGGATTGGGATGCCCGCTTCTGTCGAGCGCGGTGCCCGGGTTGTCGATATCCACACCCTCGAGCGCCGTGGCAAATCGATTCGAATAGCTTTCGCGCCGCATCTCGCCGTCGGTGATGATGTCGATGCCTGCATCCTCCTGCGCCTTGATGGCCATGAGGGTGGCGTCGTCCTGCGCTTCCCGAAGAAACTCGGGAGGGACGCGCCACAGTTCGCGCGCGCGGACGCGAGGCGGAAATCGGCCGGCGAGTCTCGCGCGGTCGATGAGCCACTCGGGTTGCGGGTAGCTACCGACTATGGTGGTGGGAAGCAGCATCGTGACTCCTGTGGGCGTTGCGGCCCAAAAATTCCTTGATCGCCGCGTTGTATGCGGCCGGATCGTCGAGATTGCACAGATGGCCGGCGCCGGGAATCTGCACGCGTTCCGCCAGGGGAAACTGCGACGCGAGTTCGGCCGCCGCGGTTTTGCGGCTGTCGACGTCGAACTCACCGCCGATCAAGAGTACCGGCATGCGGATGTCCGCCCGCAGGGAGGGAACGGCGGCGGAACCTTCCGTGGGCGCATCGGTAAGATCGTAGCCCGGATAGCGCGCGATCATTTGCGCAACCAGTTCATGCGCCCGGAGATCACGAGTTCTGAGAGTTGCGAGCGGGTGCTGCGCCCATTCCCGCCGGAATGCATCCATCCCGCGCCCGCGCGCGATCGCGCGATAGCTGTCGTACGGAATGTCTTGGGCGCCGGATGCTCCGATCCGCGGCGGACCGTCGAGAATGAGGCAGGATATCGCCGCCGGCGAACCGCTCGAAAAGTTGAGCGCGCTACGCGCTCCTTGCGACATGCCCACCATGGCCGTCTGCCGCAGCCCAAGATGCCGGCACAGTGCGTGCAGGTCGGCGAGGTCCTGAGAGAGGGACGGGCGGCCGGACGACAGGCCATGGCCGCGCCGATCCAGGCGGATGACGCGGTAGGCGCCGCTCAGCGCGGCGGCTTGTGGTTCCCACATGTCGAGGTCCAGTGTCCAACCATGGATGAACATGACGGCGTCGCCTCGGCCCTCATCCCGGTAGCGCAGGCGCGCACCCTCGGTTTGCAGGTACGAGTCGTGCATTCAACCGTCCTGACTCATGAGTATTCCGGTAAATTTCGGATAGCGAAATAATTTTCGCATTTAGGTTACCCGGGTGCTCTTATGGGCGTCAAGGCAAGAAAGTCCTTCCGCGGCAGGAGTGGGGGAAGGCCGGGGTGAGGGGTCTCCCGTCCCCTTTCATCAAGATTTATGAAAGGGGACGGGAGACCCCTCACCCCGGCCTCCGGCCCTCTACTACCGCGTAAAGACTGACTACTAGATGTAAGCGCTGAGCGACAATCCCGGCACGCTCGCGAGGTCCGCGGAAATCTGCCGGCTTATCTCTTGCAGCATGGTGAAGCGTTCGCGAACCAGCTTGTTCTTTGCGATTCGCCGCGAGTGGCTCGAACTGTTGAGCGCCGCGACTACGCGGCCGCGCTGATCGAGTACCGGGACGGCGAGCGCGACCACGCCGTAGGCCAGTTCGTCTTCCACCGCGGAGTAACCCGTGCGCCGGCAGTCTTCGATGAGCTGCCGCAATTTGGCCGGATCCGTCACGGTCCGGTCCGTCAGGGCCTGAAGCGAGGCCGTTGCGAAGTAGAGCTTCAGCCGATCGGCGCCGAGTCCGGCGAGCAGAACCCGGCCGGTCGATGTCGCGTGGGCCGGAAATCGGCTGCCGACGTGTGCCTCCAGCCGCATGAGGGTGCGGATGGATGCTCGTGCCACGTACACGATCTCGCTCCCGTCGAGGACACACAGCGCCGCCGAATCCCCCGTCTTTCTCGCCAGTTCCTCGAGATGCGTCTTCGTAAGCTGCTCGATGTTCATCGACTCGAGATAGGCAGCGCCCAATTCAAGAACCTTGGGGCGCAGCAGAAAGTGGCGTCCGCTTCGGGTGACGTAGCCGAGTTCTTCCAGCGTGAGCAGGCAGCGCCGGGTGGTGGCAGCCGGCATGCCGGCGATTCCTGCGATCTCGCTGAGGTTCAAGGCCACACGGTCGCGTGTGAATGCGCGGATCACCGTGAGCCCCTTGGCGAGGCCGCCCATGGCCTCGCGCCGCTGCGGAACTGATTTGCTTCGATTCATCGGACGCCAGTCTATTTCGATATGCGAAAACTGGGAAGAGTCGGCGAGGTCTTGACGGACGCCGCGCGCGGGTCCAGCATATTCGATATACGAAGCACATTTCGCTATGCGAAATAATGCCAGATTTGAAGGGGATACATCGCCGTGAAAATCGGGTCACAAGCTCACCACAGTTCCGCGATATGCGCGTCCAACGAGACGAACATCCTGGTGCGCGGCCGCGATCTCACCGATGAATTGATCGGCCGCATCGGCTTTACGGAGCACTTCTGGTTGCTGCTCACCGGGGACCTGCCGACCGCGGGGCAGCGGCGTGTGCTCGATGCGACGCTGGTGGCGATCGCCGAGCACGGTCTCGTGCCGAGCGTGCAGGCCGGGCGAATGACGCTGGCAGCGGCGCCCGAGGCACTTCAAGGCGCCGTCGCGGCCGGGATTCTCGGCTGCGGCTCGGTCGTTCTGGGTTCATCCGAGGCGGCGGGCAATTTCTTCTCCTTGATCGCCAAGCGCATCGAGACGGGGGTGGCTTCAGAGGAGGCGGCGAGGACAGTGGTGCGGGAGTACCGCGCGGAGCGGCGCCCGATCCCCGGATTCGGACATCCCTTGCACAAGGATTTCGATCCACGCGCGCTGCGTCTTTTCGAAGTGGCCGCCGAGGCAGGCGCCGGCGGTACCCACGTTCAAATCGCGCGTCAGGTGCAGAGCCTGTTGCCGGAGCTGCTCGGCAAACCGCTGGCGCTAAACGTGTCGGGTGCGATCCCCGCCGTGCTGCTGGACGCCGGATACCCGCTCTCTGCGCTCAAGGGGGTTCCCATCTTGGCGCGGACGGCGGGATTGATCGCCCACCTGCTCGAGGAGCAGCTGCGGCCGATCGGTTTCGTGATGTCGCATGCCGCGGCCGCGGCCATTGAATACGACGGCGTGGCGCCGCCCGGATTCATTCCAAGCCATGACTGATTCGCGAGGACTTTTTCAAATGGCCGGAGTTTTGAATGGTATCCGCGTCGTGGAGCAGGGCACATTCATCACCGGGCCTTGCGCCGGCATGATGCTGGCGGATCTTGGCGCGGATGTGATCAAAGTAGAAAGCCCGGAGGGCGACCCTTATCGCAGCTACCAGGGCGAGCAGTATTCGCCGCATTTCCAGGCATATAACCGCAACAAGCGCAGCATCGCGCTGGATCTGAAGGAGTCTTCGGAGCGCAAACTGTTCGACGGCCTGGTGGCGCAAGCCGACGTATTCATCCAGAACTTCAGACCCGGCACGGCCGCCCGCCTGGGCGCAGGTTGCGAGCGGCTCCGCGAGCTCAATCCCCGGCTCATCTACGGTTCGATCAGCGGTTTCGGTTCGAGCGGTCCGTATGCGGATCGGCCGAGCTACGACTCGGTGGCCCAAGCGCTGAGCGGGTTCCTGAGCGTAGTCGTCGATTCCAGCCGCCCGCGGTTCCTGGGTCCGGCGCTTGCCGATGCCATCACCGGCATCTATGCCGCCTACGGCGTATTGGGTGCACTCGTGCAGCGCGCCCGCACGGGAGTGGGTTGTCTGGTCGAGGTGTCGATGCTCGAGGCGATGGCCCATTTCGCCGTCGAACCTTTCGCCGCCTTTTTCGCTCTCGGCACTACGCCGACGTCGAGCGATCGTCCGCGGCTCGCGCAGGCCTACATTTTGAGAACCGCCGATGCCCGCCTGATCGCCATCCACCTCTCCTCGCTCGAGAAATTCTGGGACGGTCTGGTGGCCGCGTTGAACGCGCCCGAGCTTGCCCGCGATGCACGCTTCAATCCCCGCACGGCGCGCATCGCGAACTACGAGGGCCTGAACGAGGAACTCGACCGGCGCTTCGCGCAGCACGAATTATCGCACTGGATCGAGCGGCTGGAGCGCAACGATGTTCCCTATGCCCCCATCAATGCCATCGACGAGGTCGTTCACGATCCGCAAGTGCAGCACCTGGGGCTCATCGTGCCGGTCGAGTCCGCGCACGGTGCCACGCGGGCGGTCAGGCCTCCGGTGCAATTCGGAGGCGAGCGCCGGGAATCGGTCCGAGCAGCTCCCGCTCTCGATCAACACGGGGCGGCCATTCGCGACGCATTGAAACGAGACGAGCGCTGGCCCGACTTGCCGGCGGAGAAGCAAGGTGAAGTCGCTCACGAGGCTGAGATGTGAGGGGGAGGCCAACTCCTCTAGATAACATAGATAACGGAGAACACTATGCGCAGGTCAACGGGGGGATGGATTGCTGCGCTGGCGACGGCTGGGGTCTATCTGACCGCAGCATTGCCGGCGCCGGCGCAGACGAGCGATTTGGACGAGATCATCGTCACAGCGCGCAAGCGCGACGAATCATTGCAGAGCGTGCCGATCACGGTGAACGTGTTCACGGCGCAGACGATCCAGGCGGCGGGCATCGAGAGCCCGCGCGATTTCATCGCCATGGTGCCCAACATGACGCTGGTCGAGACGCAGAACGTCGGCAACTCCTTCATCACCATTCGCGGCATCTCGCAGGCGCGCAACAGCGAACCTTCCGTCGCGGTGCTGGTCGATGGCGTGCTCGAAACCAATCCGTACGAGTTCACCCAGGAACTGTACGACATCCAGCAGATCGAGGTGCTGAAAGGACCGCAGGGCGCCCTCTACGGCCGCGATGCGATCGGCGGGGCCATCATCATCAACACGGCCGAACCGAGCGATCATTTCGAAGGCAGCACGCGGGTCGGAGTGGGCAACGGACCGGCCGAGAAGGTGCAAGCCGCCATCAGCGGACCGCTCGACTCGGAGGGAACGCTTCGGTACCGAGCTTCAGTGAATTTCTACGACACCGACGGCTATCTGCAGAACGTCTATCTGGACCGCAAGGCCGACCCGTATCGCGATTACGCGGCACGGCTGCGCCTGGTGTGGAAGCCCAACGACCAATTCAGCGCGGACCTGAGGTTCTCCTACGACCTGACCGAGACGACCGCGTACTACTTCGTCATTCCCCGCAGCGACGAGTCGAACCCGTTCAGCGATTTCACCACGCCGCCGAATGCCAACGACACGACGTCGCCGATCCAGAACAACAATCTGGGCACGGACAACCGCACCGTCCTGGATACCGCGGTCAAGCTCGACTACACCCCGGGATATGGAACGTTCACCTCGATCTCGGACTACAACCACACCAAAGAGATCGACACCGGCGATGCCTACGATTTCCGGCCCGTGACCACCTCGGATAATTATGCGCTCACCGCGGGCATACCAGCTTCTGAGGGCGGTCCGTACGATGAGAGCCAGAGTCAGTTCGTCGATGTGCAGACCTTTAGCCAGGAGTTGCGTTTCACGTCCCCGACGGTCGGCGGCTTTTCGTGGATCGGCGGCGCGTACTACCTCCACACCGAGCGTTTCATCTCCACGGGCAATCTGGTTGACCGGGGAGATGGCGTCCCTCCCGTCTATCAAACGCCCATCGTCGATCCGACGAATCCGTACGCGACCAACACCAACGCGACGTTCCTCGCGGACAGTCAGAACAGCAACGCCTGGGCGTTGTTTGGCGACGTCACCTACGAGATCACTCCGCAATGGGAGTTGGATGCCGCGCTGCGCTACGATCAGGACAACGGCGAGGACACGACGGACACGCCGACGCGGTTCTTGCCGACCACGGCGGCTTACACGGGCGAGGTACGCAAAGCCATCTTCAGCGCGACGCAGCCCAAGGGTACCGTGCGCTACAAGCCCAACGACGATTGGACCTTCTACGGCGGCTGGAGCCGAGGATTTCGCAGCGGCGGTTTCAACCAGACGGGAGTGGGGGAAGTGGCGCGCGCCAACGACGTGCTGGGGGTCAATGATGAGTTTCAAGCCGAAATTGCCGATACCTACGAAATCGGAGTCAAGAGCCAGTTTCTCGACCGGCGGCTGACCGTGGACGCGGATGTCTTCCATACTCAATCGAAGAACGGCTATTTCTTCGTCTATATCGCCGCCGACTCGACCCAGAACCTGGGCAATCTCAATGCGACCTACAAGGGGGCCGAATTCTCGGTCACCGCCAAGCCGACCGACCGGCTCGACGTGTACGGCAGCTTCGGCTACACCGATAGCCGCATCACCGCCATGGCCGATCCCACCGTCATCGGTAACCAGGCGCCGCTGGTGTCGAAGAACACGGCCAATGCCGGGGTGCAGTATCGGCAACCCCTCAGCGATGCTCTCAGCGGGACGGTACGGCTGGACTATCAGGAAATCGGACGTACCTGGTGGGAGCCTTACAACCTGACCTCCCGCGACCCGGTCTCGCTGGTGGATCTGCGGCTTGGACTGCAAGCGCAAAGGTGGACCGTCACCGCCTGGTCCAAGAATCTGTTCAACAAGATATATAACGCCGAGTTTTCGCCGGGCAACGTCGGCGGTGCAGGGTTCCTGTGGCGTGCCTTGCCGAGGCGCTACGGCGTGGACTTAGACTACCACTTTTGATGCGGAGGAAATTCTCATGGCCACATTGTCCAAATTGCCATCCCGCCTCCATCACACCGCCTACGTGACACGGGATCTGGAGGCGACGCGCAAGTTCTACGAAGACCTGATCGGGCTCCCGCTGGTGGCGACATGGTGTGAGAAGGATGAGCTGTTCGGAGCCGAGCGAGTCTATTGTCACTTGTTCTTTGCCTTGGGCGACGGGGGCGCGCTCGCGTTCTTCAAGTTCGCCAAGCCTGAAGATGAGGAACTCTTCGGGCCGAAGATGCCGGCCTCGCCGTTCCATCACATCGCGCTCAACGTCGATCTGGAAACGCAGCAGGGGATCGAGAAGCGCCTCGCCGCGGCAGGGTACAAGGAGCCGCAGACGTACGTTCTCGAGCATGGCTACTGCCGCTCGGTTTACGTGAACGATCCAAACGGCCTGATTCTGGAATTCACGCTCGATAGTCCCCGGGTGGTCGAGATCAACCGGGATCGGCGTGCGAGCGCACACGCCGACCTCAGGCGCTGGATGTCAGGCGATCACACCATCAACAACACCTATCGTTAGCGGTCCGCGTAAAAGCAATGTCCGATTTCGATGAGAAGAGCATTACGCAGGCAGTGATCGGGCGCCTCTCCCGGAGCGACGATCCGCGATTCATGCGCATCATGACTTCGCTCATCACTCATCTTCACGACTTCATTCGGGAAGTGAAGTTGACGGAGACCGAATGGCTCGCGGCCATTCAATATCTCACCGACGTGGGCCGGACGTGCACCAGCAAGCGTCAGGAGTTCATCCTTCTGTCGGATACGCTGGGCGTATCGGTGCTCGTCATCACTCTCAATCATCCCGCGGACGAGGACAGCGTGGAGTCGACGGTTCTCGGTCCCTTCTATTGGGAAGACGCTCCCGATCTGCCGCTCGGCAGCAATCTTGCCGAAGGCGTGAAAGGGGAGCCGGCGTTCTATTCCGGGCGAGTGCTTGGCGTCGATGGCCGGGCGCTCGAGAATGCGCTGCTCGACATTTGGTCGGGCGACGGCGAAGGCAACTACGACATGCAAATCCCCGGGGAGACGGGGATGAAGGCCCGCGGCAGGATACGAACCGACGCCGAAGGGCGCTACTGGTTTCGCTCGATCAAGCCGACCTTCTATCCGGTTCCGACCGATGGACCGGTCGGGCGCATGCTGCGCAAGATGGGACGCCATCCGTATCGTCCCGGCCACATCCATATGATCGTCTCGGCACCGGGGCACCTGCCCGTGACTACGCACCTGTTCGTTGCCGGAAGCGAATATCTGGATTCTGACGCCGTGTTCGGGATGAAGCAGTCGCTCGTGGCGCAATTCAACCGGCACCCTCCGGGAATCGGCCCGCATGGCGAGCGTATGGACACGGCGTTTTACACGGTCAATTACGACTTCCGATTGAGGCCCGCGGGCAACGTGTCGGCGAATGAGTAGAATCGCCACGCTCGCGTGATACCGCGCCCAGCAACGAGAGTTGCGGCGGCCACTTGGCTACGTATCGCCTTCGACCACGGCGTGTCTCGAACATCACACCAAAACGGGCAGGGCCAGATATTTGTCGCGCTATTCGGGGGCGAGGTTGGACGTCTTGCTGCGACGCGTGGAGAAAGGCTGTCTGTTTGCGGCATGGCGCTCTCCGAGAAGGAAACAATGGGGAGAGCTTTTCATGAAGACTGGGTTTCATCTTGTACTTGACAGCCGCGTTTTGCGCAATCTTGCCGGGGAGAGGGTCAGACTCATCGGCGCTCTCCGCCAAAATTGACCGAGACACTGGCAACCCACGTCCGCGGATCGCCCAGCTGAATATAGACCTGGTTCGAAAAATTCGGCGGAACGTCGCCGAAGTAGAATCCACGCACCGGATAGCGCTTGTCCAACAGATTCCGGCCGGACAGATAAGCGGACCAGCGAGCCGTTTCCCAGCCGATCTTCGCGTTGAGAAGCCCGTATGGCTTGGAAGTCGTCTCATTCGGCGGAAGATCAAAGTAGTACCCGCCCATG
>Ga0208193_1000739_pt1 | contig 15668 bp, 18 predicted proteins | sample June2015DPH_17_2_FD_184716 | JGI IMG/M metagenome (GOLD analysis project Ga0208193, IMG submission 184716) | Peatland microbial communities from SPRUCE experiment site at the Marcell Experimental Forest, Minnesota, USA - June2015DPH_17_10... | ecosystem: Environmental > Terrestrial > Soil >... | reverse complement strand
CAACGCCATCATCGCTCTGCGTTGTTGCCGTTTCAATCAGAGGTTCGAAGACTTTTGGGCCGAAAGCCGCGCCGCCTGATTCCCCCGCCTCTCACTTCTATGTCTCGCACCCGCCGCTCGATTGCCGATTGCATTTCAGGCGGGATTGCTGATAATCAAGGGAAGGAGGTTTGTGCTTATGAGGCAATGGCGGTTGGTTCTTCTTGGAGCTGTGATCACGGCTACCTGTCTTCTTGCGAAGGTAACGGTAGACTACGATCACAAGGCGGATTTCAGCAGGTACCATACTTATTCGTGGATCGGCGTGAATGTGCAGGACCCGGCCTGGAAAGATATTACGGCGAACGCCATCGATGCACAACTGGCGGCGAAAGGATGGCAGAAGGTCGCGTCGGGCGGAGACGTATCCGTGACGGCAATGGGCGCGACGCGGACGGAGCAGACGATGGAGACGTGGTACACGGGCGGGTACGGCGGTGGATGGTTTCATCGGGGATGGTGGGGTCCGGGAGTTGCGACCACGACGATTGAGCGCACGCCCGTAGGGACGCTGCACCTTGACGTTTTCGACTCGAATACGAAGATGGTGATCTGGCACGGGGAATCTACTGACACGTTGAGCGGAGATCCGAACAAGAACGAGTTGAAGCTGCAGAAGGCCGTAGAGGACTTGTTCAAGAAGTTTCCCAAGGCACAGACAAAGAAGTAGCGATTCGAGTGCGCTCATCGAAAGCCAGACAGCGCGCCGCTCCGCCGCGCTCAACGCGCGCTGCTCGAACGCCCGTTCTTCCCTCGTCGATCCACGTCGCCTGAGCCTGCCGGCCGCTTCGGGCATATGGCGGAGTGCGTGCGCATAATGCGCACGGTAAGCTGGGCGCCGCAACCCAAACCGCATTTCATCCGCGCGGCATCGGTTGGCGTCCGCGCTTGGCTTGCGGGTTCCTCCCTCGGGGCTCCTCAGCGGATTAGGGTATAAGCGATCTCCACCTATGTGTACATGTGTACAGCAGGTGCTATGCGATATAGCAAGCGGTTCGCCACGTATGCGGCTGGACGATTCATTTCGAGCGCCTCGCAGACGCCAAGCCCACGGCTTTTCAGGGCAGTCGGCGAACTCCCCAGCGAATGGGCGCCTGGGTGGAAACTGGGCCGATCCTGCATCGCCGCTACTTGCCTGCGTTCAAATCGCACAGCGGCCAGCCCCGCCTGGCGGTAGGCTTTCGTGTAGTCCATGTCGATCGGCGGCCAGTCACCCTCAATCTGTTCGTACTGGGGAGTGCCACCGAGGGGCACAAGATGGACTCTCTTCTCAAGGCGCACCCGTCCTCAGGGACAACGGAGCAGAAAAATCTTACGCCCATCAGGTCTTTGCCAGTAATTTTCAACGATGGGCTCGTCGGGTTGCGGAGGTAGCGCGGCGTCGGCCGTCAGCGACGCAAATTCGGCAGCCGTCTCGTCGATGTACTTCTTGGGAATTCCGGGCAAACCTTTAGGTGGCGGGTTCTCCGGCCACCTATTGAAGCAGTCGCTGCAGTACCAGTTCGCGTTTTGCATAATACATCCACCGAGAATAATTTCGCCGCGCCTCATCCTGCATCTCTGGACCAGGCGAACCGTAGCAGATGGGCAGGAGAGCGCGGGAACCGCAGTCGGGGCGCCCGGTTGGATTCGGCGCCGGAGGCGGCAGGCGGAGTAATTCGGCGAGGCTCTTGGTCGATTTGGACATGTCATCCTTCCGCTTAGCTTTGCGAGCCGACAATTCCAAGTCATTCTCCCACTCTTAGGCGCGGGCGTGGCGGCGCCGTCCGCGTGTCATCGGCGGCCGTCCGTGAGATGCACCCGCATCCGACTCGCCGTGAGTTGGGCACGGCAGCCAGCCGCATAGCATTCCCGCCCCCGGTGGGCGCCCACGCTTAACCTTCGAACTCCTCCCCCGGCGGTCCAACTGGCCGGAGGCCACCGGTCGCTTCGGGCATACAGTCTAGTGCGCACGCATCTGGCGCCCGGTATGCTCGGAGCCGCAGCGCCAACCGCAGAGCACTCCCCGGCGCCGGCTCTCCACGAGAACATTGAGAGTGAATATCGATAGTGTTTTACGATGATAGGCGTAATCCTCGCGAGGGAGGGCACGAGCCGTGTGTTTTTCAGCAACAGCCAACTTTGTTGGCAGCGGAGCCCTGGGCGCCATGGGAATCGTCACATTGACGAAGGTGAAGCACAGGCGCGAAATTCTTTTCGCGGCGCTGCCCGTGCTATTCGCCGTTCATCAGTTCATCGAGGGATTCGTCTGGCTGGGATTGGACGGGATTCTCTCGCCGACGGTGGCGCACGACATGGGTGCGGCATTCATGCTGTATGCGCAGGGGCTTCTCCCTTTCCTGCTGCCGCTAAGCGTGCTGTTGTTCGAGCCTGACGCGAAGAGTCGCAGGCGCATGCTGCCGTTCCTCGCGATCGGCGGAGCTACGGCACTTTACATATTGTGGGCGTTGACGGCGTACCCATTGCAGGTGTATATCAAGGAAAATAGCATCGTATATATCAATCCAGCTACAAACAATACAGCGGTTGCGCTGCTGTATGTAATTGCAACATGCGGTTCGCTATTTTTCTCGAGGGTCAGGGCAATGGTAATCTTCGGCGGGGCGAACCTGGCAATTCTCCTGGTTGTAATGGAGGTCAAGCGGTACGCCTTCACGTCGGTGTGGTGTGCGTACGCGGCGGTCGCAAGTCTGATCATCCTTGCCTACTTCTGGAAAAGCAGCGGCGACCGGCCATTCCTCTACGGGGAGTCCATGTGAAGGCCGATTTGAAGGTTCCATAGAAGTTGGCTTTGCGGTACGTCCCACAGGATTCACAACGATATTCGTCAACAATAGCGATTTGAAGGTGACGAGTTCGGGGTTTTCGAGGCTTGCTAATGCGCCCAAACCTTGCTCGCCGTGAGTTGGCTCCGCTGCGCCCAGCCGCGGAGCATTCTCTGCCCCGGTGGCGTCCGCGCTTGGCTTCGAGTTCCTCCGCCCGGCGGTCCATGCTTGCTGGTGGTATGGGGATTGACGCCAGTTAGCCAAGCCAATGCGTCGTTCTCCAGATCGCCTTTTCTGTCCCCCGCTCGGCACAACCCGAAGGCCGAGGCGTGAGGCGAGACGTTGCCTGGCTTCGGGACTCGATTTCGGGACACTGTGTGGGTAGAATCGGTGTAGATCCGGTCCAGCGGTCGGTAGAATAGGACCGGCTGAGAGGTATCGGTTTGTTGGATTGCGATAGCGGTGCGAGAACACGTCTGGCCACCTACGGATCGCTCGCACCGGGCAAGGTGAATCACCACCAGTTGGCTGCTCTGAAGGGGCGCTGGCAGCGCGGGACGGTGCAGGGCAAGCGTATCGATGCCGGTTGGGGAACTACTCTCGGTTTTCCCGGATTGATCCTCGACGTGTCGGGTCCTGCCGTGGACGTCTACCTCTTCGAGTCAGCAGACCTGCCGGATCACTGGTCACGCCTCGACGAGTTTGAAGGCCCCGGCTACCGGCGTGTGGTTACCCGGGTACGCACAGCAGACGGTGACCTGAGCGCGTGCATCTATGTGGTTGCTGTCTGATCTGGGTCCGCCTGCCGTGCGATCGCGACCGGTGGTCGGCTGTAGTGCCTGGTCGACGTTCTCGGAGTTTCTCTCTGCCCTGGCTCGCAGTGAGTCGGGCGCCACCGCGCCAACCGCACAACACTGGCCGCCCCGGTTGGAGTCCACGCTTGGCTTGCGAATTCCTACCTCGTCGGGACCACGTCCGGCGGCGGTTGCCGGCCGCCTCGGGCATATTGCGACAATGCGCACGCATATTGAGCCCAGTAAGCTGGGAGCCTCAAGCTCATCCCGCAGTTCCCTCGCGCTGGCGTGCCCCAGGATCAATCGGTAGAGGCCCCCGAGGGGTACGGGTGCGGGCGATTTGGCGCGGGCGGCCGTCTGCGAGGTCCGAGTGGAGACCGCATTTACGCTTCGACTTCCTCCCGCGGCGGCCCATATTGCTGGTGGTATGGGCATTTATCAACAGCGATGATCTCCGCACTGACCGCAGCCAACTTCCGGTTATGGCGACCATCCGCTCGGAAACAGGCACATTCTCGTAACGCCACAAGTCAAATCCTCTCAACACCGCGCAGAAGCGCCCGTGTCTCATGCAAGGAGTCCGCATGACCTGTGAATCGCGGATTCGTGAGCAGCTGAGCGAACGGGCGTTCACAATGCCGGCTCACTACCGGTTGCCGAGCCACTCCGTCCGCTCCCAAGAATCCGTAAGATCCCGGACCCGACAACCGGCGGCTAAAACGTGATTTTGTCGACGTCGATTTCTTTCGAGAGAGCGATGAGCTTGTCCACCTTGGCTTCCGGAAGACCGGCCGGAATCTCGATCCGGCGCCCGGAGCTTCCTTGTACCACGACGCGCCGCGCGCCACGTTCGTTCGCGAGCTTCAGGATTCCGGTGATCAACGCGCCGAGCGCGGTACCGCCTGCCCCGACCATCGCCACCAGGACTGCTGCTTCGATGCCCCTCGTCGGTTCGATCACCATGCGGAAGTCACCGCCGGCGGCTGAGGAAAGTGAATCCGCGATGGATTCGCTATTCAGGAGGTCGGAATGAATGAGGACGCGGCTATGGGTGCGCGCGATTTGGCGTGCGCGGCCATCTGCGCGTGCCCGGTGGGTGTCCGCGCCTAACCTTCGAACTTCCCTCGGCTGTCCCTGTTTGCGGGTGGTATAAGGATTTGGGCGCCAGTTTGTCAGGCCGATGCGTTGTTTCCCAGATGGCCGTTTAACCGGCTAATCTCTGCCAATTTCGGTGGGGTGGCGTGGCGAGTCAATTGACCCCGCGCACGGCGGTTTCTATACCAACTGAACAATAACGTCCGAAGCTCTGTCCAGGCGGGCTTTTGAACATTATGCTCTGACGTAAGAAACACTCGGCCGAAAAGAAAAATACTCGTGCCACGCTAAGAAAGTACTTGGTCAAACAAAAGCCGTGCGTCAGTTTTGGCGGGTTTAAAGCCGTTTGGGGCCAACTTCCGGATGGACGACTATCCACCTACCGCCAAGGAAGCTAAACATCACGCCGTCAGAACGAAGCCGCCCGCGCGGCGGACGCTACGCGTGTCGCAGGTCGAGACTTTTCGGCTCCGGTGGCGTAATGTATGGGTCACAAGGAGGTCCCTGTGACCCAACTTCGCAAAATGATGCTTGAAGAGCTCCAGCGTCGTAGTTACTCTCAGACTACCGTGAACAGCTATCCCAGGATTGTGGAGTCGTTCGCCAAACATTTTTGGTCGTTCTCCGGATCGGCTTGGGCCGGAACAGATACGCACCTATCAGGTATACCTGCTGAAGGAGGGGAAGCTCGGCGTCCGCACCATCGGTCATTGTACGGCGGCGTTGCGTTTTTCTTCTGCAGGACGCAGAAGCGAGCCTACCCGATTGAGGAAGTGCCGTATCCGAAAGCGCCGCGACGTCTGCCGGTAATCCTCACGCAAGAAGAAGCGGTCCGACTCATCGATTCGGCCGGCAATCTGTATCATCGCGCCATGCTGATCACGCTTTACTCGACTGGCATGCGCCGGGCTGAACTGTGTCGTTTCAAGGTGGAGGATATCGATAGTAAGCGCATGCTCATCCGCATCCAGCAAGGCAAAGGCGGCAAGGATCGCGACGTGCCGCTGAGCCCCAACGCGCTTGAGACCCTGCGGGAATACTGGCGTTGGATGAGGCCCAAGACCTACTTGTTTCCCGGCACAGTCAACGGCTCCCGCGCCGACAAGCCGATCACACCCAAAGTCGTATGGGAAGCCTGCCGGGAGGCGGCGCAACGCGCCGGCATTACCAAGCCCGTGCGCCCGCACACCCTGCGGCACGCTTCGGCATACTACACCACCTTTCAGAGTCTATTCATTCTAAAGACAATTGGACTTGGCCAGCCACAATCCGCGGCAGTCTACGGCCACGACGGACTGCTTGCACCTCTGCCTGGACTGTTGGCAGTTGGAGGTCTTTGCGATTGATGATCCATGGCGCACACTCAACGACGTGCGTTGCTGGGAGTACTTGTTCGCGGATGAGCCGCTTGATTACCGTGTCGCTCACATTCAGCTCTCTCGCTGCTTGCTCTTGCGTTACCCAACCATCCTGCTTCTGAAATGGCGCGATCTCATGGTAACCGCGCAGTCCGGCCACCCGAGACGCATTCCAACTCTTCTCCTGGCCTGGCTTATATCCGAGACGATTCAGAATCGCCGCGATGCTCCTATCCGGACAAAGGCGAAAGAACAATTAGAAAAGAGAGGGAGCACCAATGAGGATGATTCAGCTCGCGACGATTAGCTTAGCGTTTGGGGATGCTCTTTTCGGGCAAGACGCCATATTGGCTCGTGGAAAATATCTTGTGGAAGAAGTGGCCAGGTGCCAGGAGTGCCACACTGCGAAAACCGCGAGCGGCGAACTGGACAAGACCAAGTGGCTTAAGGGTGGAGCCCTCGATATTAAGCCTATCAACGAAGTTCCCAGGTGGCACGCCAGTACGCCGGACATCACGTCGACCAGCCCATTGTTTCAGCGATGGGGAATGGACGGCTTGGTGAAGTTCATCGAGACGGGTAAGAACCCGAGGGGAAATGCGGCCGATAAGCCCATGCCGGCATATCAGCTTCAGCACGACGACGCAATAGCCATCGTGACGTATCTGAAGTCGCTCCAGTAGCGTCACGACGCGCAACCACCGCGCGGCGTGTTAGCGCTAGTTCGCCCAACGATACGGTTGAACTGAGCCCGCAGGCCCTTGCCACGGCTGGCGACGTGGATCACGCGGCGGCTCACATTAGCTATAGCTAAGTAAGCTAGCGTAGTGTCCAATCAACGCGGAAGAGGCTCCTGTAGGGTGGCCCGGACGGTAGCCGGTAAGTTGTCGGCCTTCGACAGAAGGAGGCTGACCTGCCATATCTGCTCGTTGCTCAATGAGCCGCTGAACCCAGGCATCCCGGTCAGCCGGATGCCGTTCGCGACTTTCCAGTAAGTGACGCCCGCGAGATCGTCAGTAACGCCTTTACCCTTGAAAAGTTCCGGCGGCTTGGGGAACTCCCCCTTTGCGATCGCTGTCTGATCCCGCCCCGGCAACCCATGACAAACGGCGCAGTTGTCACGGTAGATTTGTGCTCCCGCCGCGTAAACCTCATCCGATGCCGGAATCGGCGATGATTTCGGCGCTTCCTTGTTGACGCGCGCATTCAACGCGATACCAGTTATTAGTTTTTCAAACGGCAGCGGGGCCGACGCGGTTGCAACAGGCGCCAGACCGAGCGCAACGTAACTAAAGCCCCCGACCACAATCAACGTCGGCGCCGCAATGAACCCGAATACGAATTGCCTCATAACCATTTACCCTCTGTTTAAGAACGCTTCAGATCTCTCCGCGGCGGCTTACGGATGCTCGTGCTCGTGCGGTTCGTTTTGGTGATCCGGCGGCTTAATCCCCGCCACTTCCCTCAGTCGCGCTCTTGGCCACAGGGGGTAAAGCTGCAGTAGCAGCGCGGTTGCGGACAGCGCCTTCGGCGCCATGCCACTGCGTGAAAGACTCACGGACGATACGAAAGATGGGCCGCCGGTTTTGCGCGACCAGTTTGAGCCATTGCCAAACGCCCCTTCTGGGGAAGTAAATCCCGCGGAAGAACAGCCGCGAGGCCATGTGACTGATCTTATAGGGAACCGGCTCATCCTTAATCGATTCTAGCGCCCGCTCGGTTGCGGCCGGGCTGTAGGCGTTCATCCATGCGTAGCGGACTTCATCCTGCACCTCGTCGATGGCTATCTTCATGGGGGTGTGCGCCATACGGAAGGGTGCGAATTCCAGCCAATGTTTAGGGCGCGTGAGGCGGCCTTCTCTTAACAACCGGTCGTACAAAGGCGTGGCCGGGAACGGCGTGATCTGCCCGAAGACGGGCAACACCGGCGGCCAGGCCCGCATCTGCGCGAGTGTGCGCTCGGCGACGCCGGTGGTATCGTGATCGAGACCGAAGATGAAAGACGTAATGGCGTAAACATTACGGCGCGCCAGGCGCTCCAGAACGCCGGCGTACTCGCCGGGTTTGTTGAAACTCTTCTTCACGTCCGCCAGATTGGCGGGGTCGAGCGATTCCATGCCGATGAAGATCCACTTGCCGCCGGATGCGGCGATCAGGTCCACCAGCTCCTCGTCGCGCAGAAGATTGGCGCTGATCTGCGCTACCCAGTTCAGTTCGGCGCCGGCGGCGATAATATCCCGCAGCAGGGACTTGGTGCGCTTGACGTTGATGGCGAAATTGTCGTCGACGAAAAACACCGCAACCTGGCCGCTCGATTTACGCGCGCGCGCCTTCAGCCGCAGCAGTTCGTCCACGATGCTCTGGTTAGTGCGGAAGCGGATGGAATCGCCGAAGAAGCCCGTGACAGTGCAGAATTCGCATCCATAGGGACAGCCGCGGCCGGATTCAATGGGAATGATATGGAATGTCTCCCACTGGTACTTGAAATGGCGCATGATTGGGCTGACGAAACCCGGGATGCGATTGAACTGATCGAGATCGAGCGTCTCCCATGGGATGGGCGGATAGTCCTGTAGAGTGGGCTTGCGCTCCTGCCCGAAATCGTCCAGCGGTTTGTAGACTTCCTTCAAGCAGCCGCCTGCGGCGTCGGCGACAATGCGCGGCCAGGTTTCGTCGGCCTCGCCGAGCGCGATGGCGTCGGCATGGCGCGGTCCACCATCGCGGCCGAGGGCCTCATCGGGCACTTCGGTGACGTGCGGTCCGCCCATCACCACGCGGAGGCCGGCGGCGCGGAGGGCATCCGCAACGCGGTAAGCCTTGGCGACCATGCGGGTCATGGCGCCGATGCCGACCAGGTCGATTTTCGAGCGGAGGGCGAACTGGACCAGTTCCTCGTCGTCCATGGGCTGCGTATTGCCGTCGACCAGCACCACTTCATGTCCGGGAGGGGTGAGCGACTGCAAAAGGAACATCCAAAGATGCGGCATAAAATTTTGGGTTATGCCGTTGTCGGGGTTATATAAAAGTATTTTCATACGCTTGCCGATAGCCAGCCAATGAGGCGCTGGGAGGTTTCCTCTCCCCGGCAAGTCGTCCTAACGCGCTCGGCAGGGGCGAAAGCGCTGGTGGGATTCGGTGTCGGTCTGAACTGCCGTGATCACTCTGAGCAGGTCGGTAGTTCCCGCCCGGAAGGGGGCGACGCCTGCCATTCACTGTGGACGCCAAGTCATATCCACTCGCACCGGGATTTCGTTCTTAATAGCGACCGCTAAGAGCGAGGGTGGGTCGATTTTGAAATCGGAGAGCGTCGCCGGAATCGTTCCTGTGATCCGAATCTGGTTTCCTTGGGTCGCCAGTTGGAAGCCAACCTGTCTAAACTGGGCGGTCTGGCCGGCGAACTGGACCTCCAGATCGGCATGGATCGTGGCTGATGCGGAGACCGCTTCGGGTAATCGGGTGCGCACCGTGACCATGGGGAATTGTGCGCCGCGCGTTACCTGAAGCATGTGTAGATCGCGGTTGCTGTCTCCCGTATCAAACGATTTGACCGGCGCCGCGATCAAGAAATCGCATTGTCCGGCGTGGCAAACGCCCTTGCCTCGCGCCGCATGGCTGACGCCGTCGACCTGATGCAGCGGGTGCGACACGTGATACGTGAGAGTGGATTGGTCTAGAACCCATTGGCGATCCGCTTGTGCCAGCACAGGCTGGAAAGGCAGTAGAACCAGGATGGCCATCGGGATTTTTTTGTTCATAAGCCCTGCCTAGAATTTAATGGATACGGCCAGAACGGCGAGACCAAACGACGCGTAGGTCACGGTGGCCACCGCCGAATGCACCATGGCGACTCCATGAACCTTTTCCCCGCGGTCCTCTTGACTCAAAGCCATCGCCCCCAGGATAGGGGTCAGGATCATCCCGGGGCCGTGAATCCAGGCCAGGGCCTTGTGCAGGCGGATGGGGCCGCGCGTCGCCGTTCCCGGTATCTTGGGCGCGCGGATGGCATAGTATGCGGTCATGAAATACATATCCGCCGTGAACGATCCCAGACCGCCATGTATGTCGCGGCCGGTCGCGGTACTGTGCCTGCCGCCGGCCAGACTGGAGGTGGCGATGGTGGCGATCAATGGAGCGAGCGTAATCAGACCGAACCGTTGATGCATCTTGAGCATGTGCGAGCGTTTGTTGAGTCTCGCCTGATCCTGAGAATTTCCCTGCGTCTGATCCGGAGGGAAGCCCAGATCCCCCAACGAAGGCAGCGCCGCAAAACCGCTGGTAACTAAACTTAGGTCCATAGTTTGCTTGGCCCCTGCCGCGAGCGTCACGGCCGCTGCTTTAACGTCGAATCCTGCCGCCGAGATGGAGACCTCGTAATCGCCCGGTATGAGATCCGATAGGTTGTACTTCCCGGCCGCATCGGTTTGGGTTTCCTTCGATTGACCGGTGGCCACACTCTTGACGGAAACCTTGGCGTTGGGAACGACTGCTCCCGAAGAGTCGGTAATAGCGCCGGACAGTGCGGCGCCGGCGATTTGCGCCCGCAGAGGGGCTGAGGTCAGAAGAGCAAGCGCTACAATCCCAATCGCAAGGAGGGCCCTTGGGGTTCTCGGATGCATTTTAGAGATGCTCTGCTGCACGTTGGCTTCCGCACCCGGACGCTCTCCTCCCCGATCCAGCAACTTATTGACCCGAAAAGAGTATCCCTGTTTCGACAGCGGCGAGGGACAACGCGCGATAAAGGCGTCAGGCGGCAACTTGCCACCCGTGTCGCCTGTGTTAAAGGGCCAAGCTGGCTAGAACATCGCCAGCGTGCCTCGGCACGATCTGAAGGCCCTCCAACACTCAAAGGTTTATTGCGCGCCGCGCTAAGCCCAGGGCCTCCTGCCAGAACATAGTCGAATTGTGAGCTAGACCGACAACATTGTGGACGGCGTCGACGAACGCGCCTATTTGTTCTTCGGTGACGGCTAACGGCGGCGCGACTTTCAGCAGCATGAAATTGTTGCCGCAGATTTGGGTGAGGATGCCTTCATCGCGAAAGAGACGCATTACCGGGATCTGGCCGAACATTGCCGGGTGTATCCTTCGAAACGCCTCGAACGAGAGGCGCATTGCCATTGCCCTTGGAGCGGTGAATTCGATGCCGGAAAGCATGCCTATTCCCCGGACCTCTTTCACCATTTCGTAGCCGGAAAGCGCGTGGGTTAATCGTTGGCGCAACTCCTGGGCCGCCGCCGCGCCACGCTCCCCCAGGCGGTCGCGTTCGAGCACATCTAATGCCGCTAATCCAGCGCGCATTGCAAGCCCGTTCTCGCTGAATGTAGAGGTATGCACGATGGAGCGCTTCAAGGAGCCGTACACCGATTCGTAAATCTCGCCAGACATCAGCACAGCGCCGCTGGGGATAAGGCCGCCGCTGAGAGCTTTGGCGAGAATCACCATATCCGGCTGCACATCGAAATGGTGCGCGGCGAGAAAGGGGCCGGTGCGGTACATGCCGGTCTGAACTTCATCCAACACAAATAACGAGCCATAACGGCGGCAGAGCGCCTGCGCGGTTCGCAGATAGTCGGCGGCAGGCAGACGGATACCAGCCTCGGATTGGATGGGCTCCACGATGAATGCGGCGAAGCGCCTGGTGGCGAGTTGGCGCTCGAGAGCCTCGGCGTCGTCAAATGGAATGCCCTGCGTGTCAGGTAGCATGGGGCCGAAGCCTTCGCTCCAGAAGGAATCGCCCATTAACGATAGGGCGCCGCATGTAAGCCCGTGAAAGGCATTGTGGGCATATAGCAAACCGTTACGACCAGTGTGCGCGCGCGAAAACTTGATAGCGGCCTCCACGCCTTCGCTGCCGGAACTGCAGAAGAATACTTTGCTCAACTTGCCGCCGGCGCGGGCGCAGAGACGCGCAGCCAGTTCGCCCGCCAGTTCCGGAACATGGCTCTGCAACATCGCAGGGCCCTGCCGGTCCAATTCGTCCTTGAGCGCGGCGACGATTTCCGGGTGATTGTGGCCGGCGTTGTGGACACAATAGCCGGAGAGGTAATCGAGTATGCGGCGTCCGTCGGCGGTAAAGAGCTCGGCGCCGAGGCAGCGCTCGTAGCGAACATTCATCTGCATCAGGTCGAGCAGCCGCAGCCATTGCGGATTGACGAAGTCGCCATAGGAGACATCGCTGGCAATCGGAAGAACGTGATTTGTCATTGAACTATACCCATCGTTATGCACCCTGCAGATTGGACCGGCCAACCCGCACCACCTTGGCTTGCAAGATTTATGCCGTAAGCATATGGCGCCCCAGGGGAAGCAAAGAGCGCCGGATAAAATCGACGGTAGTCGCCTCGCCCACGTGCATGGCCAATTGTGTCGCAAAAATCCGCGGCTCGCAGGAAAGCGCGCGTAGCGCACGCCGTCGTACCCAGGCGGAACGATCCATCGAGAGCATCAGGGCTGACATTACCGAAGGCCGTCGTGCCAGCTTGCGGTGAGCGGCGGCATACGCTTTCAGATTGTGATCGGCGAGCGCTTGGGCCAGCGCCAAACTCTGCTCAAAGCCGAGCCGTAGGCCCTCGCCAGTGATGGCATCGACGGACCCCGACGCGTCGCCCACTAGAACGATGCGGCCGCGATAGACCGAGGGAAGGCGCCGGGTTGCGGTTATGGCGCCGCGTTCGGTTGTGGTCACCGGGACTTTGCGCAATCTGTCGAACAGTTCCGGGAACATAGGCAAGACCCGATCCAGGCGCAGGCGGGCGTCGCGGGAGATGGCCACCACGCAGACCTGCCTGCAGCCGATCGGCGTCACGTAGACCTGGCAAACCGAGCCCCAATGGATCTCGACGCAATCGGTCCAGGGGGCAATTTGATAGTGACGACGGAAGCCGAAGCGCAGGGACGCGGCTCCGGGACTATCCAGCGCGGCCCAGTGGCGCACGCGTGAGTTTTCGCCGTCGGCGCCCACTACCCAGCCGCAATCCACCGCGCCGCCATCCAGCATTACACCGGTGGCAGTCAAGCCGGTCACGCGTTTACCCCAAAGCAATCTGGCGCCGGCTGTTTGAGCGCTATCGATGAGCGCCTGATGAAGGTGCTTGCGTCGGATGCCGACGCCGCCGCCCTTGGGGAAACTGGCATCCACGGAGACGCCGTTGCCTACGAAGCGAATGCCACGGAACGGGAAGAAATGGCGGGAATCTAGCGTGACGCCGAGGCGTGCGAGCGCCGCCAGGGCATCCGGCATTAAACCTTCACCACAGGCTTTGTCGATGGGCGGCAACGCGGGGTCCGCCACGGTAACATCCATTCCACGGGCGCGCAAAGCGATGGCAGTCGCTAGTCCGGCTGGTCCTCCCCCAACGACGAAGGCGTCGCACGTTTTCGGAATCATATCTGTTGGCATGGTTCTAGCTGGGGCGAGTCAAGGCGCCGACCAGTGTAAGATCGATCTCCACTTCCTTGGACACGCGGAGAATGAACGTGCTTGGATCCTTCAAGCCCCACTTGACGTAGGGAACCGCGAAGTGTGTCTTCACGGTACAGTTGGTTCCCTCAATGTGAATCTCCATGGGTACGGTCAGTTCGTGCGACGCTCCGTGGAGCGTGAAGACTCCTGTAACTTGAATCTTGGAATCTCCTGACGGGGAGATAGCTCCTTGATAACTGCGGGGAGCGAATGAGACTTCCGCAAAGTGAGCCGCGTCGAGGATCTCCGTGGTCATCTTGCGATCGCGGGTGTCGTTGCCGCTCTTGCCGCTGCCGGCGGCAACCACCACGCCGCCGCCAATTTTCGAAGCGCTAGGGTCGAACTCCACGGTCCCGCTCTGAATATGAAAGGTTCCGTGAACCTGGTGGAGAACATCTCCAAGGCTGAACGCGACCACGCTCGACTGTGGTTCGATCTTGAGAGTCTGTTGCTGCGCGCGGGCCGTGGTGAGGAAGAAGAGCGGCAGCGCTAACAGGCAGAACGGAACAGTGTTTTTCATTAGTAGGCTTTTCGGTTGGTTGGGTCGACATCGCCGGCGCGATGCGCTGGGCTACCCAAAGGCTAATGGACGCTATATCGCGGTCGGAGAGGAACTCGTGCCCCGGCATGTCGGTTCCCGGCAAGCCAAATTTGGCGATCCGGGCGATGCGGTCTATGCGTTGGGCCGGTGAGTCCGACGACGCCCGGCATCAACTGCATCGCGTTTCGCAGGCTGTGGCTGTTTGCATACGGCATGTCGTTGACTTCCGTGCCGGTGGCGGCGCACTGGATGCGTCGGCCGAGGTGATTACGCGCATGTGGAAAGGGGCCGAGGCGCAAAATCGCGAGCCTTCCCCTGAGCAACTCCGCGCAGCGGTGGCTGAGGTAAAGCGGGTGCATTGGAAGCTTGATGCGGCCAATCAAACGGCCACGCATCTCAGTACGGCGCCCATCGCGCTGAACTCGTTCGCCAAGAGCTACATTGCGGGTCACGCGGCGGATCAAGCATTGGCGACAGACGGCGTGCACGCCGTGGTGGTGAACATCGGCGGCGATCTGGTGGTGCGCGGCGCATGGACCGAGACGGTGGATATCGCCGACCCGAAATCCGATGCGGAAAACAGCGAGCCCATCGCGCGATTGCGGATTGAAGACCGGGCCGTGGCGACCAGCGGAAATTACCGGCGCGGCGTGGATGTGGGCGGACGGCACTATTCGCATATCGTCGATCCGCGAACGGGTCTCCCGTGTGAAGATGTGATCGGTTCGACGGTGGTCGCGCCCAACGCGGCTGACGCGGGCGCGCTGGCTACGGCGTTTTCGGTGTTGCAGCCGGACGAAAGCCGGCGGTTGGCGGCAACCGTGCCGGGCGCGGAATACTTGCTGGTAATGAAAGACGGCCGGCAAATTTCGAGCCGCGGTTGGCCCACTTTGGTTGCCGCAGTACGTCCGAAGGCGTTGTTTTTTCCGGCGGTCGATACGCCGACCTGGAACCAGATGGAATTGACGGTCTCTCTGGAGTTGGCTCACTTTAACATGCAGGCGCGGCGTCCCTATGTAGCGATCTGGGTGGAAGACCAGGACAAGTTCCCGGTGCGGACCATCGCTCTCTGGCGGGAAAAAGTGCGCTATGTCGCGGAATTGAAGGCGTGGTACCGCGGCGACCGGCTGCGCGCCATGAGCGAGGGTTCGGACTTACTCAATTCTGTATCCAGCGCTACCCGGCCAGCCGGTAAGTACACGATGAATTGGGACGGCAAAGACAATGCCGGAAAGTATGTGAAGCCGGGTAAGTATACGGTCTATTTAGAAGCCGCGCGCGAGCACGGCACCTACCAATTAATTCATCAGGAGATGGACTTCAACGGCGAGCCGAAAAAGATCGACCTGCCGGGTAATCTTGAAGTCACGACAGCGGCCTTTGACTACCACAGACTTAGCAAATAATCCGGTTGCGAAGCCGGCAGTCCGCCAGAATCCATTATGGAAACGGCGCCTCGCCACGCTTTCCCGCTGGCTGCACATTTACCTTTCGATGTTCAGCTTCGGCGTTTTGCTGTTCTTTGCGGTGACCGGGCTTACACTCAACCACCAGGAGTTGTTCAGCGGCCAACAGCGAACGAGTCAATATAACGGTAGTCTGGACCCCAAATGG
>Ga0208193_1000738_pt1 | contig 15668 bp, 14 predicted proteins | sample June2015DPH_17_2_FD_184716 | JGI IMG/M metagenome (GOLD analysis project Ga0208193, IMG submission 184716) | Peatland microbial communities from SPRUCE experiment site at the Marcell Experimental Forest, Minnesota, USA - June2015DPH_17_10... | ecosystem: Environmental > Terrestrial > Soil >... | reverse complement strand
CGCGTATGCCGTCCGCACGCTGAAGACCTCCGGAGCCATCAATTTCACCGCCTCGCACAATCCGCCGGAGTACAACGGCATCAAGTTCAACACCCATGACGGCGCGCCCGCTCTGCCAGAAGTCACTAAGCAGATGGAAGCCGACATAGCCCAGCTTGAATCCAGCGGCGTCGCGGTCCCCAAAGCAGACCCACCCTCGGGCGGCTTCGAAACCGTGGACATCAAGCCCGCATTCGTCAAGCGTCTCGCCGAACTGGTCGATCTCAAAGCCATCGCCAAATCCGGCATCAAGATCGTCTACGACCCCTTCTGGGGCGCAGGCCGCGGCTATACCTCTGACATCCTCCGCGATGCCGGCGTCTCCGTCGAAACCGTCCATGACTTCCGCGACGTCCTCTTCGGCGGCCACGCACCCGAGCCCGACGACCATCTCCTCGGCGACGCCAAAGCGAAGGCCAAAGAAATCGGCGCATCGCTCATCGTCGCCACCGACGGCGACGCAGACCGCTTCGGCATCGCGGATGGCGACGGCACCTTCATCCAGCCCAATTACATCATCGCCCTGCTCTTCGATTACCTCGTCGAAACCCGCGGCTGGCGCAACGGCGTCGCCAAATCCGTCGCCACCACCAACCTCATCAATGCCGTCGCCGAGCATCACAAAGTTCCGCTCTACGAAACCCCCGTCGGCTTTAAATACATCGGCGAGCTCATCCTCCAGGACAAGATCGCCATCGGCGGTGAAGAGTCAGCCGGCCTCACCATCCGCGGCCACGTTCCGGAGAAAGACGGCATCCTCGCCAATCTCCTCGTAGCGGAAATGGTCGCCACGCGCGGCAAATCGCTAGGCGTCCAATTACAAGAGTTATTTGGCAAAGTTGGTTCCTTCTACCCGGTTCGGGAGAACTTCCACTTGACCGACGACCAGAAAGCCCGATTCACTGAGAAGATGAAGGCTGAGCCAACCGAGCTCAGCGGACGCAAGGTCACTTCCATCGTACGGACCGACGGCCTCAAGCTCATTCTCGAGGACGGCTCCTGGGTCTGCTATCGCATCTCCGGCACAGAGCCTGTGGTGCGCGCCTACACTGAGGCCCGCAGCGAGTCCGATATGGAAGCGCTGAAGGCCGCAGCCGAAAAGTTTGTCTCGTCGTAAACGGAATTCGATGCCTCACTTGCCGGAACAAGCCGATATGTACCCGCCCATCGCCGAGCCCCCTGCTCGCGCTCCGGAGCCGCTGCCGCGCCGTGCCCTCAATTGGGTCCTGGGCGCATGGCGTCCAGCCGGCTCGGTGATGGCGGTATGCCTTGCGCTGCTCCTTGGCTGGCATGTGGTCAACGGCAAGCATGGCCTCACCACATGGAATCAAAAACGCGTTGAAGACAAGCAGTTGCAGAAAGAGATCGAGGATCTCAATCAGGAGAACGCGCGCCTCCGCACTCGCGTTGATCGCCTGAAATCGAACCCCGACGAAATCGAGCATGAGGCCCGCGAGAAACTTCACTACGCCAAGCCCGGCGAAGTGATCTATGCGCTCCCTGAGTCACCTGCCGCAGGGAAGTGATTGTTCGATTGCGAACAATCACGTGAGTTATCCTGTGCAAGCTTGATTCCGAAGTGATGTTTTTTGTTGGGGTTGTGGCAAAGTTCACACTCCTTATAGAAATCTTTATGCGATCTTCATTCCGCAACTGTGCAGCTTCGCTGCCCAGTTGCGAGGGAATAGGGAACAGGGAACAGGGTTATAGATAAAGGGCAAAAGAATATAAAAGGCCATAGATATCCTCGACGATGGTTCACTGTGACAGTGAAAAAGGCGGGAAGGGAATGTACTCTCCCGTTTTAACGACGACGGCCCGAATCCATGATGGATTCGGGCCGTCTTTTTGCTGCTGATTATGAGTGTTGCACAAGTGGGGTTAATTTTATGCAAACTATCTGAAGAGGCAGACGTTACGAAAGGGTATTGGACTTTAGTAACCGGGTGCAAGGGAATAGGGACAAGGGACAAGGGATGACAAAGACGGGAGGCTTGGGTGGTATCTCAGGTCTCCAAAAGAAGGAGACCTGTGGAACACAGCGGGAGGTGGGCGGGAGTGCTATCCCATCCATCGCGCGATACGACTGCGCGATGGATGGGGCACATGGCCGTTTCAAGGAAGGGCCCGGGGCTGAAGCCCTCTTGAATACGTTGGCCTTATTCGTGAGGCTGAAGCCTCACGCTCCCTCCGGAAAAACGAAGACGGGGTTGTTCAGCAGATCAGCTCGTACCAGCTTTGCCCTCCTGGATGTTGAGGATCAGGGTGATTGTGTGGTGGGCATCATCCATTTCCACGCGAGGAATCGCTCCGAAGCTGGTATAGCCCTTCGATTCGTAGAGCTTCCTCACACGATCCAGCCCTTTACTGATCGCGGTTGCGTTGAATAAGTCCCCCGGATGAAGAGGAAATAGTTGGGTGATTTCCTGCAGCGATAAGGCATGGTTGCCTTGAACCTGAATATGATCGAGCGTGTACTTCGCGCCGGCAGAAACCCGGACGGAAACATCGACCGATCTGGATGGCTGGCCAGCCGGCAGCGTGGCAGGTTGTAGCAAATCTACGAATACCTTGACATAACCACGGTCGCGTAGATTCTGCCGAATACGCTCCATCAACTCGTCAAGCGGATACGTGCTTCCCTGGAATGCTTGAATTACTTCAACCCGGTCTGATTCAGGCAGATCGTCCGAGCTAATCTTCAGTGAGCGCACCTGCACGGGAGCGTTCGCAGAAGAGATCCCATTCTGAGAGTTGGTCTGCGACGGCATCGACTGAGCCCGGGCAGATCCCCAGACGGCGAATCCAGCTGTGGTGGCGGCAAGCACCAGCAGCATTGTAGCCGCCGTGCGCGAAAGGATGGGAGACTGGTTCCAACCCAGCAAGCGAGCGATTCTCATTTTTAACACTCCTCCTGTGGCGCCAAAAGCGCCTGTGGGAATAACGCTGCGCCGTTCTTCAAGAAAGCTCAGCGCCTTGGCATAAGCGAGCCGGTCACCGCAGACCGCGACCGCCAGATCGTCACAGCAGTGTTCGCGTTCGCGCCGAATCTGGTTCGACACCCACCAGACGGCGGGATGGTAAAAGAGCACAGTTTCCATTAACGACTGGAACAAGTTGATCAGGTAGTCGTGCCGGCGAATATGGGCTAGTTCGTGGGCCAGGATCGCCTCGATTTGAAGGGTTGACAAACCGGTCATGCACCCAAGGGGAAGGAGAATTGCCGGCTTGAGATAGCCGATTACAGCGGGCGCCTGAACATGCGTAGAATCCAGCAGCTCGATGACTCGTTCCATCCCGAGCCGTCTGCAAAGGGTTTCGAATACCTGCCCAATTTCCGCCGACACCGATTCTTGAGCGAGGGATTTCATCTTCCTGGTCGCCGTGAGGCCGAGGGTAAGCCGGCAAAGCAGGACCAACACGCCGGCGAACCAGCAACTTGTCACAATGGGCAGCGATTGGTTGAGAGCTTTCTCGAATGGAATGATCCACCGCTCTAAGGGCTGGCCGAAGCTGTTATAGAACGCATAGCTAAAGCCCGCATCCGCAACCGCGCCAGCCGCTTGGTGGGGATTGGATAGCGTGTTCGCCGCCAGCATGCAGAACGTAATGGCGGGCAGCATCACCATCCATGCCGCCGCAGCGCATGCGACTGTATAGCGCAGTTGAGAAGCTCGCGAAGGCAGAAGGCCCAGTGCGCAGGCAAGAAGGATTGCGACAATTGCGCCCTGCCAGCAGAAATGCAGCAGCGTCCAACCCAGCGAATGAATCAATGGGAGCCCGATAGCCGTCATGCTTTCTCCTTTTCAAATCGGTCCAGCATCTCCCGGATTTCCGCAAGCTCGGATTGGGAAATGGGCTGCAAGCTCAGCGCACCGAGGACAAGATGCATCGCGGAACCCTCGAACGCCTGCTCAAGCAGGCTCCTGGTCAGCAGTTTCTGCGTTTGCTCTCGCTCGATCCGCGCTTCATACACATGGGATCGATAGCGCTCATTCCGTTGGAGCAGGCCTTTATCCGTCATTACCTGCATCTGCTTCAAGGCCGTCGTATAGCCCGTCCGTCTGCTACGTAAGGCGGTGTGAACCTCCCGCACGGTACTCGGCCCGCGACTCCACAGGATCTGCAGAATCGCCAGCTCCGCCTCGGTTGGCAATGGGACTTTTCTGTCGGGTAATGCCGGTTTCGTCATGAAGCAGATAGTAGTACGAGTATTGTCGTATGTCAACGACAATACTCGTACATTGCGCCGACAGACACTTTCCATCGAGCGGTCGCACATTTCATACGGATTGGTTTTGATAGAGGGTTGTGATCGTATCTACCCGAGTTTAAAATCTACCCGAGTTTCAAAAAAGAAGGCTGCTTGGGATTTGCTCGAGTTTTCAGATCAGTCCCTGTATTAGAAGTCAACATGCGCACGCGCTGAGCCTACCCAGGCCGGGCCGCGATCGCGGTTATATCCGGGATTGTCGATGTGTTGCACATCGACGGAATAGAACAACCCTCTCCAGAAGTGCCACGTGTAGTAGCTTTCGACAATCGTCTCCCGCCCGTAATTCAGATTGCCGTCTCCCAGCAGAAATCCGAGGCCGCCGAGCTTCAGGTATTCCTGGTGGTCGCGCTTGATGGCGTTCGATACAATCGCCAGTCCCACTTTGTCCTGGGACCGGCCCCACTGTTTGCCTGCATAATCGGCTCCGGCCAGGACCGTCTGGTCCACCTCAGTGTAGGCATACGACTCATGCTGGCCCTCGTTCCATCCAAAACGCCCAAAGAAACGCAGATTCTCTGTAATCTCCTGTAGCGTGTTATAGCCAAACCCATACTTCAGCGCGCCGAAATGCTCGAACGCCGTAATGTCCGGCCTGGTGTGGTTGGCGATCGCATAGTCGTTGGCTTCGCGATATGTGCCCATGTGCGCCCTGTTCGCAAAAAACAAAATCCGCGTTGTTCCTTTGCGTTTCTTCAGCAGGCTCTGCCGCAGTTCGAATTCGCCGTTCTGCCCATGTGCCCGGCTGAATGCCCAGTCCATGTCAATGCCGTTCGCCACGATCGGCATGCCAAATATGCCATACCGCAGGCTCCATATCTTATCGTCGTACTCGGCCATGCCGCCCACGGTGTATCCGCGCGTATCGGCCGCATAGTCCCACGCGCCGTTGTTGTCCACCGTCCAGTTCATAAACTGCAGATGGCTATCGGAGCCCGCATCGTTGATGTCAAAGAAATCCGGCAGCGTCAGCTTGCCAATTCGAAACTCAATCCTTCGCGCTGGAACTTCCTTTGCCAGTGCAAAGAAATTCGGGTTCTGTTCTGTGGTTTCGCTTGTCAGCCCCAAGACCTGGTGAATTTCATACCGTGCAATATAAGGAACCTTGCCCAGGTTCGGATTCCTTACTACATCCAGGTTGGTAAAACCAGCCAATCCCAGCGCCTCACTCAATCCGCGCCCCTCGGCTGCTTCCATGTCAAAAATCAAATCCGTGTTGTACCGCACAGAGTTTGTGGGCCGCACCGCACCATACAAAGTGCCCACCATCGATAGCTTGTACTCCGCCGAATTGCGAAAGCTGTTTGGCCCCTGGTACAGCGAGTGAAAGGGAAGCCGCCCCTGCAAAATGAAATTGGCCTGCCCGGAAAGCCACCACCGCTCTCCTTCCGGATGCGGAAACATCGTTACCACCGAATCATCTCCGCCGAGACTCTCGCCTCCAGATTGCTTACCTTCCCCCTCTTGCTGCCACGGCGGCAGAAAATCAAACATCAGCGCCGCATGACCTGGAGCCGCGTGGGACGGAATCCGCGGTTCTGGCGCTGAAGGCAGAGTCGCGTCCTGCTGTGCATGCGCCGCCGCAGCCATCCCGGCCACGAGGCACAGCGCTAATGTCGATCGAACACACATCGAGGGCATCCAGGAGCCTTTCAATCCAGATGAACTTGCTCTACGGGAGCAGTCAGGCGGGGTATGATGGGGACGAAGCAGCTATACCCCCACTCCGCATATACTATACCCTGGGTGGGTATAGTCAAGAGAGAATTGCCCATGTCTCATCAGGAACGGGAAACCATCAAAATGGTCCAGCGCGTGCGCAAGCTCCGCGGCCAGTTGGACGCCATCGAGCGCTCGCTTACCACTGCCGGCGACTGCGGCGACCAGCTTATGCTTCTGGCTGCCGTTCGCGGCGGCGTCAACGGCCTCATGGGAGAAGTGCTCGAAAACCATATCCGCTTCCACCTCACCGACGGCGCAAAAGAGCAGATCGCGCCCGAGCTGGCTGAAGATCTCATTGACCTGGTGCGCGCTTATCTCAAATAATGCGCTCCATCCGGAGCCTGATCATTTCGTTAGTATCGTAGATGCTGCGACGTGGAACGATTGTGAATGTAGTGTTGATTTGTAAGTGAGATGAATTGCAAAACCGCTGACTGCAGCGCAATCCAGGCCATTTGTAGCTGATTGTTTCTAAGTTGCGCACCGCATCTCCACAGAGCAGGGCTCGCCATGGTTTACCTGCTGCTATATTTCACATACCCTGTATATGGAGATACATGGATGAGTTCAGAGACGCTTGAGCTGCATCATGCACAGGCCAATATCTCAAAAGAGCGGTTTTACAGGCCCGAATTAGATATATTGAGATTTCTGGCGTTTTTTCTCGTCTTCCTGCACCACAGTCAAAGGATGTACTTCCCTGGTGCAGCCCTCGCGGATGTCGGCGCTGCATGTGCATCAGGGGTGCAGGTTTTCTTTGTGCTCAGCTCGTTTCTGATTACTGAGCTGCTCCTTCGCGAAAAGGAAAAGACCGGAAGCGTTCATCTCAGGTTTTTTTATATCCGGCGCATTCTCAGAATCTGGCCGCTTTATTTCTTCTTTATTGGCGGATGCCTGATTGTTTCCAAGCTGACCCACTTCACCATTTTCACCACAACCCAATTTTTGTTTTTCCTGTTTCTCGCGGGAAACTGGTGGAGTGCTTTCCACGGTTTTATCCCAAGAGTTGTCGGCCCCCTTTGGAGCATCTCGCTTGAGGAGCAGTACTACATCGTCTGGCCAACAATAGCCCGTTTCGGCAGACGCGTGCTATGGATTGCCTCCGGTCTTTTCCTGGTGGCCTCTACGATAGCTCTCTGGTATCTCGGCAGCGCCCAGGCAGAGCGTTATGCGATTTGGTGCAATAGCTTCGTAGAGTTTCAGTTTTTCGCGCTCGGAGCCATGCTTGCCATGTTGCTGCACAAGCGCACGCTTGCCTTTTCGCCTGTGCTTCGCATTGTTCTGGCGCTTGCTGCTTTCACAATAATCGTCGGTGATCAGATAAGCCTGCATGTCATTCTCGGGCCGAAAACAGGTCCTATAGCGCTCATCGCCGCATACGCGCTGCTTTCAATCGGGATAGTTCTTCTATTTCTTGCCTTCTTTGGAATGAAGGTTGGACCGTCCGCACAGCCTCTCATCTATCTCGGCAAAATATCGTACGGCTTGTATGTTTTTCATGACCTGTCTCTCCGCACGATCTATCCCCTTAAGCAGCGCTTCCATTTTGGAGGACTGTTGTCATTGCTTCTCTCCCTGGCAGTCTGCATCCTTCTGGCCAGCCTTTCATACAAGTTCCTTGAAATGCCCTTTCTACGGCTGAAGGAAAAATTCGCCTTCGTTCGTACACGGACTGCTTGACCGTATCGGACGAATGCCCAATGGCCTTCGATCTATTCGTTTGGATGGAAAGAGAAGAACTCAGGTAGGGTACAAAAAGACTAAGTGTTAACTGGTGCCCGCATTGCCTCAAGTGCCTCAGTCAGGTCGCGCGATAGCGCTTCCTGTGCTTCTTGCGTCAATTTGCCGCCATTGCGGGTCAGGTAGAAGACGTCAATTGCTGTTTCACCTTCGGTATCGATGAGGGCGGCTTCAATGTTGCATTGATGCTTGCTCAGCGTGAGAGCTATCTGGCGTAGCAGTCCCGGTCCATCCTGCGCCACCACCTGCAACAGAGTCGAGTGCGTAGAAGACTCCGAGTCGAACTGCAGTCGTGTCTGCACCTCTACCTTGATTCCCGTCGAGTGATTCTGGCGCCGTCCGCGCAGCATCTGCTCCACTCCCACTTTTTGCGCCACCACGTCGTGAATGTTCAGCAGAAAGCGGCTCTTCTCACTCGGGTTCAGCTCAAGTGTGCGAAACACATCGGAGAACTGAAAGCTGTCTACCACCACGCCGGCATCGTTTGAGAATGCGCCGGCCTTCACAATGTTCATGCCCCATGCAGCCAGCGCTCCGGCTACATCCGTAAACAGCCTGGACCGGTCTCGCGCAATCACTGTCAGGTCAAACAACTGCCGCAGCGGCCGCAGATCCAGTTGCACCGGATCCGTATTCAGGTTCAGAGATAGTTGGAAGTGGTTGCGAATATGTTCAGGAAGCCTGGTCTGCAGATACCGCTGCGGAAGTCCCTCGAGAAACTGCCCCAGCGCAGTGTACTGTGCGGGCGGAACCATCGATCGCAACCGGTTCTGCAGTGTCGGGTCGACTGCCGCGTGGTATCGCGTCTCATCCACGCTGCGGTCCATAAAGTTGGCCGTCGTCATGTAGAGCTGCCACAGGTTTTCAGCCTTCCACGGCGTTAGCGCCTCCGGATTCACAGCCTTGATGTCCGCATACGTGAGCAGCGTCATCATCTTCAGCAGCATGGGACTGCCCATCTTCTCCGCAAACATCCGTATATTCTCGGCGTCGAAGATGTCCCGCCGCAGCGCGTTCGACATCTCCAGATGCTGCCCGATGAGCTTCAGTACCGTCTCGCGCTCTTCGTTGTCAAAATCAAGCCTGGCAAGAAAGCTGTCTGCCAGCTCCACGCTTTGCATCGTGTGCTCGCCCGTACGCCGCCCCTTGCCGGTGTCATGCAGCAGCAGCGCCAGCAGAAACAGATCGAGCCGGTCAATCTCCGGCAGCAGTTGCCCCAGCCGCTGCTCGTAATCATGCGCCGGCTGCCGCAGCCCGTGCACGTTATTGATGGTCAGAAAGGTATGTTCATCCACCGTGTAGCGGTGATAGCTATCGCGGATCACCAGCGCATCGATGCCGTGAAACTCCGGAATCAGCATCTCCAGGATGCCGAGCGCATGCATGGTTCGCAGCGCGTGTGCCGCGTGCGGCCCCAGCAGCACCTCCCGCAGCGCATTCCACAGATACGGCCCCTCTGGAATGTGAATCGCCAGTGCAGGCAGCGAGTCCGTGATGCAGTCTTCCGCCGCCTGCGAAAGCGTGTATCCATGTGTGGCCATCAGGGAGAAGATGCGCAGGATGGAAGCTGCATCCTTGAACTGCGCGCCGGGAAGAATGTCGATGCGCCCCTGGTCGAGAATGAACTCTGTTCCCGCAATCGGGCTGCGCCGCCTGCGGAACTGTTTGTAAAAGCTCACGGGCGCCGGCAGGTTTTCCATCAGCAGCACCGCTCGCCGGTAAACCACACGCGCATGGCGGTAATAGGTTCGCATCCAGTAGGCCGGATCGGCTGTTCCGCGAGTCTCCAGGCCAATCGATTGCGCCGCGGCCTCATCCTGCGATTGCCAGTCCAGCGCATTGTTGTCGCGTCCGTGACGGAAATGCAGAAAGCATCGGGCCGCGGCCAGAAAATCAAATGCCGCCTCAGCATCGCCGCGCGCGCTCTGAAAGACTCCTCCGCGCTGCTTGGGCCATTCGCGCGTCTCTTTCAGGTGAAACAGCAGCGCGAACCACACCGCCAGGTGATAATCCCGCAATCCGCCTGGACAATCCTTCACATTTGGTTCGAGGTGAAAGATGGTGTTACCGAACCGCGCATGCCGCGCCCGCGCAATCTCTCCCAGCTTCTGCGTAATCTGGTTCCACTCGCTCAGCACCAGTCCGGGCAGCACCGTCTGGTGCAGTTGCTGGTAAAGAGGGAACTGCCCGGCCAGAAACCGGCGATCCAATGTCGCCAGGGTGAATTCAAGATTGTCAGGATCGAACCGTCCGGCTTCTTTCAGAGTCCGCGAGGCAGGACTGGCGCGCAAACCAATGTCCCACATCCCCTGGATAATGGCTCGTACCGCATCCCTGGCCTGCTCCTCGGTTTTTTCGTCCGCATAGGCAAACAGCACATCGATATCGGAAAAGGGAAACAGGTCCTTGCGCCCATATCCGCCCAATGCCAGCAGAGAAACGTTGTAGCCGGGATTTCCCGCAAAGGCCCGCCGCCACATCTCGATCAGAATGCGGTCCACAATCGCGGATCGACGACGGATCGCCGCGGTCCCGTCCCCGGTGCGCTCCCACGTCTGCCGCACCAGCGCCATCTCACGCAGATACAACTCTCGTAGATCGTCAACCGCGATTGCGACAGGGTCCATGTTCTCTAAAAGGTGCTCCGAAGGTTTTGCCGAAGCAAAAGGCTGTCCTAACAGAATAAGCGATCAATTAAGCACGGAGGAGGCAGATGAAGCGCATTGGCGCCGGAAAACTCAAAATCGTTCTGGGGCATCATACCAATACCTTGGTTGAAAAGTGGAGCGACCTTGGTTGAAAGTGGAGTGGTTCTTCCGCTGAAAGCGAGATTGCAGGGGGTAGGTCAATCAGCGATGAGATTGATTTTCAAATTCTTGCTGAACACAACGCGGATGTGATCTGCATGGTCGGGCTGGACCTGACTATGCATTATGCTTCGCCATCGTGCCAGCGCATCTTGGGTTGGACACAGGAAGAAATGTGCGGAAAGGGGCCAGATGCCTTCGTTCTGCCCGAAGATATTCCGACAGTTGTGGCTGTCCAGGAACAGCTGATGAGCCGGACTGTCGATGAAATGCCAACCGTCGTCAGGATGCGGAAAAAAGATGGGGCGTTTGCGTGGATGGAGATCAACGCACGCATCATGAAAGACAAGGTGAGCGAAGAATTACGCGGCATCGTCCTGACTCTGCGTGATATTACCGGAAGCAAAATGCGGGAAGAAGCGCTGGAGCAGTTGGCGTTCCAGGATAGCTTGACCGGGTTGGGGAATCGCAGGATTTTCGACCGGACTTTGGAGCATGAGTGGGGGCGAACCATCCGGCACGGCGGTGTAATGTCGCTGATTTTGCTCGATGTGGATTGCTTTAAACAATTCAATGATCTATATGGACATGTGTCCGGGGATTCTTGTCTGCAAGCCGTTGCCGCGGCAGTCAGCAAGGCCATTGGCCGCTCTACCGATCTGGCAGCACGCTATGGAGGAGAAGAGATCGCTGTGATTCTGCCCGATACAAATCCATCCGGCGCCTTGAAGGTTGCGGAAAACATACGAGCCGGCATCATTTCGCTTCATATTCCCCACTCAGGGAATTCAGCGGGACAGGAATGGGTAACGGTAAGCGTGGGGGTGGTTACAGCAACGGCTCATCTGCACGGGACATTAACAGATATGCCGGAGAAGCTGCTACAAGCAGCCGATCGCTCCATGTACAAGGCGAAACACGAAGGCAGAAATCGCATTCACCAACATCCCCTGTCGCAATCACTTTAAACAGGTTTTAATGCCTGGATAGTGTCAGCGTGCAAATAGCTTATTTCTCGTGGATCTGCCCGCCCAAAGATCAATGAGCGCACCCTGCGCTGAGTGATCTCATTACAGTGCCGCTTCGCCGCGCTCGTCATTGCGAATGCGGATCGCGTCGTCGATATTGCTGCAGAAAATCTTGCCGTCGCCGATGCGCCCTGTCCGAGCCGCGCCAACAATCGCCTCGATGGCCTTGTCCTTCAGCGTATCCGCCACCACCATTTCGATCTTTACCTTCGGCAATAAATCGACCGTGTACTCGCGGCCACGATAAAACTCCGTGTGACCCTTTTGCCGTCCATGTCCACGGGCTTCCAGAATCGTCATTCCCTCAATGCCCGCTTCCAGCAGAGCATCCTTTACCGCATCCAGCTTCGAAGGCTGGAGAATCGCTTCAATCTTCACCATGTGTGCAATGCCTCGGTTTGTGATACTTCACCGGCTTTTTAGCCTATCAGGCCGGACTACGATCATGCTTCAGCCCGGTGTTGATATTCGATGTACCTCAATTCACGAATTGAAGTCGTAGCCTTCTTCACCGTGTTGCGAGAGATCCAACCCCTCATTCTCATCGTCTGCGGAAACCCGCAGCCCGATTGTCTTATCGACAGCAAACAGCAGAATCGGAGTTCCAATCAGCGAAATCAGCCACGCAATGCCCGCACCGGCTGCCTGGTTGCCCAGTTGCGCCCAGTGTCCGTCCAGGACGCCAAGCGCCAGCGGCTTACCCGCGGCATCGTTGCCAAACGCAGGATTGATCACAGCCACCGCAAAGACGCCCGTAAGCAGCGCGCCCAGCGTCCCGCCCATGCCGTGTACGCCAAAGGCGTCCAGCGAATCGTCATATCCCAGCTTGCCCTTGATGATCAGCACCATGAAGGAGCAGAAGAATCCCGCAATCAGGCCGATTGCCAGCGCAGACATCGGCTGCACATAGCCGGAGGCCGGCGTAATCGCCACCAACCCTGCTACCGCGCCTGAAATTGCTCCCAGCGCTGTCGGCTTGCCGTTATGGAACCATTCGAAGACGCTCCAGCCCAGCGCCGCCGCGGCAGCGGCAAAGTGCGTATTGATAAACGCGCTGGTCGCCAGACCGCTCGCGTTCGTCGCGCTGCCCGCGTTAAATCCAAACCAGCCCACCCACAGCAGGCATGCGCCAACAAAGCTCAGCACCAGCGAGTGTGGAGGCATCGCCGTCTTTGGATATCCGAGACGTTTGCCCAGGTACAGAGCTGTAATCAGCGCCGACACGCCGGACGTAATATGCACCACCGTCCCGCCCGCAAAATCCAAACTCGGAATCTTCCCTCCGTTGGCATTCAGCAGCCCGCCCGCGCCCCACACCATGTGCGCCATCGGGCAATACACCACCAGAGACCACAGCGAGAGAAATACCGCCATGCCGCTGAACTTCATCCGCTCCGCAAACGCGCCCGTAATCAGCGCCGGCGTGATGATGGCGAACATGAGCTGGTACACCATGTATGTCTGCTCTGGAATCGTCTGCGGATAGACCTTCTCAAGCGAAGGCGTCAGCGGAACATTGTTCAGAAACAGATGCTCAAAACCGCCCACAAACCAGTTGCCGTGCCCAAAGGCCAGCGAGTAGCCCACAACCGCCCACAAAATCGTCACCAGCCCCATCATGGCGAAGCTCTGCATCATGGTGCCGAGGATGTTCTTCTTCCGCACCAGCCCGCCATAGAACAGCGCCAGCCCCGGCCCGGTCATCATGAGCACCAGTGCCGCTGAGGTCAGCATCCAGGCGTTATCGCCCGCGCTCTGCGCATTGGCAACAGCCGTGTTCAGTGCGTTGATTTGGGCCTGTGTGGATTGCGCTCCGCCTGATCCTGCTGCCTGAGCGAGGCCAAGCGCAGGCAATCCAAGAAAGACAAGCAGTGCGAGGAATCTACGCCAACAATGCATGGTTATCTGTTTCCTGTATATGAGAATGAAGAAACTGAAAAGGTTTGGAACTGATCATAGCGCACAGCAAAAGAATGACAGGCGCTCATCTTTGTGGAACTGATTCAAGATTGCCGGATCAGGCATAAAAATAGAACAAGGATTTGCCAGATTAGGTAGAAAGAAGGATTCACGAAAGAAAGATGATCAACGCAATCACCTGTATTCGGCGAATCGCGGCCATCTTCTCCGGCTGCCTGTCCGCACTCCTGCTCTCTGGACTCGCATTGCCTCCGGCGCAGGCGCTTTCCGCTGCCTGCTCCAGAATCATCATTCAAGGCGAAGTCTCATTCGGACAGGCGTGGTCCGCGCCGCTCGGTCAGGGATGGGTCTTGCGCCTGGTCCCCGTTCAGCCCGCGGACAAATACTCCGGCTGGGACATCGTGCTTGACCGCGCTGAACCAGCCGGCTTTCCGGACGCGGTCTTTCTTGCCACGCCGCCTTACGGCTCGCTCAACGAACGCGAAATCGCTACCACTTACGGCCTTCGCGCGCAGGATGCCATCGGCTGGAATCCCCGAACCTTCCGCTTCCTCACGGACCCCGCTGTCTTCCATGCTGCGCAGCAGTTGTATCTTTCATCGCATGGCGCAGCCGATCCAAAGACCGCGGCAGGCCTCCTCGATCTCATCCATTCCGCCTCCCAGGGCGAGTTACGCATCCTTGATGCCCGTATCGCACCCGGTATCGCTGATCCCGCCCGCTACGCGCAGAACTGGGCACTTTCCGCTGCGCGCGCTCCGTATCAAGTGCTGCCGCCACCCTCCGGCCAGCCCACCCCGCGCGGCGCGCTGCTCTGGATGCGCTTCACTCTGACGCTATGGCCGCCGCCGGGCTGGCGCGCGCCCGCTGGCTGGACCGCCGCCTCGTCGCCCTGCCTGCTGTCTTCCTCGGCGCATTAGATTTGCTGGGCGCATCCGGCCTGAACTGCGCAGATGCATCCCCTGCCAGATTCTCGGCATCGTATGCTTTGGGGTTCTAACCACTCGGCTTCGCTCAACTTAGCGCTGGCTATGAGGAAATAACAAAGGTATATTGGAAGATATGACGCCATCTCTGGAGCGCGACCGCTACCTCTTCGGCAGTTTGGAAAGTAGCGCATTGAACCGCGCAAAGCTTCGCGAAGTGAATTATGGCTTCGAGCAACCGGAAGGCGTATTCTTCACCACTCTCGATTTCGCCGTGAATTGGGTCCGCAAAAGTTCAGTCTGGCCCATGACATTCGGCCTTGCCTGCTGCGCCATTGAGATGATGTCGATGGGCGCTTCACGCTTTGATATTGCACGCTTCGGCGCAGAAGTCTTCCGCCCATCGCCCCGTCAATCCGACCTCATGGTCATTGCAGGCCGCGTCTCGCAGAAGATGGCCCCGGTCATTCGCCGCCTTTATGACCAGATGCCTGAGCCCAAATGGGTGATTTCCATGGGCGCTTGCGCCACTTCAGGGGGAGTATTCAATAACTACGCGCTCGTCCAGGGCGTAAATCAGATCATCCCTGTCGATGTTTATGTTCCTGGCTGTCCGCCGCGGCCTGAGCAATTGATGTATGCCATCACTTTGCTGCAGGAGAAGATTCAGCGGGAGCCGCGTAGTTTGCGCAAGACGCTCAACCTTCAGTGATCTGTCAGGCGCTGGAGCAAAGCATTTCAGCAGCAATCTCGTCAGAGCCGAATCAAGTGACGGAAGTGCCTTTGACGGCATGATTCGGGGATGATCAGGATGATTCATAGCGATGTGGCGTGGGCTGCATCATTGAAAAAATGTGCTTTAGCGGCGCCGTACTGTGATACCGTACGAGTGACGGTTTACTGGCCGTTTCAGGCGAATAATCGTGTGAGGGTAACTTCGGCGGTGTCGCGTTACGAGTCGCTTATGCACTTGACCCGGGTCTGAAATACAAAATAAAAAAGCAGTTCAGTTTGATTGCGGAGGAAAAACGGATGCATTCACAAATGAAGAAGACAGTCAGCCGAGCTTTGGCGCTGGCGGTGCTGTCTCTAGCGCCGTATGCGTTGCTAGGTCAAGGAGCGGCGAAGGGGCCGTCTTATGGGGATTCGCCATCGCGGTGGGATATATTTGCGGGCTACAGTTACCTGGGGCCGCACGATACGGTGACGGTAT
>Ga0208193_1000737_pt1 | contig 15684 bp, 13 predicted proteins | sample June2015DPH_17_2_FD_184716 | JGI IMG/M metagenome (GOLD analysis project Ga0208193, IMG submission 184716) | Peatland microbial communities from SPRUCE experiment site at the Marcell Experimental Forest, Minnesota, USA - June2015DPH_17_10... | ecosystem: Environmental > Terrestrial > Soil >... | reverse complement strand
TTGCCATTGCTCGTCGCTCAACCAAAATAGATTTCTGCTCACGATCCCCAATCCTTTCCCAAACAGAATCAGTATCGTATTGTCAGAGCAGAAAAATTAATGAGTTCTAACCCTAGTGAGGCAACCGATGGCTGGAACGCAGAACCAATACGACGTCGGCCTTGAGAAGACCCCGGCCAATTTTGTGGCTCTGACGCCCCTTAGTTTTCTGGCGCGCACGGCCGCGATCTATCCCAACCATACGAGCACGATCTATGAGGGACGCAGCTTCACCTGGTCGGAGACCTACGCGCGCTGCCGGCGCTTTGCCTCCTACCTCGCTAGCCGCAACATCGGTCCGGGCGATACGGTTGCGGCGATGCTGCCGAATATCCCAGCGATGAACGAAGCGCATTTCGCCGTGCCGATGGCGGGCGCGGTGCTGAACGCGCTCAATATCCGGCTCGATGCGGCCTCGATCGCGTTCCAGCTCGACCATGGCGGCGCCAAGGTCATTCTGGTCGATCCCGAATTTTCCGGCGTGATCGCGGATGCGCTCGCGTTGATGAAAGGCGAGAAGCCTGATGTCATCGACGTCGACGACAAGGCTTTTACGGGCGGGCAGCGCATCGGCCAGATCGAATATGAGGAGGCGCTGGCGCAAGGCGACGAAAATTTCGTTGTTCGCCTGCCGCGGGACGAATGGGACGCGATCGCGCTGAGCTACACGTCCGGCACCACGGGTAATCCCAAGGGGGTCGTGACCCACCATCGCGGCGCCTATCTGAACGCGGTCAGCAATATTTTGGCCGGCAATCTCGGCGCGCACCCAGTCTATCTCTGGACGCTGCCGATGTTTCACTGCAACGGCTGGTGTTTTCCGTGGACCGTTGCGGCGGCGGCCGGGGTCAATGTCTGCCTGCGCAAGGTCGATCCGGCAAAGATCTTTGATCTGATCAAAAAGCACAGCGTGACGCATATGTGCGGCGCGCCGGTTGTCTACAACACGCTGATCAACGCGCAGGACGCGCCGAAGAAGTCAGACACCCGTCCGGTGGTCGGGTTGATCGCAGGCGCCGCGCCGCCGGTGGCGGTGCTCGAAGGCGCCGAGCGTATCGGCATCAAGCTTACGCATGTCTACGGCCTGACCGAGGTCTATGGTCCCGCCTCGGTTTGCGCCGAGCAACCCGGCTGGGAGGATTTGCCGGCCGATCAGCGCGCGCAGTTCAAGCGCCGCCAGGGTGTGGCCTACCCGCTCCAGGAAGCCGTGACCGTCATCGACCCCGAAACCATGCGTGAAGTGCCGCGCGACGGCGAGACCATCGGCGAGGTGATGTTCCGCGGCAACATCGTCATGAAAGGCTATCTCAAGAACGAAAAGGCCACCGACGAGGCCTTTGCCGGCGGCTGGTTTCACACCGGCGATCTCGGCGTGCTCGACGAGCACGGCTACGTCATCATCAAGGATCGCTCGAAAGACATCATCATTTCCGGCGGTGAAAACATCTCCTCGGTCGAGGTCGAAGATGTGCTCTACAAGCACCCGGCGGTGCTGTTTGCCGCGGTCGTCGCCAAACCGGATGTGAAATGGGGCGAGGTGCCGTGTGCCTTCGTTGAACTCAAGGAAAACGCACAGGCGACCGAGGCCGATATCATCGCGTTTTGCCGATCCCAGATGCCCGGCTTCAAGACGCCGAAGGCCGTGATATTTGGTCCAATCCCCAAGACCTCGACCGGCAAGATCCAGAAGTTCCTGTTGCGCGGTCAGGTTCATTCGGCCAAGGCGATTTCGGCGTAACCGGTTGCGCTCAGGCCGGCGTCACATCCAGCCGCATGCCGTCATAGGCCGGCACCACGCCATCGGGCAGGCTTTGCCGCAGCACTTCGTAGTCCAGATCCGCGTGCATGTTGGTGATGATCGCACGCTTCGGCTTGAATCGGGCGATCCAGGATAGCGCGTCGCTGACGCTGAAATGGCTGGGAAGGTGGGTAGAGCGTAAGCCATCGATGATCCAGATATCGAGGTCTTTCAGGAACGGCGAGCTCGCTTCCGAGCGGCGCCCCGGATTTTCCCGATCGGGGTATGAATTGTTCCTACCCGTTGCTCAAACGATACAGACGGCAATCTCCCGGTCCGGCCGCATACGATTGGAGCAACTAGCATTTAGGCAAACACCAATTGGTTGCGTGGCATCCGCAGCAAGTTTTTGTGACCGCCAGAAACATTGACGGTAATTCGCCACAGCTACAAAACTCGAGCGCTAAGAAAAAAACTTAAAAGGAGGAAGTCAATGAGGGCCTACAATCCGGTATTGATATCACTAACCGGCGTAATCCCGGCTATCATGTTTGGAGCAGTGTCGCTGGCGTCGACGAGTGCTGTGGCAGCGGACTGCACCTTTACTCCCCCACTCACAACCCAAACCAAATGTTTAGCGGCGGTTTCGATTCCCGGAAATCCGCTGCTGTCGTTCGACATCAGCTTCGTCAACCCCGATCGAGCCGAAATGTATTTTTCCGATCGTTCGAACTCGTCAATCGATATCATCGACACCGAAACGCCGAAATTTAAGCGGTTCCTCAGCGGATTCGTCGGGGTTGCGCTCACGTCGGCCGGCGCTGTCGACAACAATCACTCGGGACCAAACGGCGTCGTCAACCACGGCAGGTGGATCTATGCCGGCGACGGCAACAGCACGCTCAAGGTCTTCGACCTCAATGCGCCACCCGCATCTGCCCTGAAACAGTCCATCAACACCGGCGGTACAACGCGGGTCGATGAAATGGCATTGACGACGGATGGTGATCTCCTGCTCGCCGCCAACGATGCGGAGGATCCCCCGTTTGCAACGCTGTTTGCGGCGAATGGCGACCGTGACACCGACCATACCCGCAAGGTTATCGCGATCAAGATTGACCCCACGATCCTGCCCGCAGGTTTCGGGCTATCGATGGAACAGCCGTCCTGGGAGCCCCAGACCAAGCGGTTCTATACGTCGCTCCCGATCGTCGCCAACAACCCGCCGGGTTGCAATTTTGGACAACTGGCTGGGCCGATCACCTGCAGCGGCGGGTTGCTTGTGATCGATCCAACAGCGCCAACTGCGGTCCAAGGGGCCTTCAATCCGGCCACCAACACCGGAGTGGTCCTGCTCAACGCCTGCAACCCAAACGGCTCCACGGTCGGACCGGAGGATAATCTGTTGCTGGGCTGCACCCCGCAGAACGCCCCGGGCGACGTAATCACGTTGGTTATTGATGCCAGGACCAAGAAGCAGACCCCCGTCATTCACATCACCGGCTCCGATGAGGTGTGGTTCAACAAGGGCGATCAGCGCTACTATCTCGGCGCCAGTCGAGATTGCACCATACCGGGCAAGCCCTGCCCGGCGGCGAACCAGGAGACGCCCGTGCTCGGCGTCGTAGATGCCGACACGAACCTCTTGATCGAGAAGGTTCCGCAGTCATCGAACTCGCATTCGGTGGCGGCCGACTCCAAGCGCAATCGAATCTTCGTCGGCCAAGTAGCGCCCGTTGCGGTGGTCGGCGTCGGCGGCGATACGACACCCGTAGGTGCCGGTATTTGCGGCAGCAGCAGCGGATGCGTTGCTGTCTATCAACACAAGGACCGAGACGACGACCACGACCATGACCACGACCATGACCACGAAGCCAGAAACGATAGATAACCAGGCTTGCCGGCGAGGCTTGGCATGATCCACTCCTAATCCGCAAAAGGATCGACGAACTGGAGGTTGGGGGTGTCCCCAGCCTCTTTGCCTAGCAGGGGCCTTGCAATGCGGCTTTGAAAATATACACGCGTCCTCGCGATGTATGTTGCGCCTACGGGGGCTTGATCACATCGAAGCAGCTCTACCCCAACCTCGCTATTGGCAACCGCATGCCGTCATAAGCGGGCACCACGCCATCGGGCAGGCTTTGCCGCAGCACTTCGTAGTCCAGATCGGCGTGCATGTTGGTGATGACCGCGCGCCTTGGCTTGAAGCGCTCGATCCAGGACAGCGCGTCGCTGACGCTGAAATGGCTGGGATGGTGGGTATAGCGCAAGCCATCGATGATCCAGAGGTCGAGGTCTTTCAGGAAGGGCCAGCTCGCTTCCGGGATATCGCTGACGTCGGGCGTGTAGGCGGCAGCGCCGATCCGATAGCCGAGCGCGGGAATATTGCCATGGACGAGGTTGAATGCCGACAGAGTCACGGCACCGCCCTTCCCTTCGATCGTGCGGCTCTCGCCGGCCTCGATGCTGTAATTTTCCAGAATGGGCGGATAGTCGCTGCCGGGCGGTCTCGTGAAGCAATAGGAGAAGCGCAGCAGGATATGGTCGGCGGTGGATCGGTTCAGATAGACCGGAATGCGGCGGCGCTGATGCAACACCACCGAGCGCAGGTCGTCGATCCCGTGGGTTTGATCGGCGTGCTCATGAGTCATGAACACAGCATCGATGTGGTCGACCTCGGCATCGATCAACTGCTCACGGAGATCCGGCGAGGTATCGATCACGATCCGCGTCGTGCCGCCCTCGCCGGTCTGTTCGACCAGCAGCGAGCAGCGACGGCGGCGGTTTTTCGGATTTGTCGGATCGCACGCCCCCCAGCCCAGCGCCGGCCGCGGCACGCCGGCCGACGATCCACTGCCAAGGATGGTGAGCGTGAGCGTCATGCCACGCTTTCCGGAGGCGGCACCTTGCTGAACAAGCGGAAAAAATTCTCCGTGGTCTGCCGCGATATTTCCTCGAGCGACACCCCACGCGTTTCCGCCAGCACCTTGGCGACTTCAACCACGTAAGCCGGCTCGTTGCGCTTGCCGCGAAACTTTCCGGGCGCGAGATATGGCGCATCGGTCTCGACCATGATGCGGTCGGAAGGCAGTTCCGCGGCGAGCGCCCGCAGCGTATCCGATTTCTTGAAAGTGAGAATGCCCGTAAACGAGATCGAAAGCCCCAATTCGATCGCTTTCATCGCGAGCTTTCGTCCGCCCGTGTAGCAATGCAGCACCGCGCGAAATGGCCCCTTGGCCATTTCGTCTTCGAGAATGCGTTCGCAATCATCGTCCGCTTCACGGGTGTGAATGACCAGTGGGAGACCGGTTGCGCGCGCGACCGCAATATGGATTCGGAAACCACGTTCCTGCGCCTCGCGCGAACCATGCTGATAGAAATAGTCAAGCCCGGCTTCGCCAAGCGCGACCACTTTTGGATGCTTGGTCAGTGCGACCAGCTCGTCGGCTGTGATGCCGTCTTCCTCGTCGGCCTGATGGGGATGGGTTCCGACCGAGCAATAGACTTGCGGATATTTTTCCGTGATTGCGAGCAGAGCATCGAGCCGCCTCACCCGCGTCGAGATGGTGACGATACGCCCGATGCCGGCTGTCTCGGCCCGCGCGACAATGCCGTCGAGGTCGTCGGCGAAGTCCGGAAAGTCGAGATGGCAGTGGCTGTCAACGAGCATCGTTTTCCGCCGCTTATGGCGCCGTCAGTTCAATATAGCGCGGAAATACCGGGGCCGGTGCTGGCAGCACCACGCCCGGCTTGATCCGCTGATGGAGTGCGGCGAAGTTGCGGGAATTGATTTCGTCGGTGATGCCGAGAATATCGAGCAGCTTGCTTGAAGCTTGCGGCATCGCCGGCTGGGCGAGAATGGCGATCTGGCGCACGACTTCGGCGGTCACGTACAAGACCGTGCCCTGACGCTTGGGATCGGTTTTGGCCAGCGCCCAAGGCGCTTCGCCGGCGAAATACCGGTTGGCTTCGGCAACGACCGCCCACACCGCATTGAGCGCCTGATGAATCTGCTGGTTCGCCATCGCGTTTCGCGCCAGCGTAATCATGCCGTCGGCCTGCGCCAGAATGACTTTGTCGTTGTCGGTGAATTCGCCGGGTTCGGGCAGCACGCCCTGATACTGCTTGGCAATCATCGACAGCGAACGCTGCGCCAGGTTGCCGAGATCGTTGGCGAGATCGGCGTTGATGCGCGCGACAATGGCTTCGTGGTTGTAGCTGCCGTCCTGACCGAACGGCACCTCGCGCAGGAAGAAATAACGCGTCTGATCGACGCCGTACTGGTCGGCGAGATTGAAGGGATCGACGACATTGCCGACCGATTTCGACATCTTCTCGCCCCTGTTGAACAGGAAGCCGTGGGCATAGACGCGCTTCTGCACGGGGATTCCGGCCGACATCAGGAAGGCCGGCCAGTACACCGCATGGAAACGGATGATGTCCTTGCCGATGATATGCACGTCCGCCGGCCAGTGATGCCAGTTGGCGTCGCCTTCATCGGGGAAGCCGACACCGGTAATGTAGTTGGTGAGCGCATCGACCCAGACATACATCACATGCTCGCCGTCACCGGGTACCTTGACGCCCCAGTCGAAGGTGGTCCGGGAAACCGACAGGTCCCGCAACCCGCTTTTGACGAAGCTGATCACCTCGTTCTTGCGCGAGTCGGGGCCGATGAAATCCGGGTGCGTCTTATAGAGATCGAGCAGTTTGTCCTGGTAGGCGGAGAGACGGAAGAAATAGCTCTTCTCCTCCACCCACTCCACCGGCGTGCCCTGCGGTCCGCGGCGCACGTTATCCTCGCCGACAGTGGTTTCTTCCTCGGCGTAATAGGCCTCGTCGCGCACCGAATACCAGCCGGCATAGCTGTCGAGATAGATGTCGCCGTTGTCGGCCATCCGCTTCCAGATTTCCTGGCTGGAGCGATGATGCTGTTCCTCGGTGGTGCGGATGAAACGGTCGAAGGAGATGTTCAGCCGCTGATCCATCTCTTTGAAGCGTTGCGCGTTGCGTGTTGCGACTTCCATCGGCGTCAGCTTTTCGGCTTCCGCTGTCTGGATCATCTTCAAACCGTGCTCGTCGGTGCCGGTCAGGAAAAACACGTCCTTGCCGTCGAGCCTCTGGAAGCGCGCCAGGGCGTCGGTCGCGATCGCCTCATAGGCATGGCCGATGTGAGGCGCGCCGTTGGGATAGGCGATCGCGGTCGTGATGTAGAAGGTGTTTTTGGCGGCTGCGGCCGGCGCTTTAGCGGTAGGCGCGATGGAAGCTGCCTTTGCCTTAACTGTCTTGGCTTTAACGGCCTTGGCTTTAACTGTCTCGGCTTTCGGCGCCACCGGCGTTGTCTCCGGGGCTTCAGCTTTTTTCGGCGCGGCGCTGCCCGTTCGAGCCCGGCGAGCCTCAAACTTTTTGGCCGATTTCTTCGCTGATTTCTTTGGCGTCTTCCTAACCGCTTTCTTGGCGGTTTTCTTCACGCTTTTCTTGCTTGCGCTCTTCTTGGCCGTCTTCTTTGGGTGCTTTTTTGCCTTCCTGGCGGCAGCGCGCTTTGCGCCGGCGCGCGACTTTTTCCCGGCGTTTTTCGTCTTTCGTTTCTTGACGGTTTTTTTCGCAGCCTTCGCCACACGAATTCCTTTACAGATCAAATAAAACTATCGGGATTTCAGGGGCCGCGATTACCGCGTGGCTTCCGCAAGCATCCCAAATACCGAGAACACAAGCGGCTTTCGCTCGAGATTGTATTCAGCGGTATCGCGCGCGGCGCGGTTGATCTTTTCCCACACCTCCGCCAGCCGTGCAAGGCGCGGCAGGTCGGCATTGGGATCCTCGGTGCGCAGGCGCGCGCCGACCCAGCGATCGATGCTGTCGATGAAGGCCGCGAGCGCAACCTTGTCGCTGCCGCCAAGCGCGTCCCCGAGTGAATGCAGCTCGCGCGGATCGATCCGCGGCAAGGTCGCCAGCATTGCCGCGGTCTTGTGGTGAAGTTTCACGGCGTCGCCGCCGAGCAGCGTCAAGGCGCGCGCAACGCTTCCCTCCGCCGTCTCGGCGGCGTCAAGCAACGAGGGATCGTCACTTGTAAGCCCGGTGGCCCGGCTCACGGCCTGGATCACGTCGGCCTTGGCGAGCGGCCGTAGCGGCAATCGGCGGCAACGCGACAGGATGGTCGGCAAGACCCTTCCCGGCGCGTGGCTGATCAGCAGAAACAGCGACTGGCGCGGTGGCTCCTCGAGGGTTTTGAGCAGCGCATTCGCGGCGTTGGGGTTGAGCTCATCAACGGTATCGACGATGCAGACCCTCCAGCCTTCGGCCGCCGCGGTCGAGCCGAAAAACGTGATGGTCTCGCGCGTCTCGTCGACCGTGATCACGGTCCGCATCACGCCCTTGTCGTTGGCCGTTCTCTGAAGAACGAGAAGTCCGCCATGGGAGCCGGCCGCGATCTGGCGGGCGGCAGGATCGCTGGCATCGACATTCAGGCTGTCGGCGCGCTGTACGTTTGCCGCAAGTGGATCGCGATGGGCCAGGACGAAACGGGCCATCCTGTAGGCAAGCGTGGCCTTGCCGATGCCTTGCGCGCCGCCGATCAGCCAGGCGTGCGGAATGCGCCCCGAGCGATAGGCATTGAGCAGCGCCGTCTCGGCCTCGCGATGGCCAAACAGGTCAGTGGTCTCTCGCGGATGAAGAACCGGTAACTGCGTCTCGGTCTTGCCGCTCATGCGGGAGCCGCCGCGTTATCGGTGCTTGTCGTGAAAAAGCGCTCACGCAGCGCCGACCAGATATTTTCTGCCACCTTCGCAGGTTCCTCCGTGGCATCGATCAGCACGCAGCGTTCCGGCTCGTTTTTCGCAATTTCCCGGTAGGCTTCGCGCAATTGCTGATGGAAGCCGACGTCTTCCGACTCGAACCGGTCGGCCGCGGCCGTGCCCCGCCGCGCCGCGGCGCGCTTGAGGCCGATCTCCACCGGGACGTCGAGGATCACGGTCAGGTCCGGCTTCAGGTCGCCGATGGTGACCCGCTGCATCGCGTTGAGAATGCCTGGCGCCACATGTCCGAGGGCGCCCTGATAGACGCGCGTCGAATCCGAAAAGCGATCGCTGAGCACCCAGGTGCCCTGCTTGAGCGCGGGCTCGATCACAGTGCGCGCATGGTCGTCGCGCGCGGCGGCAAACAACAGCGTTTCGGCCTCGGGGCCGAGCAGCTTGCCCATTCCGGAAAGGACCAGATGACGGATGATCTCGGCGCCGGGCGACCCGCCGGGCTCGCGAGTGACGATGGCATGCAACTTCACGCCAGCGAGCCGCTCGGCGAGGATCTTGATCTGGGTGGATTTGCCGGATCCTTCACCGCCCTCAAAGGAGATGAAGCGTCCGCGCCCGACCACGGCTTTGACGGCTGGCTGGGCCATGCTCACAACTTCTCGGCGCCTGCGCGAAACAGTCCGATCGCCAGTTCGGTTACGCCGTCAACGGCGCGCCGGATCGTCGAGCCCCGGCCGATCGCTTCCGTCGCATAGACCGGCGTTTCCACGGCGATATTGCCGCCGCGCCAGACCCTGATCGCGCCGACCTTTTGGCCGGCCTCGATCGGCGCGCGTACCGGCCCGCTATAGACGATGCGCGCAACCAATTTGTCGTTGCCGTTTTTCTGCACCATGACATTGACCGGCTCCTGGCTGGCCAACGCGACCGAGCGGCTGTCGCCGCCGAACACCTTCGCGTAGCCGATCGTCTGATTTTCCGCGAACACGGTCCGGACCTCGAAGTTACGGAACCCCCATTCGAGCATCTTCTTGGCTTCGGTCGCGCGGTCGTCGGGGTCTTCGAGCCCGTTGATGGCCACAATCAGGCGCACGTCGTTTTGTACGGCCGATCCGACCATGCCGTAGCCGCCCTCCTTGGTGAATCCGGTTTTCAGGCCATCGGCCCCTTCGAGCGAATTGAGCAAAGGATTGCGGTTCGACTGCTTGATCTTGTTCCAGGTAAATTCCTTCTCGCCGAACAACTTGTAGAATTCGGGGTAGGTCTGGATGATGTAACGCGCCAGCGTGGCGAGTTCCCGCACTGTCATCTTGTTGCCGGGGTCCGGCAGGCCATTGGAATTGGCAAACGTCGATCGCGCAAGACCGAGTTCGCGCGCGCGCTTGGTCATCATGTCGGCGAAGGCGCGCTCATTGCCGGCCATTCCTTCGGCTAACACCATGCAGGAATCGTTTCCGCTCTGGATGATCGCCCCATGCAGGAGATCGTCGACAGAAACCTTGCTGTTGAGGGCTGCGAACATGGTCGAGCCGCCGGCCGGCGCGCCACCCTTGCGCCAGGCATTCTCACTGACACGGTATTCGTCGGTCAATTTGATGTCGCCCTGCTTGACGGCGTGGAAGACCACTTCTGCCGTCATCAGCTTCATCATGCTGGAGGGCGCGCGCAGTTCGTCGGCGTTCTTTTCGAAGAGGACGCTTCCGCTGGTCGCCTCGATCAGGATCGCGGTCGGCGCGTCGCCGTCGAATCCGCCCTCTTCCTTCTTGGCACCCTGCACGCTGTTGTTGGCGGCTGAGAGGACGCCGCTCCATCCGAGCGTCGCCAGGACGGCCGCGACGATCAGACCGCGCATCAGGCGTCCTGTCGTGACCACGGGCCGGTGAAACCGCAACGTCGAAAGCGCCATCGAAACCGCCTCTGAAGGCTCGCGTTCTAACAGTTGGAAACCGCCCGAACAACACGGCTTTCCAGCCCCTCGGATGACTGAGGTCCCGCCTCCAGGTCAATGTATAAGATGCCGTAAACAGGGCGGAAACACGATGTCGCGGCGTCATTGCCCGCGATCGAATATCGCTGCTTACGCTTGGCGGCTTTCAGACCCCGTTTGGGATCAGTAAAGCCCGCGCCCGGCGAGGATCTCGCTCGGAATTTGCGGGTCCATCGGCGCGTAGGCCGAGACAGGCCTCGTCATGTAACGATCCTGGGATTCGTAGGATGCCGCGCGTGATTCATCCTGTTCGTTTGAGCGCGAACGAATGTAGGCGGTCCGCTCCGGAAGCTCCCCATACGAGGCCTGCTCCGGCTGCGTGCTGCCGAGATTGTAGGGTCGACCCTCCGGCATCGGCACCTCGCCGCGGATCGGCCGCGCCGAGCCGGGCATTTCAGGCACGAACGGACGGGCGGATGCGACGCGGACCAGCGAGGGCGCCGGCGCCGGCACGCCGGTTCGCAAGGTCGCCATCAACAGGTTGTCGTCGGAGCCCTCGAGCGGCGCGCGGCCGACATATTCGACGCGCACATGCGCCACGCCGTGGCTCTTGAATTCCAGAAGTTCCGCCGCCCGGCTCGAGACATCCATCACGCGGTTGCCGTGATAGGGGCCGCGGTCGTTGACGCGAACGATCAGCGATTTGCCGTTGGCAAGATTGGTGACGCGGGCGTAACAGGGCATCGGAAGCGTCGGATGGGCCGCGGAAAGCGAGGTCATGTCGAAGACCTCGCCATTGGCGGTCAACCGCCCGTGGAAATCATCCCCGTACCAGGAGGCCAGGCCTTCCTGGCGATAATTGACGTTTTCCTCCGGAACGTAGACCTGACCGGCCACCATATATGGCTTGCCGACACGATAGGTTCCCCCACCCTTCGGCACGGGATCACCCAGCTCGACGACGCGCGGGCTGGAAGATACGCCATATTTGGGATCGATCCGGCTCGAGAGCCCGGATGAGGAACAATTGGCCAGCACTAGGCATGCCGAGACAGCGGCAATCCCTCGCCACGCGCCCAAACCCGGTGCTGACCGTTGAATTCGCATTCGCCCCAAGTACCACTCCGCCGGCCGCGTTTTCCGCGCGAGACCCTTGCGGCCTTGTCCCCGATGCAGGCGCACGCCGGCATCAACGGAGTACTATACCGCAGGGGGAACACGGCGGAAATGGGGAGAGCGATGGGATGGCAAAAGGTTGGTAAACCAATCCTTGCACCGCAAGGGGGGAGTTTTCGATCGATATCGTGCAGCCGCCTTCCCTTCCCTCGATTTACCTTCGCCTGTTCCTGAGTCTCGGCTTGTTAAATGATTGAAGTCGCTGCAACGGAAGGGTGGCCGAGTGGTTTAAGGCACCGGTCTTGAAAGGCGTATGGCGCCGTACCGTCCTGTCTCGGCTGGTTCCGCCGAGCGCATCCAGGTTGGTGCGGTCGAGATTCCGGTCAAAAACTCGCTGAGACCGATTGAGACAACGTGCGGCTTTCTGAGACTCAGTGAGACAAGTTGAGTCCGCCGACTCGATTCTTTTTCTTTGGTCCCAAGATTGGTCCCAGCCGCCGGCCGCAGCCGACGGGTTCTCGATCTATCGCTGTATAAGAGTTATGATATTGATTATTCACTAGGCATTCATAGCAGGATTGTATACATACAACCGCTGGTGAAATTTTAGGATCAGCATCACCGAACGTTGCCCGGCGATCATATTCCGCTCGGGCAACGTTTTGCTTTGAGCCGGCACTTGGCGTCCCCGTCACTCCGCAAGGCGGACGATCTTCTTTAAATTTGTCGCTACCATTCGTCGTCGTAGTATAGCTGCCACCGCGGTGGGGGCCGCCGGCGCGGCTGTGGCGCCGACTGCATTCTCGTTTGCGGCGACTGGGTCGGTCCCGCCGAAGGCGGAGACGTCTTGGGCAACGCGCTTTGCTCGGTAACCTTGGCGAGCAGGCGCGCCATGTCTTCCTGCTTCGTCTTGAGCTGCTCAATGGCTTTTGCATTGTCGCTGGCTATTTGGTCTTGCTTTGCCTTAAGCTGTTCTATCGCTTGCTCTAGATTTGCGATATCGCCCGTCACCTTTTGCAGCAACGGTGTCAGGTCTGAAGCCGCCGAGGCAACCGTAGCAGCGTCCTGCGGTCCAGTGTGGGACAACGGTGCTGCTTGCGGCGGCGCTGCCTCCGCCGCGGTCACTTGAACGGGGGATGGATCGGGTTGTGCCGGAAACGGCGGGGTTTTCGATGGCAAGGATGGCGTGGAAATGAGCTGCGGCGCCCATTGGGCGCCAATCAGCATCACGCCGCCATGAGACGATTGCAAAACGAAGGCCACGATGCCCGCGATACATACCGCCGACAGCAGGCCGACGAGGCCACGCCGCGCAAGCCTTCGACGCGGTGGTTGCGCGGCGGATCCAACCGAAGGTTCGTGTACGGCATCGCGCCCAATTTTTGAAATCTGTTCAGACACACGCGCAAGCTCTTCATCGGCGCGCGCGATTTGGTCGTAGGCTCGCGCGATTTGTTCATCGGCGCGCGAGATCAAGTCATCCTTTGTATTCGGTGTGGAGTTCATTGGCGTTTCTCCGTCCAATGGCATCCGCAGACAGGGTCAAACATCCGGCAGGTCGACCGCCAGCGAAGACCTTAATACAATCTTGTAAGGCGGACGATAGAAAGTATAGGACCACATCACCTGACGCGCCAAGTCTGACGGTGCGGCAAGCGAACGCGGGGGGCCTGTGGAAGCACGAAAGCGGGACCTGCGTGAAGTTCACGCACGCCGGGCCGAGCTGTTCGCCTGAGCGGAGCGATCACGCTGATTGCAATGGGTGCTCTATCTTTTTTCGCATTTCATCGCAGATCGATCTGACTTCGGCGGTCATTACCGATGCTTGTTCGATGCGGTCGAAGATCAGCTTCGCCTCCTCGCGGTATTTTTGTGCGGTGTCTTGGACGTAGGCGATGGCATCCTTGCATCCAGCCGCCATTTTCTCCGCGCGGTTCACACAATCAATAAGCGTTGTACCCATCGCCTCAAGGGCTCTAACAGCGCCCTCATATTGGGCGGTCACCGCTTCGGCGCTGAGTTTACCAATCTGATCAACATCGGGGTGATGCTCAACGTACGGAGGCATCTGGGACGATGGCGTTCGGACTTTGGGCGGCGCTGCAAAACCAATTGTACGATGATCCTGTAGCGGCGCCCTTTTCGTCAGCGCGACATGCTCGACATCGATCAACTCCAAAGCAGCTTCAACAGTTGTAGTGGAATGTATCATGACTAAAGACTCCTTTAGCTGTGGACCACTTACGCTGTACGGAGCACCTGAACGCGACCGATACAGACCTTCTGGGTCTGCAACCCCGCCGCGCAACAGGCTATTGACGGCGCGCGCTGGGTCTGACCAAAGCCTCTCTTGGCGTGCGAGGCATGGCGCAACAGACGTGAGGCTGATTCGTGGCGAAACCCCGACTGCAGGCGATCTGTCCACGCTGCGGTCGATCACCGCACTGGGTGAAGGTGAAGAACCGGCACGTCGAGCGCCTGTTCACCAATCGGTCCCAAGTTTGGTCCTAAAACTACTTTTGTTCACCCTTGTTATTGATATTGCAGTCGGCAAGTGATTGATACCGCTGCAACGGAAGGGTGGCCGAGTGGTTTAAGGCACCGGTCTTGAAAAGCTGAGGGTGGCGCCGCAAACTTCCCTACCCTTCCACAAAGAGCCTTGTTTTGTTGGGCTTTACGTCGCTCCTCTCCTTAGCCTGCCGTAACCTTCCCTAGCCCTCCGCAGGGCTTTGGGTAGCAAACGCGGTAGCAATCAGCGCTCCGCTGTGGTTGTCTCCCCTTGCAAATAAAACCAATGGGGAGGACTGGGAATGAAGAAGATATTTCTTGCTGCGGCGCTCATGCTTGCCGCAACCGCCGCCCACGCTCAATTCACCGGGACGGGATCTAACCCGAACAGCCACGGCGTCTCGGGCTACACGAATAGCAACGGCACTTACGTTGCTCCGCATCAGCAGACCAATCCTAACAGTACGCAGATGGACAACTACGGTACCCGCGGCAACGTGAACCCGTACACCGGCGCCGTCGGTACGCGAAACCCGAGAGACTGATTGATTAACCTGGTGGCGCGGCGTCAAAGGGCCAGTCGACTCTGTGCTAGCGCACGGGCATGCCCGTCGGCCGGGCTGCGGTCTATTGGACTTCGGGTCATTGGCAGACAGGATCTATCATGAGGCCTTGGAAGATCGGCCTGTTGCTATGTTGCGCCGTACCATGTCACGCCCAGTCAGCACTGCCGTCACTTTTCGGATTTACTGTCGGTGATCGGCTGGTGTCGAAACAGGAGTTCATTCCATCCCCCCGGGATCGCGATTACATCCTCATGAGCCGCATATCCAAGAACAAGGAATATCTGCTCCAAACTTTGAAATTAACAAAGAAGACGCAAACGATCGCGTCTGTAGGGGCGAGTTCCAACCACGTGCCGGATGGCGAATGCGATTCCCAGCTTGCTGCCATACTTTCACAATTGAAACGGGCAAACTTGGGCTACCATCAGGAGATTCAAGATACCGGAACAATCGTTCGCTATAGTCTTTCGCAGCACCGCGAAGGCTGTAGTTATCGCGTCGACGGCGTGCCCGGCATGGTCGGGTGTGTTTCGTATTTCGCGGTTTATTGCAATCGTGACGGCCAGGGAAAATCAACCCTTTTCTTGGAGGCTGGAGACACCGGAATTTCCGAAATGGGGCATCGCGAAGGTGAGCAAGTCGGGCTTGATGGTCCAAATTTGATAAAATAACCCGCTAGAGGGTGGACACCTCAACCCACCTCGTTCCAGCGACGGGGGCCACAAGGCTGCTCCTTGCCGACTCTAGGAAGCCCGCTGGTGAGTCCTGGATTCCCGGGCAGTTGGGCCTCGTCAGCAAATCGTTGCGAGCTGGCTGGAGTCCCTAGGGCGTTTGGGGGTCACTGTGGTTTGTCCGCTGGTTGGGGCTCCAGTGTTTCGAATCGGTCGCAATCCAGCGGTTAGCCTCTTCCTCGGTCGCAAAATTCCCGACATGCGAGACGGGGCCATATCCAGTACTTACGGCTACGGTCCAACGACCGTCCTTGATCATTTTCGAATGAAATTTGGGTTTCTCTCTCATCCCAAGAATAGTAACCCTCCG
>Ga0208193_1000735_pt1 | contig 15717 bp, 16 predicted proteins | sample June2015DPH_17_2_FD_184716 | JGI IMG/M metagenome (GOLD analysis project Ga0208193, IMG submission 184716) | Peatland microbial communities from SPRUCE experiment site at the Marcell Experimental Forest, Minnesota, USA - June2015DPH_17_10... | ecosystem: Environmental > Terrestrial > Soil >... | reverse complement strand
TCGTCGAGCGCACCAAGCCCTCAAGCTCGCTGCGCTCCGCACTCGTCAAGATAATCGATGTCGCTTCCGGGATGCCGCTCATGCCCCCTTGAATCACGACTCATTCTTCACCGATAGTGGGTACTAGGTCCTCATGGTGAGGAGGCGCGGAAGAGAATCTATCGGACTTTTCGCGTTTTCACGGTTGCGCCGTCTCGAACCATGAGGACAATGGGTCCGTCCTTCGAGACGCGCACAAGAGGTGCGCTCCTCCAGCGATAACGGCGAAGCCGTTATGCAGGGACGAGGTCAGTGCAAGACAGTTTGCAGTAAGAGAAGAGGAAACAAAAATGCCCGAAATCACCATCAGCATGGCCGCCGGCCGCACCGACGAACAGAAGGTCGGCATGATGCGCGACATCACGCAGGCGCTGGTGAAGAATCTCGGCGTCGATGCCGAAGCGGTCGTGATCCAGATCAACGAGGCGCCGTTGGTCCACAAGATGAAGGGCGGCGTGTCCTTCGTCGAACGCTTCGGGAAGAAGTAACGCGTAGCGTCATTCCGGGCTGCGCCGTCGCGACAAAATAGCAAAGCTATTTTGCGCGGGAGGCGCAGGCCCGGAATCTCGATCCATTAACTCTGGATTCCGGGTTCGCGCTGCGCGCGCCCCGGAATGACGGGACATCCAGGAAATCCCATGGACGCACGCGATGTCATCAAGGTCGGCATGAGCGCCGAGCGTATGCTGGTGGTGCCGGCCGATCGCACGGTCGGCCATTTCGTGCCGAGCATGCCGATGGTCTATGCGACGCCGATGATGATCCTGGAGATGGAGTTGGCCTCGGCCGATGCCATCAACGCTTGTCTCGAACCGGGCTGGGTCACCGTCGGCACCGAAGTCGATATCCGCCATCTCGCCGCCACGCCGGTCGGCGCGACGGTGCGGACTACGGCGCGGGTGGTCGCGGTGGAGCGGCGCGTGATCCGGTTTGAGGTCGAGGCATTCGACGAGAAACGCCGCATCGGCGAAGGCCGCCACGCCCGCGGCCTCGTCAATGTCGAGAGTTTTACCAAACAGTTTGGGCCGCAGACTCGGACGCCATCCTGAGGCGCGCGCTCTTTGCGCGCCTCGAAGGATGGGTGGCAAGGAGCGTGGCCCGTCTCCTTCGAGGCTCGCTTCCGCCTACGCTAAAGCTACGGCGGACAGGTCGCTCGCACCTCAGGATGATGGGGGAGATATGGAGGCTAGGCGGGTCATCCTCAGGATGACGACTAGAACGATTTACTTCGCCAATTCCTTCGAGCGCTTCGTCGCTTCGGCGACCGCCCGCGTCAGCAGCGATTGCAGGCCGTCTTTCCCCATCAGTACTGCCAACGCGGCGGCTGTGGTGCCGCCGGGCGAGGTGACGTTCTGGCGCAGCGTCGCGGCCGCAAGATCCGAGCGATGCAACAGTTCGCCGGAGCCCGCAACGGTTTCGCGCGCAAGCTTGATCGCAAGTGATTCCGGCAAGCCAGCCGCGACGCCGGCGCGCGCCAGTTCCTCGGCGAGCAGGAACACGTAAGCCGGGCCGGAGCCGGAGACGGCGGTCACCGCGTCCATCAGGCCTTCGTCGGTCACCCATTCGACGAGACCCGTGGCGCGCAACAGGCCATCGGCGGTTTCGCGTTGCGCTTCGCTGACATCTTTCGCCGCGACCGCGACCGTGATGCCGCGGCCAATCGCGGCCGGGGTGTTGGGCATCGCGCGCACGATGTGTCCGCCCAAAACCTCGCTAAGAGAGGCCATCGTGGTTCCCGCCATGATCGAGACCACCAGCGTGGCCGCATCGACATAGGGTTTCAGCGCCGGTCCCGCCTCACGGAAGGCCTGCGGTTTTAATGCCACCACGAAAGCCGCGATGGTTCCAGACTCCTGCGGCAAGGGGTCGAGGCGCACGCCTTTGGCAAGATGCGTACGGATTTCCTCGGATGGATGCGGCTCGATCACGGCCACGCGGCTGGCGTCGAGGCCTTGCGCCAGCCAACCCGACAGCATCGCGCCGCCCATCTTCCCCGCACCTGCGAGGACGACGGTGTTTTTGATATTGGTGAGCGGCCCGATGGCATTCATTTGCATTCTATCCTGCCAACCATATAACGCGTCATGGCCGGGCTTGTCCCGGCCATCCACGTCTAATCTTATCAAGCTAAAGACGTGGATGCCCGGATCAAGTCCGGGCATGACGGCTGAGCAAGCGGAAGTATCTTCGCGAAAGTCCTACGCCTCGCCCTCGGTGTCGAACATCGCGGCGCTCATAGCTTCCGCGGCCGTCTTGCCGGCCCAGACCACGAACTGATACGCCGGATAATAGCGTTCGCAGGCATGGAGCGCGCTCACCAGCATGGTTTCGCATTGCGCGGTCGAAGCCGCCATCCCACCCGGCAGCACCAGCGCCTGACGGTACATGATCATCCCGGTATGGGTCCAGATATCGAAATGTCCGACCCATAATTGTTCGTTGATCGCGGCGATCAGCCGCTGCACTTCGCTTCGACGCGGTTCCGGAATCTTCATGTCGAAGGCGCAGGCCAGATGCAGCGCCTCGATCTCGTTCATCCAGGTGAAGGAGAGCTGATAATCGGTCCAGTTCCCCTTTGAGACGATCGTTATTTCGTCGTCGCCGGAGCGCTCGAACGACAGGTTGTTGTCGGCGGCGACGTCCTCGACGACCGCGAGAGGGTTGGTCCGGGAATCAATGATGCCTTCGAGGAGGGACATGCCGTCTCGACCTTGCCTTTTTCGAAATTCGGATACGAGCGATACGCACGCGGCACGCCGACATGCGCCCGCATTCGCGCTGTGGCGGCTGCACGCCCCGATGATCCAACGTCGGGATCGGAGCTTGCCGGGACGAAGTGATGTGATTTGCGGAATCGGCGCAACGGGGGGCCGAGTCCATCCACAGGCAATCCAGAAATCGTCCACAACTCTTCGTGCGCGTTAACTTTTGGATGAGAACAAACCGGAATCGGATTCGCACCTCGCCCAAATCGTTAATTTCGATGCCCCTGATCGCCCCTCGGAACCGCCTTGTCGATCCCGGCGCGACGGTCATGCGTCCATGCGGCCGGACGATGCCGGCCCAGCTTGCTGCGGGCCTTTGTCTTGGCCATAGTTGTCCTGGTCATCGTTGCGCCCGGGTCATCGGCACAAAGCGAAGGCCTTCACAACTCAAAACGAGCGGTTTTTCAGATGTCGGAAGACTCAGTTGAGAAGGGCAGCGCCGAACATCCACGTTTCATAAAGCCGCAGCGGGTCGCGTTCGTGCAGTCCGCCTGGCATCGCGACGTCGTCGCCGAGTGCCGCGAGGCGTTTCTCACCGAGATCGAAGCGCGTCACATCGCCCGCGCCCATATCGATCTGTTCGAAGTGCCCGGCGCCTTCGAGATTCCGCTGCATGTGCAGCTATTGGCCAAGACCCGGCGCTACACCGCGATCGTCACGGCCGGACTTGTGATCGACGACGACACCATCGCCGAGACCGTCATCAGATCGCTGATGGAAGTGCAACTGCGCACGGAGATTCCGGTGTTTTCGGCGGTGGTGACGCCGCAGCAATTCCGCGAGACGGCGGATGCGGATTTCCTGCGCCGGCACTTTGCGTCCAAGGGTGTCGAGGTCGCGGCAGCCTGCGCCGACACGCTGCTCAGCCTGGAGCGGTTACGCGGCCAGGTCGCGGCGGGGATCGTGTAGCCGAAACGGATCAGGGCGCATTCAAGCCGTGCGGCCGGCAGGTTTTGGGCACAGACTACCCATTAATGTTACGTCTTAACTAACAATTAAGGTTGCGTTTGCGGCGCGAAAACGCGCGGCCTAGCGTCCTCCGGAATACGGCTCCTAACAAAACGGGTTCGTGCCATGAGTTCAAAAATAAATTCGGCGTTGATCGTGACTCTCAGCGCCCTTTCGCTTGTGCTGGCGACCAGCGAGACGTTCGCCGCTTCGAGATCCACGCGCGGAGCATTTGCCTCGGCACATCGGCCCGGCACCCATTTTTCCCGGCATCATCGGCGGCCGCAGAGCGCAATCGGCTGGCTTGGCGATGATGGTGTTTATTACGGACCGAATGGCGAAGAGCTTGCGCCGCCGACATCCGGCGGTGCCCGCACCAACGAAACATATGACATTCCCTGGGATTGGGCCCATCGGTATCCGCCGGCAGTCATGCCGTCCGATCGGCCTTATGTATCAAGCTGCGGTGCCGAGACGGTGACGGTTCCCAACAGCCATGGCGGCACGGGGCAGGTCAACATCCTGAGATGCTACTGAGTTGCTTGGGGCTGATCCTTGCCCGCGAAGAAGCGGGATGGTGGTCATGCGCGCCTGTTAGTTGACGTCTTGCACCGCTGGAGCAATACTTGGCCTGCTCGTTCGTACATGAACGATGGCATTTATTCGCGTCTAGTATAGCCGGAATCTTTCAATAAGCCGGCGAGGTGCAGCACAATGCTTGACCCGGACCGCGATGACTTTCCCACCGCATTCAATCTTGCTCGCCGCGAGGTTTTGCTAGGCACGCTCCTCGTTGGCGGTGTTGCCGCATTCGGGACTCTGCCACCTGCTTCGGCCCAGGCCTCATGGTCTGATGAGTCGGCGGCGCGATTTATGGAAATTTCGTCACTGTTGATTCCGCATCACCTGAACGAGGCGATCGGAAAACGCATCGGCAGTTTGATGAGCGCGTTGAATCCGTCGCTGTCGGATCACGTAACCGGGCTCCTTGCCATCGCCAAAGCAAAGAACGCGAAGGTCGTCGAGGACTTCTTTCCGGATGTGCCGGAGGGTCCGCTGAAAGAGACCGCGCTCTCGATAATTTCCGCCTGGTACCTGGGCGTGGTGAGCGATGCTCCCGATGCCGAGGTGTTCGCCTACGAATATGCGTTAATGTACCAGCCGACCCGTGACGTCATGACCATTCCCTCTTACGCGGTCTCCGGGCCGAACGGCTGGACGGCCAACGCTCCACCTCTCGGCGACATGCCTGAATTTTAATGCGGCGGGCCCGAACACAGTAGCGGATTGTTGCGATGGCGAGTGACTCCAGCGCAGATGTCGTCATCGTCGGAACGGGCGTGGTCGGGTGCCTGGTCGCGGAAAGCGCCCTGGACGCAGGCCTGTCCGTGCTGATGCTCGAAGCCGGTCCTCGCGTGGATCGCTGGCGTATCGTCGAGAATTACCGGAACCTTCCGCCAAGCCTTCGGCTGTTTCATTGGGATGCGCCTTACCCGCCGAAACCGTGGGCGCCACATCTCGAAACGCGCAGGGACAAAGAGTCCGAGCAATACCTTCAATTGGAAGGTCCGAATGCCCGCGCGTATCTCCAAGGTTATGTCCGCTATGCCGGAGGCGCAACCTGGCACTGGGCCGGACTCTGCTGGCGCCTCACGCCCGAAGATATGCGGCTGAAAAGCCTGTACGGCGTCGGCCGCGACTGGCCGTTCGACCACGACGCGCTCGAGCCCTACTATACGGCCGCCGAATATGCCATCGGCGTGTGCGGTCCATCCGACCCCGCGTTGCAATGGCCGCCGAACGCCAAACGCTCCAAGCCCTACCCGATGGGACCTATTCCCTTCGGTCCCGGTGAGCAGCGTCTGACCGAGGTGGCGGCAAAAATCGGCCTGTCCAACCTGCCGGCGCCGCAGGCGCGCAACAGCGGCGTCTCCTATCACGGCCGGCCGCCTTGTTGTGGCAACAACAACTGTTTTCCTGTCTGTCCGATCGCCGCCAAGTACGATGCCGCGACCGCCTTGCCGAAGATCGAGGCCAAGGGCGGCAAAATCCTCGCCAATGCCGTCGTCTATCGAATCGAGACCGGCGAGAAGAATTCAATCGAAGCGGTTCACTATTTCGATCCGGAAAAGAACTCGCACAGAATAACTGCCAGCACCTTCGTGATTGCCTGCAACGGCATCGAGACGCCGAAGCTCCTGTTGTTGTCGAAAGACGAGCGTAATCCCAACGGCGTGGCGAACAGCTCCGATCAGGTCGGTCGCAACATGATGGATCAGCCGAAGCTCACGGCGGACCTTGAACTCAAGGAACCGCTATGGACAGGCGTCGGGCCGGTCCAGAGCAGCAGCATTCTCAATACGACGCAGGGTGAATTCCGCAGCCGCTATGCCGGAGCGATGTTCCGGATGGAGAACTTCGCCCGCAGTCCGCTCGGCGCTGCCGCCGCGCTGAAAAAGGGGTTGGTCGGGAAAGCCCTCGATGCGGAGATCCGGCGGCTTTCCGCCTGTACCGCCAGGTTGAGCGTCGAGCACGAACCGCTGCCGCTGCCGCAGAATCGTTTGACGCTGTCGGACAAGAAGGATTGGCTCGGCATCAACAAGCCGAACATCTATTACGACGTCGGCGACTACGTCCGGCAAAGCGCCAAGGAATACACCGTACCGTTATTGCAAAAGCTGGCGAACGAGCTTGGCGCCACCAGTTTCCAGCTTTCTTCCGAGTTTCTCAACAGCGACCACATCATGGGCGGCTGCATCATGGGGAGCGATCCCGCGACGGCGGTGGTGGATGCCGACTGCCGTGCGCATGATCACGACAACCTGTTCCTTCCCGGTGGTGGCGCAATGCCGAGCGGCACGGCCTCAAACAGTACGCTCACCATGGCGGCACTGGCGCTGAAAGCCGCTGACGCGATCACCGCTCAACTCAAGCATGGCTGATCATGGGCAACTCCCGTCATAGCATCGGTTGGTTGCTGGTCTGGTTCGCCGGAACCGTGGCGGCCGGCCTGTCTCATGCGGCCGATTCGCCGGATCAAACCGCGGCCCTGATTGATCGTGGCAAGTATCTGGCCATGGCCGCGGACTGCGGGGCCTGCCACACCGCGCCGCGCCGCGAGACCTTTGCGGGCGGGCTGCCCATCAGCACGCCGCTTGGCATCATTTACTCGACCAACATCACGCCGTCGGCGGATTTCGGGATCGGACGTTACACCGAGGAGCAATTTTCGCGGGCGCTTCGCCGCGGGGTTCGGCGGGATGGGGCGCATCTCTATCCCGCGATGCCCTACACGTCCTATGCGAAGTTCACCGACGATGACGTGCGCGCGCTCTATGTCTACTTCACCCAGGCGGTAAGGCCGGTCGATCATTCGGCACCGCAGACCGAGCTGCCGTTTCCGATGAACATCCGCCTGTCGATGATGGGCTGGAATCTGCTGTTCCTGGACGCGGCGGCTTTCGTACCGGATCAGCATCAACAGGCGGAATGGAACCGGGGCGCCTATCTCGTCCAGGGCGCCGCGCATTGCAGTACCTGCCATACGCCGCGAGGCTTTTTGATGCAGGAAAAGACAAGTCGCGCTTTATCGGGTGCGCAGGTCGGGCCCTGGTATGCGCCCAACATCACGTCGGATCCGATCAGTGGCATCGGCAGCTGGACCAAAGACGACCTTGCAGCCTATCTGCGCAGTGGACATTTGCCGCGAAAGGCGCAGGCCGCCGGCAGCATGGGCGAAGCGGTGGCCAAAAGCTTCCAGCATTTGACGCCATCGGATATCGACGCCATCGCGACTTATGTGAAGAGCGTTCCGGCCATTCACGATCCGAGTGACAATGGCTCTCGTTTCGCTGCCGGAGAGCCGTTTTCTGAGCTTGCAACATTGCGCGGACGTGACGGCATCACGTCCGGCGAGGATGATCCGGCCGGCGCCGAATTGTTTCAAGGCAATTGCGCTTCCTGCCATTCGGCTGAAGGTCAAGGCAGCAAGGACGGCTACTATCCGAGCCTGTTCCAGAACTCGGCCACAGGCGCGAAAAATGCGACCAATCTGATTGCCGCCATCCTGTTCGGCGTGGATCGCACGATATCAGGGCGCCAAGCCTTCATGCCCGGCTTTGGCGGTCACCCCACTGACGCCAATGCGCTCAGCAATGAAGACATCGCGGAGTTAGGCAACTACGTGCTCACCCACTACGGGTCTGCCGGCACCACCATCACCGAAGAACAGGTCGCCGAGGTGCGCCGGGGCGGTCCCGTCTCTCCGCTGCTCAGGCTCGCTCGCGGCGGCATGGCGGCGGCCGTCATCGTGCTTTTGGGCATTGTCTTTGTCGTCGTCAAAAGACGAAGGCCCGTCTCATCGTAAGATGCATGTTGGGGCGCATGAAATTCTCAAAACTCTCGGCCCGGGACGTCGTCTATGCCGTCGACATGGCGATCGCCTGTCTCCTCACTTACTGGATTATGGCATCCTTGCTTCCTCGCTGGTTCGGCTGGCCCGACACGCCGGTTGGGGTGTTATGGGCGGTGATTTCCACCGTCTTCGTCTACAAGGATTCTCGCGCCCACAGCCTGTCGGCGGGAATGGCGCGACTGACCACGACATTCGTCAGCGTCGCTTTGTGTCTGATCTATCTCTGGCTGTTGCCCGCGACGATCGTTGGCATGGCGGTGCTGATCGCGATTGGCGTGCTGCTGATGTTTCTCGTCGGCCGGCCCGACGAGGTGGGCCTAACGGCAATAACGATCGCCGTGATCATGATCGTCGCGGCGAATGATCAGCTGCACCCTCAGTTGCAGCCGGTCCTGCGCCTTGTCGATACCGTCGCCGGGATCACGGTCGGTGTCGCCTGCAAATGGGTCGACTCATTTGTCTTTTATAAAATCGCCGGCGAAGAGGTGCGATGATCTGGCGCGCGTGTTCGGGCGACGCTGTGACGTGGACAGTGTCGCTGCTGCTTTAGTCGAACAGGCTCGACACCGACTCTTCCGAAGCCGTGCGGCCGATCGCTTCCGCGATCAGGTCGGCAATCGGCAAAGAGCGAATGTTGGACGCCTTGTTGACCGCGTCCGTCGGCTGGATCGAATCGGTAATGACGAGTTCCTTCAGGCGCGAAGAGGTGATGCGCGTCACGGCGCCGCCTGAGAGCACGCCGTGGGTGATATAGGCGTAGACTTCCTTGGCGCCGTTGGCGAGCAGCGCGTCGGCGGCATTCACCAGCGTGCCGCCGGAATCGACGATGTCGTCGACCAGGATGCAGGTATAGCCGGCGACATCGCCGATCACGTTCATCACTTCGGATTCACCGGCGCGCTCGCGGCGCTTGTCGATGATGGCGAGTGGCGCATTGATGCGCTTGGCGAGCCCGCGGGCGCGCACCACGCCACCGACGTCCGGCGACACCACCATTACGTTGGTGAGGTCGAACCGTTCACGGATGTCGCGCACCATCACCGGCGAGGCGAAGAGATTGTCGGTCGGGATATCGAAGAAGCCTTGGATCTGGAGGGCGTGCAGATCGAGCGTCATGACGCGATCGGCGCCGGCGTGCGTAATCAGATTGGCGACCAGCTTGGCCGAGATCGGCGTGCGAGAGCCGGATTTGCGGTCTTGCCGGGCGTAGCCGAAATACGGCACCACCGCGGTGATGCGGCGCGCCGACGCGCGGCGCAGCGCATCGGTGATGATCAACAACTCCATCAGATGATCGTTGGCCGGAAACGAAGTCGACTGGACGACGAACACGTCGGAGCCGCGGACGTTTTCCTGGATTTCGACGAAAATCTCCATGTCCGCGAAGCGGCGGACGACCGCTTTCGTCAGCGGCAGGCCCAGCCAGTTGGCGATCTCTTTCGCCAGCACCGGGTTCGAATTGCCGGCGACGAGCTTGATCGAGCCGTTTTTGGCCGACATCGAGGCTTCTCCCCGCGCCTTGCTGGAGACAACATTCAGCATATCGCATTACCCACGAAATAGCGCGTTTCGATAAGCGGGTGATATCAAGAGGGTAGCCCGGCTGGCAACCCTTCTGCCCAGTTTTCCCGGGCAAAATGCCGATTTCCAAGTTGCTGGCTAATGGCTGGTATAGGCCAGAGCAGGCAGATCTTCGGCGCTGGCGACGGCGGGGCCGCGCCGGGAAGGTGCAGCGGGCGCCGGTTGGGGCGCATCGCCCGGCGATGTGCCGTTGATCATGCCGGCCAAACCGCTCAGGCCCGCCTGGGCGATCTTCCGCAACACCAGATCGTCAACCGAAGCCCAGGCGTCGCGTCCGGATTTTCCGGCCAGTTCTTCGCCGGAAAGCCGCAGCGCGCGCTGCTGGTTCTGGTCGTAGACGTCCCAGACCCAGGCGATCGTGGTGCGGCCGTGGCTGATTTCCGCGGCGAGATAGCCTTTCACCCGGTAGGCGGCTGTGCCTTCGCGGGACACGATCGACAGGCTTCGAAGTTTGGACTCGCTGTCCAGTACGCCGACTATCCGCTCGAACACCTGAGGTGGTGGACCGTCGATGGACTCGAAGGCAATCGTCGGACCGCTTGGGCTATTCGCCATCGCAAAGGAACTGCTGGCGGCGCCACCGGCGCAGCCGCCGAGGCCACCGGCCATCGTGACTAAAGCCGTGACCATTGCAGCACGTCGTGCGATCCGGCAAACGCGGAACAAATTTACGGATAGGTCGCTCATCGCGCCCAAGCGATATCGTTAAAATCGATTAACGTCTAGGGCAGACGGAATCTCGAGCCGAAGGATTGTTATTTCTCGCCTATGTCTCCCCCCGTCATCCTGAGGCGCGAGCGAAAGCGAGCCTCGAAGGAGACGGGCCCCCGCTCCCTGCCACGCATCCTTCGAGACGCCGCGCCAAAGGGCGCACGCCTCAGGATGACGCTTCGCGCCTTCAGCTCTCCAGAACAATGGCATGAACGTGGCGGCCGTAATCCGCTTCCTTGCGATGCACGGAACGGCGATAGCTGAAAAAACGCTCGTCCGAATAGGTGTCGATGCCGGTGTCGTCGACAACGAGCACGCCGGCGTCGTCCAGCCGCTTGCGGATGAAGCCGGCCAAATCGAACATCGCGTGGCCGTCGCGCGTGGCGGGCAGGAAGTAGAGTGAATTCTCCGCGTCGGCTTCGACAAATCGGTCGACGAATTCGTGACCCACTTCGTAGGAAGGCTGGCGAATCAGCGGGCCGATCGCTGCCACAATATTGGCGCGCTCGGCGCCAAGTTTTTCCATGGCGGCGACGGTCGATTCCACAACCCCCGTCAATGCACCCTTCCAGCCGGCATGCGCCGCGCCGATCACCCGCGCTTTTGCGTCGGCGAACAGAACGGGTCCGCAGTCGGCCGCGGTGACGCCGATCGCAAGACCTGGGATGCGGGTGACGATGGCATCGGCCTTCGGCCGTGTCGCGGTCTCCCACGCGTGGGATGCCACCGCAACATCAGGGGAATGAATCTGGAACACCGTGAGAAAATGCGCAGGCAGGACCTGCAATGCCGCGGCCATCCGCCGGCGATTTTCCGCGACATGCGCCGGATTGTCGTGAGAGCCGATACCACCGTTGAGGCCGGCATAAATGCCTTCTGAAATGCCGCCTTCACGGCTGAAGAAAGCATGGCGCAGGCCAGGAATGGCCGATAGCAAAGACGATTCCAGTGTCATGGTGTCTCTGCTTTTTCAGCGGGCGCCTCGTCGGCAAACCCCGCAAGCGTGATGATATCAGGCTCCGAGATACCGAGCACCTTGAACATTTGTCCCATCCCGCCGCGGCCGCCGCCGACCAGCCGCTTCAGGGCGCCGGAAATGTCCTCGGAAACCTCGTGGCTGGCCTTGGCCATCAAGCCTATCGCCCGATTTTCGATACCGAGGCGCTTGAGAAAATCGCCCTGCGGCACCGGGCCGTGAACGCGGGCGCCGAGATCTTCAGCGGCACGCGCCAGCGCCTGGAAATCGACATGCGCGGTCACGTCGGCCTGACCCGGATCCTTCAGCGGGTCGGTGTAACTATGGCGGGCGATGGCCTGAAACGTATCGCCCGCATCGCTGCGCAGATGGCCATAATCGATGATGAGGGCCGCGCCTTCCTGATCGCGGACGCGGCTTGCAATCTTCATGATCTCCGCATCCGCGCGCCATTCGAACACCGCGCCGACCGGAGCGGCGCGCACCCATGCCGGCAACAGCACCTCGAAACGCGGGATCGGCGCGGTGGCGGCGCCAAACACCAGCTTGCCATCGCCGTCGAGTTCGACCGTCCGCTCGTGCCAGCCGTTCTCGCCCTTGACCGCCTGTTGGATCGGCAGCACGTCGAAATATTCGTTGGCGAAGATCACCGAGGGGCCGTCCGGGACGTCGTCGATGCTGTCGTGCCAGGTGATATTGCGCGAGCTGGACAGCGTCGCCTTCTGCTTGTCGCGCAGCACCGGATTGACCTCGACCAGATGGATGCTCAGCGCCTGATAGAGCGGGGGCAACACGCGCAGCGCCCGCAGCGCATCCGACATCATGGTGCCGCGGCCAGGGCCGATTTCGATCAACCGCAGCAGGGGAGGCGAATCGATTGCCTTCCACACCGATGCCGCCCACAGTCCCAGCAACTCGCCGAACATCTGGCTCACTTCGGGGGAGGTGATGAAGTCGCCCTCACGCCCGAGCGGGTCGCGCGAAAGATAATAGCCGTAGCTCGGATGCATCAGGCACAGCTCCATGTAACGCCATACCGGCATCGGGCCGGATGACTTGATCAGTCTCTTGATCTCGGACAGGAGCGGCGAAGTTTCGGTCACGATATTCCTTAAATGGGCGGCACTTCGATCGCCTTACGGCGCCTTGCCGCCACAATAATAATAGCACCCACAATAATCATGGGCACCGACAACAGCATGCCCATGGTGAGTCCGCCCCACAAAAATCCAAGCTGCGGGTCCGGCTCTCTGAAAAACTCGCTTATGATACGCGCAATCCCGTAAATGGCGATGAAACTGCCGAGAATCAGGCCGGGACGTTTCAAGGCCCCCATTCTGATCATCACCGCAAGGATGGTGAACAGGACGACGCCCTCAAGCGTCGCTTCGTAAAGCTGGCTGGGATGACGCGGCAGATGCAAGACGTCATTGGGAAATACCATCGCCCAGGGGACGCTGGAGTCTGCCTCCCGCCCCCACAACTCGCTGTTGATGAAATTGGCGAGCCGTCCGAGAAACAATCCGATCGGCCCGACGGCGGTGACGATATCGCCAAGCGACAGAATCGGGATGTTGTTTCTGCGCGCGAAGACCATCACCGCAACGACGCAGCCGAGAAAGCCGCCGTGAAAGGACATGCCGCCCTTCCACAATTCGAAAATCTCGGCCGGGTGCTGGACGAAGAAAACGGGATTGTAAAACAGCACATAGCCGGTGCGGCCGCCGATGATGATTCCCAGGGTTAACCAGAGAATGAAGTCGTCGATCTGCGGCAGGCTGATCGGGGAACCGCCGTTCCATAGCCGATCGTTCTTGATCAGCGCTCGCGCATAGATCCACCCCAGGACGATGCCGCCGATATAGGCCAGCGCATACCAGCGAACCACGAACGGGCCGATCGCAAATGCAACGGGATCGAAGACCGGAAAGGCAATGGTGAGAAGAGGCATGAGCGATATTTACGTTGGAGCGCGTCTGGGAAATTCAATTGGACGGTCGCGTTCTAGCGTAACACACCGCACCTTTATAGCTTGAGATGAATTAATCTCGATGATGGTGTAGTTGCCTGTGTTCTGAGTTCGATATTTCTCATTTTCCCAATTTTCGGAGATAGGAGGTCTCACGAAGGTTGGGCGATCTAGGGCAGCGACGTTAACATATTTTGTCGTTTTGAACGTATGCTCCGAGAATGCATGAATGTGACCGAAAAGATGGAGAAGTGTACCAGGAGCCTCTTCGCTCAGCCGAGTAAGACGTTGGTGAGTTACTATCACGCACCTACTAGGATCGATCTCCGCACTCTTTATGGCCTTACCGATGCCCTCCCTGTTCAATTTCAGTATTTCATTTCTGGCCGACCGAAGCTGGGACGTATATTTCTCATAGGCCTTAGTACGCCGAACTCTAGAGGCTGGCTTGATCCCGCCTCTGAGAGCTTCCAGTACGCTTTTATTTTCAGTTTCGACTTGGCGATAGAGTTTTCGAGCGACGGGATTCTTTCCCCAATGTGTCGGGCATCCACTGAAGCCGGTGAAGCTGATATTTTCGACGGTGATGGCGTTCCAGTGAATTAAGTGGCAATTGGCTCCAAATGATTTCTTGTAGCCGAGCTTATGATCCCAGTTTCCATAAACATACAGGACAGGACATTCGAAGGTCATCAGAATCTTAAAAATATCGGCTGCACTTTCGCTGCCGATATCTCCAGCAACAAGATGCGGGCTGTCAGGCTGGTCGGTCACCAGATGCGTTCCGTAGATCGAGGCTGCGGCCTTGACCTGATCGGCGAACTGCGTCGCCGCGTTGATCGCATACCGTCCGCTCATGCAGTAGCCGACGGCGCCGACCCGATCGATGCGGGCGGCGGATTGGCCCGCCGCGTATGAAAGAAGTGCACGCGTATCTTCCATGATCATGGGAATGTTGATCGAGGCCATCAACTGGAACATGCGCTTGCGCTCGGGCGCCTCCGGGTCGGCGGGCAGCGGGCCGAGCTCCATCACGCCGGAGCGATAATAAAGATTCGGCAGCATCACGTAATAGCCCGAGGTGCCGAGCCGGCGCGCCATGTCGCGCAGTTCCTCGCGGATCGCCGGCGCGTCCATATAAAACAGGATGACGGGATGCGGCCCGCCGCGTTCAGGATGGGTGATGAACGTCGTGGTGTGGCCGTCTTTGGTCGGGATTTCGATCTGTTGCTCGATCATGGGGCGTTTGGCCTGCTTTGATTAACGGCGTTCCAGCCGAACGCCCGATACGATTACAAGGAAACGGGCCTATGACAAGGCGGGCCCACTTGAAACAAAAGCGCTCTTGAACCGCCCGTCAAAGATCACCATTGTCTCTTGAAGTGTGCATGCCGACCGGAGATGTGAGGGATGACCCAGACCAACAATCGGTTTTTCGACGAGATCGGGCGTTTGATGAACGATGCGGCCGGCGCCGCCCAGGGCGTGAAGCGCGAAGTGGACACCCTGGTGCGCAACCAGGCCGAAAAAATCCTGCGCGACCTTGATGTCGTCAAGCGCGAGGAATTCGAGGCCGTCAAGGACATGGCGCGCCTGGCGCGCGAGGAAAACGAGGCGCTGAAGACGCGCCTTGCCGCGCTGGAAGCAAAACTGGGCGGCACAGCATCCTGATGCCAGCCGAAGCGTCATTCCTGAGGTGCGCGGCTTTTGGTGCGCCTCGTATCTGTCGCGCGGCTACCCGCTGCACGCCGAGATTCCGGATGCCTTGCTGAGGCACGCGCCAAGACTTCGCATTCACGCGCCGGAGCTTTCGGACCCACAGGCCCGCACGCTCGCACAGGCAGGCGCGGTGGTCGAGCGCGAGCCCGTGGCAACGGCGCAGGCGCTTGCATCGTCGTCGCTCGTCATTCATCTGGGTGGCATCGGCCTTGCGGCCGAAGCCCTGATGGCGGGCATTCCACAACTGATCTTGAGCATGCAGATCGAGCAATGGCTCACCGGCCAAGGCTTTGCAACGCGCAGGACTCGGATGCCTCGTTGCCGCCTACGATCCCGCTGCAAAAATCGCTCCGCAAATCGACGCCATGCTTGAAGACGCCGCAATGGCGCGGCGGGCGATCGACGCCGGACAGCAGCATCGCGATCTTTACCGCCGTGCCGATGGTTTGGCGATCTTCGAGCACACGGCTAGTACCCACTATCGGTGAAGAATGAGTCGTGATTCAAGGGGGCATGAGCGGCATCCCGGAAGCGACATCGATTATCTTGACGAGTGCGGAGCGCAGCGAGCTTGAGGGCTTGGTGCGCTCGACGA
>Ga0208193_1000734_pt1 | contig 15744 bp, 14 predicted proteins | sample June2015DPH_17_2_FD_184716 | JGI IMG/M metagenome (GOLD analysis project Ga0208193, IMG submission 184716) | Peatland microbial communities from SPRUCE experiment site at the Marcell Experimental Forest, Minnesota, USA - June2015DPH_17_10... | ecosystem: Environmental > Terrestrial > Soil >... | reverse complement strand
GAGATCCGCCGGGCTTCGAGTCGGGCGGCGGCGGCCTCGTGTCGACGGCGGCCGACTACGCGCGCTTTCTGCAGATGCTGCTCAACGGCGGAACGTTCGAGGGGCGCCGGCTGCTGGGCCGCAAGACGATCGAATTCATGACTGCGGACCATCTCGGGCCGATTACGGGTGCCCCCGATCTGTTGATTCCGGGCCATGGCTTTGGCCTCGGCTTTGCCGTTCGCCTGCAGGCGGGCATCGCTCACGTGCCCGGCTCCATCGGCCAGTACTTTTGGGCTGGTCTCGCCGGCACCACTTTCTGGGTCGATCCGGCGGAGCAGCTATTTGCGCTGCTGCTCATTCAGGCGCCGGGTCTGCGTGACTACTACCGGACGCTCTTCCGCGACCTGGTATATTCGGCGCTGGACGATTGATATCGGCCCTGGGCGATTGATGGCCGGCGGCCCACCGTATCTGCCGCTGCAGCATGGCGGCGGCGACTCGCGTCACATTCCCTGCCCTCGTTGCTAGGGCCAAGCCTTATATATCTCCTGAGAGATGACCTTCGTCACGCCACTTAGCCTGTGAAAGTGGCAACAATGCGGTCTATGTGGTGCTGCACTGCAATCCGACGCTGACCGGTCATGCGAAAACTCAACCATTTCGCACTGGCCGCAGCGATTTTGCTGTCCGCCTTCATGTCCGTCCCGGCAGCGTCGGCGTCGAGCTTCGCCGATCAGCTCGAGATGCTCGAGTGGTCGGATCCCGAGCGTGCCACTCAAATAGTCGATGCGGCACCACCGGTGTCCGCGGACTCGGCATCTGAAATCGACATGCTCGAGATTCGCGGGATGATTTACGCGGACAGCTCTCGCGACGACGACGTTCATGCGGTCGAGCGGCGGCTCGAAGGCATCGCGGATGCGGGCGATGACTCGGCGATTCGTGCGGGACGCTTCGTGCGGGCCTACTCGGCGCGCCAACACAACCAGTACGCGGTGGCCGAAGCCGAGCTCAAGGGGATCGACATCGAAGGCATTCGCCTCGACGCGGAACGCTATCGGGTTCTCTCGCTGCAGGGTCATGTGCTGCGCATTCTCGGCAAGGACGAGGCGGCACTGCCCTTTCTGGAGCAGGCGTTGGATCTGGCCAACAAGATGCACGACGAGCCACGAACCCTGCACGCGATGCTCGCCCTGGCGCGAATTTACACGGACAGCGGCAATTTCGATCGGGCAATCGCGCAACTGGATTCGGCACGCAGTCTGGGCACCCGCTTGGGCGATGAGGCGGCATTGGTGGAAACCGAGGAGCGCATAGCAGACGTGGCGGATCGGCGCGGCGACCGGATCGAGGAACGGCGTGCCTCGTTGGCGGGGCTCGAGCATGCGAAGCGCTCGGGAAGCAGCAAGTGGCTCGAAATGGCGCTCCTCAACCTCGGCGATTCTTATCTGAAAACCCGCGACTTCGCCGAATCACTCAAGTATTCCAAGGAAGCGCTGCCCATCATGGAGCGGACGAATCACCGCGACGATGAGCAAACGACCCTTTTCAATGAAGGCCTGGCCTATATCGGACTCGGCAGCATCAAGGCGGGCCAGAAGCTCGCGGAGGCGTCGATAGCCGACGCACTCGCAGGCAGCGATCTCCTGGATGCCAAGGAGCTGCTGCGCGAATACGCGGATGCGTTGGAGCATGCGGGCTACCTGATGATGGCGATTCAGGTCTACCATCGCTATGACGAGACCAGCCAGAAGTTCATGACGAACACGCGCCAGCGCGCCTTCCTCGAGCTCTCCGCTCAATTCGACGATGAGCGCAAGGCGCGCGAACTCGAGCTCCTGCGCCGCGACAACGCGCTCAAGGTCGCCGAAATGCGCGAACAGCGCTTGCGTCAGCAGCTGATTCTCGCCGGCGCGCTGTTCATCGCATTCATCTGTGCCGCACTCGCCTGGGCGTTTGCCCGGGTGAGCAAGGTCAACGAACGGCTGCGCTTCAGCAGCGAGCATGACCCGCTGACGGGATTGTCGAACCGCCGTTACTTCAACGAGCAGGTGCTCGCGGTGGAAGGCTCCCGACCGGTCGGGGGATGCGTGCTGCTGGCGGATCTCGATCACTTCAAACGGATCAACGATACCTACGGACATCCGGCCGGGGACGCAGTTCTGGCGGCGATGAGCCAGAGGCTCTCCGCGGCGCTGCGCGCGGACGACAAGCTCGTGCGTTGGGGCGGCGAGGAGTTCCTCGCCGTGCTCGAGCCCATGACGCCGTCTCAGGCCGATTCGACGGCCGAGCGGCTGCTGCAGGCGGTGCGAAGCGAACCCGTCATGTGGAACGGGCAGTTGATCCGGTGCACGATTTCAATCGGGTATGCCAACTTTCCCATGGCGGGCTCGGCGACCGACATTACGCTCGATAGCGCGATCAGCCTCGTCGACAAGGCTCTGTACGTGGCGAAACGCCGGGGGCGCGACCGCGCCTGCCTCATCAAGGTCGTGAGCGCGCGCAACGAGAAGGAACTGACCAACATCAGCTCCGAATTCGAATCCGCGGCGCGGGATCGCAGGATTCAGCTGGTGGAGATTCTGGGCGCCGCCGCTTAGCAAATGCCGCCGTGCCCATGCGGGCCGTCATTCCGGCGGCTTCGCTCGCGACGGCCCACCGCGACGCAACAGCGTGAGAGCGAGCACCGCCGACGCGACCATGAGAAATAGGCTGACCGCGTTCAATACCGGCGTCGCGCCCTCGCGCATCCGCCCATACATCATGACGGTCAGCGGCGTGTCCGCACCGACCAGCATCAGAGTGGTGTTGAAGTCCGCGAATGACATCAGGAATGAGATCGCAGCGGAGCCCAGCAGCGCGGGCCGCAGGTACGGCAGCAAGATCGTGCGAAAGACGGCAGCCTTGGAGGCGCCGAGATTGAGCGCCGCCTCTTCCAGAGTGCGGTCGAAGCGCCGCAAACGAGCGCTGATGGTCAGTGTGGCGATGGTCGCGATGTACGAGAATTGACCGAGCACGACCAGCGGCAATCCCGGGCGCAGGAAATCGAGCTCCAGGCCGAAGCTGTCGTCCGCGATTTCCGCGAGGCGGCTCGCGAAGGCGAGGATGGAAATGCCGAGGATGACGCCGGGGATCACCAGCGGCGCCAGCATCAGGATCGACAAGACCTGCTTGCCGCGAAAGCGTCCGCGCTCGATCAGAAACGCATTGGTGGTCCCGACGAGCGCCGACAGGGCCGTCACGCAGCCGGCGACGATGCAGCTGGTCCAGATGCTGCCGAGCAATTCGCTATCCGCAAACAGCCCGGTACGACCGCGCGCGGGGTTGCCTAGAAACCAGTCGAGCGTAAATCCGTGCCAGGGCGGCGCGGGATACGGTGCGTCGTTGAAGGCGAATACCGCCACCACCGCCAGCGGCAGAAACAAGAACGCCAGAAACGCGATCAGGTACGCCGCGGTGGCGGTTCGCAGCCACGCGGGTCGCGGCAGGGACGGAATCAAGTCCGCCTCATGACGTCGCCGAAGCGCTGCCCGCTGACGGCCAAGCCCAGGATTACCATGGCCGTGGACAGCCCGAGCAGCAGGAAGCCGAAGGCGGCGCCCTGTTCCCAGTTGAAGCGGGTGATGAACTGCGTATAGATCTGCTCGGTGAACCACTGCGAGTTCTTGCCGCCGAGCAGCGTGGGCGTCAGGTAATTGCCCAGCGTCAGCATGAACACCACGATGCACCCGGCGGTGATGCCCGGCGCCGCGTGGGGAATCACGATGCTGCGCAGAATCGAAAATCCGCCCGCGCCCAGATCATACGCCGCTTCGATCAGCGAATCGTCGAGGCTCTCGAGGCTGGATACCAGCGGTACCACCATGAAAAGCAGCGACGTGTACACCAAACCGACCAGGATGGTCGCGTCCCTGTACAGCAGTTCGACCGGCATCGCCGTAATGCCCAACTTCACCAGCAACGCGGGCAGAACCCCGGACTCTCTGAGCAATATCATCCATCCCAGCGTGCGCACCGTTTCGCTGACCCAAAACGGGATGAGGCAGATGATAAACAGCAGGGAACCAGCCCGGCCGCGCGCCAGTTTGGCGATGATCCAGGCGATGGGAAACGCCAGCAGCAGAGTCAGGAACGTGGCGAGCACGGACATTACCGCCGTGCGCAGGAAGACATGCCAGTACAAAGGCTCCGCGAAAAAAGTCTTGTACTGCGCCAGGCTGGCGGCGTACTGACGGGGTCCGATTCGTTCACGGAAGGACAGCGCGGCCAGATCGACGTGCGGCAGTACGATCAGTGCGCCGAGCCAGAGCAGGGCGGGCGCGAGCAACAGGCCCAGCGTGAGCCGTCCGTGCCAGAGGGGGTCGATTGCCGCCTTAGGCATTCTGTCCCGCCGCCCCGCCGCGAGCGGCGAAACACGCCGCGCGCGATGGATCGAAACTGAAGCTCACTTTTTCTTGAGGCCTCAAGTCCGAATACTGGCCGGTCTGCGGCAGGGCAATGCGAAATTCGCGGCGCGTGCGTGCTTCCAGCAGCAAAACCGCCGAATTCGCTCCGTCGAACAGCACGCTCTGCACCTGCCCGACATGATGTGGGTGCTGAGGCGGCAAGTCGGATTCATTGCGTGCGAGGACGGCCACCTCCGGCCGCACGAATGCTTCGACCGCATCACCCACCTCGATCGGGCCGGTCTTGAGGGCGCGCACCACCCAACCGTCGGCGGTCGCGATTTCGGCGATATCGCCCTCGGCCCGGGTCATGCGGCCCGCGATGCGATTGTTCGCACCGACGAAGCCCGCGACGAAGGGCGTTTGCGGCCGGTAGTACAGGTCCTGCGGCGTGCCAAGTTGTTCGAAGCGGCCCTGACTCATCACGCCGACGCGGTCGGACAGCACCAATGCTTCGGATTGATCGTGGGTGATATAAACAAAGGTCGTGCCGAACGCCGCCTGCAATTGCTTGAGCTCGATCTTCATATGCTCGCGAAGCTTCAGATCAAGGGCGCCCAGAGGTTCATCGAGCAGCAGCAGCGTCGGCTCGAGAACCAGGCTGCGCGCGATGGCCACCCGCTGGCGTTGTCCGCCCGACAGTTCGTCGACGCGCTTGTCCGCGGCATTGCCCAATCCCACCCGTTCCAGCATGGCATTGCTGCGTTTCGCTCTCTCGGCCCGGCTCATGCCTCGGCGCGCCAGTCCGAATGCGACGTTTTCGCCCACGGACATCATCGGAAACAGAGCCAGCTGCTGGAACACCATGTTCACCGGACGGCGATTCGGCGCGACGCCGCGCATGCTCTTGCCGCCGATGGCGATATCGCCGCCATCCGGAGCGATGAACCCGGCGATCATCCGCAGCAGCGTCGTCTTGCCGCAGCCGGAAGGACCGAGAATGGAAAAAAAACTGCCGCGTTCGACCGAGAACGACAGGGAATCCACCGCCACGTGATCCCCGAAACGCTTGACCACGGCGTCCGCGACCAGATCCGGAGTGTTCAATCGGCGGCCTTCACGCGATCGAGCACGCGCCCCTCGATTTCCTCGAGGCCGGGCGGTATGGCAGGATACCAGTGGATTGCCTTGAGGTCGTTGTCGGGGAATGCGGCGGCGAATTGCGCTTTCAGGCGCGGGTCGATCAAAGGCGCTGTATTGAGGGCCGCGGAGAAGCTGCCCACCGACTTGACTATCCGCGCGGCATTTTCGGGACGCATGGTGAAATTGATCCAGGCGTAGGCCGCGGCGTCGTTGCGGCCGCGCGCCGGCAGGGCGAAAGTATCGAGCCAACCCAGCGCGCCCGAGCGCGGCACGACGAATTGAATGTCCGGATTCTCGCGGTTGAGCGTCCAGCCTCCGGTGTCCCACATCATGGCCGCCACAACTTCGCCGGAGCGTACGCCGTTGAGCAGCTGGTCCTTGTTATCGTAGAAGAACTTGAAATTCGCCTTGCAGGCGATCAGGTTGGCGCCCACCTGATCCATGAGCTCGCCATAGGCTTTGGGATTTCCATAGAGCGCGAAGGGATCCTTGCCCGCGGCGAATGCAAACGCCATGAGGGTGGGGCGCTTCAGCCGAACGGCCGTCTTGCCCTTGAGATCCGGCCTGCATAGATCGGGATAGTCGGCAATTTTGGTGCGCTTGCCGTTGACCACGAGGCCGTCGGTGCCCCACAGATACGGCAGCCCATACACCTTGCCGTCGAGGGTGGTGTTCTTGCGGACGATGCTCAAGAACTCCGGTTGGAACTGCTCCAGCTTGACCTTGGCAAGATCGAGGGGCTTGTAGATCCCGAATTCGCGCTGCGCTCCCACGATACGGTCCTGCGAGGGCTGGGCAAGATCGTAGCCCGCGCCTCCCGTCGCCCGGAGCTTCGAAATCATTTCCTCGTTGTTCGACAAGGTCAATTCCACGTCGATGCCTGTTTCCTTTTTGAATGCCGCGATCAAGTCGGCGGGCACATAATCGGCCCAGCTGATGATGCGCAGCTTTTGGCTGTCGGCCTGGGCGGTGCCCGCTGCCAAGCTCAGAGCGAGTACAAACGAAGCCATCAAGATGTGTTTCATCGAATCTCCCTCATATCCCTCGGGCATCTTACCCATTCCCCGGCCGCGCGGCATAATCCACGGGTCTCATCGCAGGAACGACCAACATCGCATGACGCGCAATAAAACGGCCTTTCTTTTCGATCTCGACGGCACTCTCATCGACAGCGTGTACCAGCATGTGCTCGCCTGGAAATCTTCGCTGGATCAGGAGGGCATCCCGCTGTCGGTATGGCGGATCCATCGCAAGATCGGCATGAGCGGCGGCTTGTTCGCGAACATATTGCTGCGCGAGACCGGCTTCGACAATACGCCGGAGCGCCTCGAACGGCTGCGCGTGCGCCACGCCGAGGCCTATCGCGCCCTCTCGGCCAGCGTTCAGCCTCTGCCCGGTGCCCGCGAGCTGCTGGATTATCTGACCGCGCAAGGCATACCTTGGGCCATCGCGACCAGCGGACGCATGGAGACCGCCGGACACAACCTCGCCGCGCTCGGCGTGGATCCGGCCCAGGTGCCGGTGGTCACGCGCGATCAAGTCAAGTACGCCAAGCCGGATCCGGATCTGTTCCTCACCGCGGCCGACCGGCTCGGAGTCGATATTCGCGACTCGCTGGTGCTCGGAGACAGCATTTGGGACATGATCGCCGCGCAGCGCGCGCGTGGGCTGGGCGTCGGTTTGCTGTCCGGCGGGTACGGCGAAGAGGAGTTGGCGCGCGCCGGAGCGTTTCGGGTCTATGAGGATCCGGCCGATCTGCTCAAGCATATCGACGAAGTCGCCGCGCGCAGCTGAGAAGCGGGCATCTCAGGGCACGACGGTAGTGAATAGATACACCACGAAAACGGTGAGCAGCACGACCCCGTGAAGGATGATCGTGCGCCCGGTGCGCAGCGCCACCACCACCACGAACAGCGAGAGCATGAGCAGCAGCGAAGATTCGGAATCTATGCCCAGGCGCAGACGGGTATTCGTGAAAAGAGACAGGAAGCTGACCGTGGGAATGGTCAATCCGATGCTGGCAAGCGCCGATCCCAAGGCAAGATTGAGGCTGGTCTGCAGGCGATTTGCACGCGCCGCCCGCAGCGCCGCGAGTCCTTCGGGCAGCAGGATGATGGCCGCGATGATGACTCCCACCACCGCATCCGGCGCCCCCAACCGCGTCACCGCCGCTTCGAGGCTGGGGGCGAGCTTCTTCGCGAGCAGCACTACCGCCGCCAGACAGAACAGCAGGAGAATCGAACTCACCGCCGTCATCGCGTTGCTCGGGGGTGCTGGGTGCTGCGCCGATTGACCGGTGTCGTCATCCTGCAGAAAGTACTGCCGGTGGCCGATGGTCTGGGTAAAAACGAAAGTGCCGTAAATCACCACCGTCACGATGCCGATGAGCCCGAGTTGGCTGGACGAATAATAGGGCCCGGGAGTGGTGACGGTGTAGTTGGGAAAGACCAGCGTCAATATCACGATGGCTCCGAGAGCGACCAGCGCCGCGCTGACGCCGTCGAGACTGAAACTCTGCTCGCGGTGCATGAGGCCCCCCACGAGCAGGCACAGTCCGATGATGCCGTTCAGGATGATCATCACGGCGGCGAACACGGTATCGCGCGCCAGGCCCGAGGCCTCCTCGCCGCCCGCAGCCATCAGGGACACGATGAGCGAGACCTCGATCAGGGTGACGGCCAGCGCCAGAACCAAGGTGCCGTAGGGTTCGCCCACCCGGTCGGCAACCACCTCCGCGTGATGTACGGCGGCGAGCACGCTCGCGGCAACGCCGACAGCGATGAAAGCTACGATTATTCCGCCGAATCCCAAGCCGGCCGCGAGCAGTACGGCCCCCGCGAACACCGGCGTGGCGATCGTCCAAATCGGAATTCGGGCACTCGGGTGCATGATGTTCGGTTATTCTGACAGGACTGGTGTGAGAACCGCCATGGGGGAGCAATGAAAAAAACAGGATTGCGATGGCTGAGCCTGAGCCTGAGCCTGGGACTGAGCCTGAGCCTGGGACTGAGCCTGAGCCTGGGACTGAGTCTGTGCTTGGGCGCCGGGGCACCGGGAGCGAGCCTGGCCGCGGCGAAGGTCGATGCCGACGCCCGCGTTGACGGCAATGCCAACGCGTCGATGGCCGCCCCCACCGCCTCGGGGGCGCCGGATGCGGTGCGCGCCCAGGCGCGCGAGATCTTCGCCAACATCGTCGGCATCGAAAGCTCGATCGGCAAGGGAAAGGTCCCTCTCGTGGCCAAGTATCTCGCGGAACGCTTCAAGGCCGGCGGCTTTCCCGCCGCCGACATCCATATCCTTCCGTTGGGCGAGACCGCATCCTTGGTCGTACGCTACCGCGGCGACGGCAGCGGCGGAAAGCCGATTGCATTCATCGCTCATATGGACGTTGTCACCGCGAACCGCAGCGACTGGCAGCGCGATCCCTACCGCCTCATCGAGGAGAACGGCTTCTTCTACGGCCGCGGCACCTCGGATGTCAAACAGGAAGTGGCGTTGTTGACCGAGACTTTCCTGCGGCTCAAGGCCGAAGGTTTCGTGCCCAAACGCGATCTCATCATCGCGTTCAGCGGCGATGAGGAAACTGCGCAGGCGACGGCAAGGGATCTGGTCACCACCCATCGGGATCTGCTTGATGCGGAGTTCGCCCTCAACGGCGACGGCGGCGGCGGCGTGCTCACCGAGGGTACGGCCAAGCCGCTCATTTTCTACGTTCAAGGCGCCGAGAAGAGCTCGGCCGAATATCTGCTGACGACACACAATCCCGGCGGCCATAGTTCCGAGCCGCGTCCCGACAACGCGATCTACGAGCTCGCGGACGCTCTCAAGGCGGTGCAGCGCTACGAATTTCCGGTGAAGTGGAACGAGTGGACACTCGGCGACTTCAAGGCGGCGAGCCGCGTAACCCCGGGGCCGCTCGGCGAGGCCATGGCGCGTTTCGCAGCCGACCCGGGTAACGCGGCGGCAGCGGCCGAGATCTCGAAGAACCCGGCCTTCATCGGCCGGATCCGCACCACCTGCGTGGCCACCATGCTTTCCGGCGGCCACGCGGAAAATGCGCTTCCGCAGTCGGCGACTGCGACCGTCAACTGCCGGATATTCCCGGGTACCAGCGCCGCCGACGTGCAAAAGACATTGCAGGGCCTCGTGGGCCCCAAAGTGGATGTCAAGCAGGGCTACGATGCCCTAGTGTCGGATGCCTCGCCGATGCGTCCCGACATAATGAGCGCGGTCGCAAAAGCCGTTGCAGCATCGGACCCCGGCGCACCCGTGGTGCCGACGCAAGCAGCCTATGCAACCGACGGTGCCGTGTATCGCAACGCCGGCATACCCACCTACGGTGCGGGCAGCGTCTTTATCATGGACAGCGAGGAGTTTGCGCACGGCCTCAACGAGCGGATCCGGGTGAAGGAGTTCTACAACGGATTGATCTTTTGGGATGTATTGATCAAGGCGCTCGCAGGTTAGAAGCCGCCCTGCGCTGATAGATCGACAGATTCGCGTACGCGGCCGCAAGCAGGGGGGTCTCGATATTCTTGCGGCGGGCCCGTGCCAGGAGATCGCCGACGATTTGGTCGGCCTCGATGCGTCCCCCCTTTTGCAAATCGCGATACATGGACGAGGTCAGCGTCGAGCCCGGCGCCGTGAGGGTCGCGACCGCCGTTTCCATGAATGACGCGCTCGGCGGCGTTCCCACGAGCCGCACGACGGACACGACCTCATCCAGGAAGTGCTGCGCAAATTGCCGGCCGCCTTCCACCGCCTCGATTTCTCCGATACTGCCCCGCATCAGGCAGGTGATGCCTCCGAGCGAGGCCAGGAGAATCCATTTCTCCCACATTTCACGTTCGATGGTCGGCGACAATCGCGCATCGAAGCCCGCGCCTTGCATGAACGCATCGATGTTCTGCAGGCGCGCCGACGGTGTCCCGTCGAACTCTCCGTACGCGAGACTCTGATGCCTGGTCAGTTGAACGATGCGGCCCTTCTCATCGAGGTTCGATGAGATGATGCAAACACAGCCCGCCACCGATTTCGGCCCAAAGCGCTCGCGCAGAATGTCCACGTGCTTCATGCCGTTCAGCACGGGGAGGATGATGGTCTCGGGACCGACGGCTGGCGCTATGTCCTTCAAAGCCGCTTCCAGCGAGAAGGCTTTTACGGTGAGCAGAATCACGGCATATGGCGCCGCAATGTCACCTGCGGTCACGAGCTTCGGGGAGATCGTCAAATCGCCATGCGGGCTGATGATCTGCAGGCCGTTGGTCCGCAGGTCCGCGGCGCGTTCGCCGCGCACCAGAAAAGTGACGTCGCGGCCCGCTTGCGCGAGCCGCGCCCCGAAATATCCGCCGGTCGATCCGGCTCCGACGACCAAGAGACGCATCACTTTCTCCTCCTACTGCGAGCCTGCGGCTGAGGGCGCCCGCCTTACCCAAGCGGGTCAGCGAGCGTAATATACGACTTTCACGCAGAATATGGCCAAACCAATCGACGGCGCCGCGCCGTCATGGAGCAGCTGTGACCGACTCTCCGCAACGCGACTGGCGCATCGAAGGCGTCAAAGTCATCAAAAGCGACCGGCTGGACGCCAACACGGCGCAAACCCCGGGCATGCTGCGCGCAGCTGCCGTGAATTCCGCCCGCGGCGCGCAGAAGATATGGGCGGGAACGGTGATTATTAATCCGAACGCCAAAACCGGCGCACACCATCACGGCGCACTGGAAAGCGTCATCTACGTGGTTCGCGGCGTGGCGCGGATGCGCTGGGGCGAGCGGCTGGAGTTCGTCGCCGAGGCGGACGCAGGCGACTTCATCTTCGTGCCGCCTTACGTGCCGCATCAGGAGATCAATCGCTCCAGCGATACACCGCTCGAATGCGTGCTGGTGCGCAGCGACAATGAGGCCGTGGTCGTCAACCTCAATATCGACGCGGCGGAGCGGATGGAAGAGGTGTATTGGATCGACCCGATCCATCGCGGCCCGACAAAATAAGGGCCGGACGCCGGCTCGCTGCCTCGGCGCCGGGAACCAAGGCGGAATAACAGTCAATCTCGGCGGTTTGACATACGGGGTCATACATTGACATACGGCGTCATACAGAGTACTCTTCCATCCAATATTTTTTGGCGTGGGCAGTGCGGTCATGCGGGTAAATGCGCGTTTCGACGGCGAGTATGAACGGCAGATGGAATTCTTGAGCGAAGCGACCGGGCTCGGCGTATCGGAGGTGCTCAAGGCAAGCGTTGCACACTACTACCAGATGGTGAGCGCTTCGACGCAGTCCAAGCTGCCCAATCTGAGCCGTTTCATCGGCAAGCGGGGCAGCGGGCGGGCGAATGTTTCGGTCAAGGCCAAGGAGCTTTTCGGGGAGGGCATGGCGGCCAAGCACTCCGTCAAACCTGCCGGGCGTTCGGAACCGAAGGAATGATCCTGGCCGATGCCGGTTTTCTTTACTCCTTGCTGGACAAGGATGACGCTTGGCATGTTCAGGCTAAGAACGTATCTAGAAACATCAGGGAAAAATGGATTACCACTTGGCCTGTACTGACCGAGGCGGCGCATCTCATCACTCGGTGGCTGGGTGCGGAGCCGGCGATCGCCCTGATGCAGGACGTTGCAGAGGGAGACATCGCGGTGTGGAACATCGCTCCGGAGGCTTGTCTGAAGGTGCCCGCGCTGATGAAGCGCTACGCCGATCTGCCCATGGATCTGGCGGATGCATCCTTGGTGCTTCTGGCTGAATCCTTGGGGCACGGCCGCATTCTGACCACCGACGAACGGGACTTCCGTACCTATCGCTGGAAATCTCGGCGGCCCTTCCAAAATTTGTTGATGAGCGATGACGCCTAGAGCGTCTGCAGGTTTTCCGTCTCGCGCCGTAAATCCTTCAGAAATTCCTCCAGCTCAGCTTTGCGCGGGGCCACTCGAGCACGGCCGGCGGGGGAGAGCACTCGCGCCGGGACGTTTTTGAGATTGTCCTCGAGCATCTTGACCGCCTTCGGACCGTCGGGCTCGCCACCGTTCGGATCGACGAGCGCCATGATTCTCGCGACGCCGATGGCGCCCAGCCAATCGAGGGCATCCGCATCATGGAGGTACAGCGCCTCGGGACCCACGGGATCCCGATAGTACATGTGAGTGCGAATAGCCCCACGGACCGCATCGATCTTTGCCATGGGGAAACCTGTTCCCCTGAGCACCGTGTCGACGAGTTCCGCCCCCACGTCCGAATGATCCACCTTTTCGTTCTCCCAGGGCTTGAATGCCGCCATGTCGTGAAGATAGGCGGCGGCGAAAAGTACATCATCGTCCAGTGCGACGTGATCGGCGGCGGCCATTTCACGGGCAAGCGCGTAGTCGCGAATGCAGTGCGAATATCCCCAGGCGGGATTCTTGAAGTATTTGGCGGCGAAATCTCGCACTGTTGCATGCCAGTCCGCCGCGCCGGCGGGAGATCGTACGGCCGTTGCAGGTGCGGACTCGGCTGATGGGGTGGGCGCAGCGGCAGCCGAAGCGGCCAATCCGCCGGCGATCGCGATGACCAAGACCGCGTGCGCTACTTGGCGGGGCACTTGAACGCTTCTCCCGAGTAATGGATCTGACCTCCGAACGTTTCCGCATCCCCCCGGGTGTAAACGTAGGCATTTCCTCCGAGGGCCGCGATCAAATTGCGTATGCCGTTTTCTCCCGCCTGGTGCACCTGTTCATAGGTCTTGCCGATACCGTGCAATTTGGCGGTGTAGTCAGCGTCCTTAATATATGTGCAATTCAGCCCTTCCTCCACGGATATCTGCCGAACGTGCATGCCTCCCTCGGTCAACGGCGGGATCCGGGCGCCGGCACATCCGGCCAGCGCAGCGGCAACGAGTATCAGTGATTTACGCATACAGTCAGGACAACATTTTCGCAAAACGGTTCAGTGATAAAAAGCCCATCGTATCCGCGGTGACTAGCGACGTGCGGTCGGCGCCCCGCGTGCCGCAATCCATCGATCGAGGAGGGGCAGTACGTTCGTAGCGATGCGCTGGTTTTGCCGGATGGAAGCGACCGATCCCAGAAACGGCTTTCGTGCATCGGCGGGGACGCTGCGGGTTTCATAAGCTTCGAGTTCGGCAATCCGCTTCGGATCCGCGGAGTAGCCGGCGATCTGGCCCGCGGTCTCCCATTGATCCGTCTTGTCTATCGGCAGTCCGGCGGTGTCCAGCCGCGGTGCGAGGACTTCCCACACCGCATCGGGGTGCCGATGCGCCAGCCCGACCAGGAGGCGTGGGGCAGATCCGGCCGGTACATCCCGGCTGAGCGCAATCTCGACGAAGCGGCGCGCAAGTGCGGGATCGGACACCCCCGCCAATGCCTGGGTGATGTGCTGCTTCTCGAGGGGGTCGAGGGTTTTTGCCGCGCGCGCCAGCAGCAAATCGAAGGTTTTCACGTCGGCGTTTTCGGCCACGATGTCGAGGGCTGTGCGCTGCTCGGCAACAGTTCCCCCGCCCTGGTCGAAGAGCCTGCGAGCGTCGGCGATCACCGCGGCGTCACCGAATCTGCCTCGGGCGTGTTTGAGATTGCTGCGCAGAATCGCGATGTTGGATGGCTCGTCTGCAGCTCCGGCCGAGCCCAGCCGTGCCGCAAGAGGCGCCACGACATCGAGGGCGAAGCTCCGAAACACGGCGCGCTGCGGCGAGTCGGCGTAATGGTCGTCGAGTTCCGATAGCAGTCGGATCACGCGCTCCCAAACGATGGCATTGGCCTCGGCGGGAATGCCCACGGCGAGTTTCAGCATGTCGTCGGGCGGCAAATACCCGGCGAATCCGAGCGCACGAGCATCGTCGATGAGGCCGATCTGGTCGGCGGGCATGAGAGACGACATTTTCGCGGCCACGCCTTCGAACGTGCCGTCGGTATATAGCACGCGTGCGTAGCCGGTCTGCCCCGCATTGACGAGCAGCGGCCGCGATTGCGCCACGTCGGCCGCGCCCTGCAGCAGGAGGTATGGCCGGTCCGCGGCCGCCGAGTCCGCATTCGCAGGCACCACAGCGAGCGGCAGCCGCCAGTGCAGCGGTGCCAACCCGGCGATAGTCGATGGATCGGCGGCGAATCGCGACTGCTCGAGGTGCACGCCGGCCGGCGTCGAAGTTACCGTGACCAGCGGTACGCCGACTTGCCGCGTGAAGTCCCGCTCGATCTCGACGATGGGCTTGCCGACCGCTTCCTGAACGAGCCGCCACAAATCAACATCTACAGTGTTGCCGTACGCATGGGCGCGCATGTAGCGGCGCACGCCGTCGCGGAACTTGTCGCGGCCGGCATAGGCATTGATCATCGTGATGATGGCCGCGCCCTTGTTGTAGGTGATCGCGTCGAACGACTCTGCGGCCTGATCCGCGGTAAATACCTCCTGCACGACGGGATGCGTGGAGGGAACCGCGTCGGCGTGTTTGCCTCCATCGAAGATGGCCAGTGCCTGGAGGCCGGTTTCCCATTCGGGATGCAGCGCATCCGCGACGAAGGTTTGCATCCAGCGGGCGAAACCTTCGTTCAGCCACAGGTCATCCCACCAGGCCATGGTGACGAGGTCGCCGAACCATTGGTGCGCCATTTCGTGGGCGACGACTTCGAACACTTCCTGACGGTCCGCTTCCGTGGAGGTCTTCGGATCGAACAAGAGATGGTTCTGCGAATAGAAGATCGCGCCCCAGTTCTCCATGGAGCCGCCCTGGATCTGACCGGGAGCGGCGATCAGGTCGAGCTTCGGCAGCGGAAAAGCGACGCCGAAATACTCGTTGTAGTAATGCAGAATCTTGCCTGCCTGATCGAGCGCGTAGCTCGCCTTCGGCGTATCGCCGCGCTTCACCACGACACCCACGTCGATGCCGTCCACCGTTGCGTGAACGCGTTCAAAGTCCCCGACCCCGACGAACAACAAATACGTCGACATCTTGGGAGTCGTCGCGAAACGCACCCGCTGCATCGTGGCTGACAGCGGCGTGACTTCGGCGACCGGCATGTTGGAGAGCGCCATGCGATCCTTGGGCGCCTCGACCGAGACGGTGAAGGTGGCTTTGCGTGCGGGTTCATCCCAACACGGAAGCAGCTCTCGCGCCGACGCCGGTTCGAAGTTGGTCGCCAGTGTCCGCCGCCGTCCTTCGGGGCTTGCGTAATCCATCGCGAAGAAGCCGAGCGTGGTCTGACCGATCTTGCCGTGATACTCGATCGAGAGAACATGTTTGCCGGGCGGGGC
>Ga0208193_1000733_pt1 | contig 15756 bp, 14 predicted proteins | sample June2015DPH_17_2_FD_184716 | JGI IMG/M metagenome (GOLD analysis project Ga0208193, IMG submission 184716) | Peatland microbial communities from SPRUCE experiment site at the Marcell Experimental Forest, Minnesota, USA - June2015DPH_17_10... | ecosystem: Environmental > Terrestrial > Soil >... | reverse complement strand
TCGTCGAGCGCACCAAGCCCTCAAGCTCGCTGCGCTCCGCACTCGTCAAGATAATCGATGTCGCTTCCGGGATGCCGCTCATGCCCCCTTGAATCACGACTCATTCTTCACCGATAGTGGGTACTAGTGTCATGCGTCTTCTCCCACTGTTGTCGTTATGTGTTGTTATGGGATCGTCTTGTGACGGCGATCTTGAGCTTGTTATGCGTGATACCAGCGCAAACGCGTTTGCGTCGCGAGGGATCATGCCCAGCTTGATCGCAAAGCTGCGACCGCTTTGAGACATTTGGAAGGCGATTGCGAAAAGCGATTCTATTTTTAGCCGCGCTTGGCTTCGATCGCATCCCAGACTTTTGCGGCGACATCCGGCCCGTTGAGGCGGGCGATGGCGCGGATGCCCGTCGGCGAGGTGACATTGATCTCGGTCAGGTTGCCGTCGATCACATCGATGCCGACGAACAAAAGCCCGCGCTCGCGCAGATGAGGTCCGAGCGTGGCGCAAATCTCGCGCTCGCGGTCGGTGAGTTCGGTCGCTGCAGCCGCGCCGCCGCGCACCATGTTGGAGCGAAGATCATCCGCCGCCGGCACGCGGTTGACGGCGCCGGCGAATTCGCCGTCGACCAGGATGATGCGCTTGTCGCCGTGCTTCACCTCGGGAAGGAAGCGCTGGATCACCCAGGGTTCCTTGAAGGTGACGGAGAACATGTCGAACGTAGAGCCGAAATTCATGTCCTGCGGCATGATGCGAAACACCGCCGCGCCGCCATGGCCGTGCAGGGGCTTCATCACTACCGCGCCATGCTCGTCGCGGAACGCGTTGATCTCGTCGAGGTCGCGCGAGATCAGCGTCGGCGGCATCAGTTGCGGGAAATCCATCACGAACAGTTTTTCCGGCGCGTTGCGGACGCTTTTTGGGTCATTCACGACCAGCGTTTTCGGATGCAGCCGTTCGAGCAGATGCGTCGAGGTGATGTAAGCGAGATCGAACGGCGGGTCTTGCCGCAGCAGGATGACGTCGAACGCCGCGAGCGATTCGCGCTTCGGCTCGCCAAGCGTGAAATGATCGCCGACCTCGTCGCGCACGGTGAGTACCTGCACCGGCGCGACCACGTCCTCGCCTTTCAGGGATAATTTGTCGGGCGTGTAATAGGACAGCCCATGCCCGCGCTTTTGCGCTTCGAGGAGCAGCGCGAAAGTGGAATCGCCGCGGATGTTGATGCGCGCGATCGGGTCCATCTGGACGGCGACGTTCAATTTCATGGGCGGGGTCCGTAAACTTTCTTCTTTGCTTAGGGCTTAAGGGCTCGCGTCGAAGGCCGCCACCAGATGACGCGGCAGGCGGCGCGGCGCAATCAGCATGGCGTCGAAGCGCAGATCATATCCCTCATGTTCGGGATGCGCCATCAGCCAGCCCTGCGCGGCCGCGATGATGCGCGCCTGCTGACGCGGCGTCACGGCATAGGCGGCATCATCGAGGCTCGCCCGCGCCTTGACCTCAACAAAGGCCAATAAATTGCGCCGCCGCGCCACGATGTCGATTTCACCGTGGGGCGTGCGGAAACGCCGTGCGAGGATGCGGTAGCCTTTGGCCATCAAAAGCGCCGCCGCTTGCGCCTCGGCCGAAACACCGGTGCGGAAGGCCTCAATGCGCGCGGGCGAAGCCGCTTTGGCGGCGGGCTTGTCAGTCTTCGCCATGCGCCCGCTTTTCGTTTGCCTTGTCGGCTTTCTTGGATAGTTCAAGCGCGCGGGCATAGATTTCGCGGCGCGGCCGCCCGGAAACTTCGACCGCATGCGCCACTGCGTCCTTGACGCTGTCATGCGAAAGGCGTTCGCGCAGCAGATCGTCCACTTCGCCCAAAGTCATGGCCTGCGTGCCTTCGGCCGGCGGGGCGATCACCAGCACGAACTCGCCGCGCGTCTCCAGGGTGGCCGCCGATTGCGCCAGCTCAGCCAGCGTTGCGCGGCTGATCTCTTCGTGCAGCTTGGTCATCTCGCGGCAGATCGCAGCACTCCGCGCGCCCATGATGGCGGCGAGGTCGGCGAGGGTTTCCTGCACGCGGCTGCCGGATTCGAACAACACGAGTGTCGCGTCGAGATGCGACACTTCGGTGAGACGGGCGCGGCGCGCCGTTTGTTTGGGCGGCAGGAATCCTTCGAAGAAGAAGCGGTCGGTTGGTAGGGCCGCCACCGACAGCGCCGCCAGCACCGACGACGGGCCGGGCAGCGCGACCACGGAAAAGCCCGCCGCGCAGACCTCGCGCACCAGCTTGAAACCGGGGTCGGAGATCAGCGGCGTTCCGGCGTCGGAAACCAGCGCGATCGAGGCGCCCTGCGCCAGGTGTTCGAGAATTTTTGGCCGCGCCAATGCGGCGTTGTGCTCGTGATAGGGCTTGAGTTGTGCGGCGATCCCGTAGCGCTCGGTGAGCCGGCGGGTGATCCTGGTATCCTCACAGGCGATGATGTCGACACCGGCCAGGGTTTCGAGCGCCCGCAGCGTGATATCGCCGAGATTGCCGATCGGGGTCGCCACGAGATAAAGACCGGGCGCGGCCTTTGGGGCGGTCAGCGTCTGGGTGCCGAGCGCATAGGTCCGCTCTTCGGGGCGCTCTGTGACATTGGGCGTATTGGTCGAAACGGCTTTCGGGCGCATAATGGTATTCTAGAGCACGGTGAGGAAGAGTGCGAACCGTAGGCCAAGGGTTCGCGCGGGCCAGATCAGGATATGACAGACCGGAGCAAGCGGCTTCCTTTCAGGAGCCAGGCTCGAAAACGTGCAACCGGTCGAGACCCCGGAAGGCCAAAATCCTTTTGTTTTGGTTAACTATTCGCCGACAATATGCCTGAATCCACCCCTCCTGATGGCGTAGGCGGGGCGAAGTCTTGGCCTTTACCGGGCCGGACAAGAAAAAGAGATATGATGGTGGGTGCGTTCGATCCCAAATTTCAACCCAAGACATCTGGAACCGAGACGTCCGGCACCGGGGAGTCCGTTGGTGGTCGCGCCGGGATTCCGGGTTCGCAGGCGAGCCGGCGGACGGCGCTTGGGCTGATTCTGGGCGCGCCGCTGCTTGGCGCCTGCGCGAGCGTGCAGCAGAGCGTCAGCCAGTTTTCCGTTCCCAATCCATTCAGCTCGTCGTCGTCAGCGCCGCCGCCCCCAGGGTCCGCCGGCGGCCCGGCACAACCGGTTGCGATCGGCAACGGCAGCGTCAAGGTCGCGCTGATCCTGCCGCTGTCCGCCGGCGGTAACGCAGCCGTTGCGGCGCAGTCGATGAAGAACGCTTCCGAAATGGCGCTGGCGGAATTCCTCAATCCCAACCTTCAGCTTCTGATCAAGGACGACGCCGGCTCGCCGCAAGGGGCGCAGCAAGCCGCCCAGCAAGCGGTCGATGAAGGCGCGGAGATCATTCTGGGACCGCTGTTTGCCGCCTCGGTGCCGGCGGTCGCGCAGGTGGCGCGGTCGCGGAATATTTCCGTGATCGCGTTCTCGACCGATTCGAGTGTCGCCAGCCGCGGGGTCTATCTGCTCAGCTTCCTGCCGGAATCCGACGTCAATCGCATCGTAGACTATGCGGCGGCTACCGGCAAACGCTCCTTCATCGCCATGCTGCCCGACAATGCCTATGGCAATGTGGTCGAGGCCGCGTTCAAACAGGCGGTGCCGAGGCGCGGCGGCCGGGTCGTCGCCTTCGAGAAATACGGCGCCGATCGCGCCGCGGCCGCGCGCAACGTGGTGGCGGCGCTGGCGCAGGCGGATTCGCTGCTGCTGGCCGACGATGGCGATGCCGTGGTGACGGTGGCGGATGGGCTGGTCGCGGCCGGCGCCAATCTGAAGAACGTGCAATTGCTCGGCACCGGCCTGTGGGACAATCCGCGGGTGTTCGCGAGCCCCAACATGCAGGGCGGCCTCTATGCTGCGCCCGATCCGGCGGGTTTTCGCGCCTTCGCCGCCCGCTATCGCAACAAATATCGTGCCGAGCCGGTGCGAACCGCGACGCTCGCCTATGACGCGGTGGCACTCGTCGCGGCGCTGTCGCGTTCGCAAGGCGGCGGCAAGCGCTTCACCTCGGAAGTGCTGCTCAACGCGTCCGGCTTTGCCGGCATCGACGGCCTGTTTCGATTCAAGGCCGAGGGCACCAACGAACGCGGCCTCGCCGTCATGAAGGTCGCCACTGGCGGTCCGACGCCGATCGCGGGCTCGCCCAGAAGCTTTGGGGCGTAAGAGCTTTTAAGCCGCCAGATCCGCCACCACCGCATCGAGCACCGGAAAACCCGCTTGCGTCACCCGCAACCGCCCGTCGTCGTCGACGGCAATGGCGCCTTCCTCGCGCAATAACGCGATCCGCCGCGGATCGAGCGGCCGGCCTGATAAAGCGTGATAGCGGCGGGGATCGATTCCTTCCGCGAGCCGCAGTCCCATCAGAAGAAATTCGTCGGCGCGTTCCTCGCTGTTGAGGAGATCGTCGACCACGGTGCCATGGCCGTTGGCCTCGACGCGCATCAGCCACGCTTCGGGGCGTTTCTCGGTCGAGATCGCGTGTCTCTTGCCGTCGATATCCAGCCGGCCATGGGCGCCGGGGCCGATCCCGGCATATTCGTGGGCCCGCCAGTAGACGAGGTTGTGCCGGCATTCCGCGCCGCCGCGCGCATGGTTGGAGATTTCATAGGCGCTCAAGCCGTGGCGATCGCAAACTTCCTGCGTCACGTCGTAGAGCGTGCGGGCCAATGATTCATCCGGTGTCTTGAGTTTGCCGGCCGCATGCAGACCAAAAAACGGCGTGCCTTCCTCGATCGTCAATTGATAGAGCGAGAGATGTTCGGCCGCTTCCGCGATCGCAAGCTTTAGTTCGCTGGTCCAGGCTTCAGCGGTCTGATCGGGGCGGGCATAGATCAGATCGAAGGAATAGCGCTCAAACGAGCGGCGCGCGATCGCGACCGCGTCCAGCGCCTCTCGCGCCGAATGAAGGCGCCCGAGCATCTTCAATGACGCATCGTCCAGCGCCTGCACACCGAGCGAGACGCGGTTGACACCGGCGGCGCGATAGCCGGCGAAACGCGTGGCCTCTACACTCGTGGGATTGGCCTCCAGTGTCACTTCGACGTCGGAAGCGACGCGCCAATGCTTGCCTATCGCATCGAGGATCGCAGCCACGCTCTCGGGCCGCATCAGCGAGGGCGTGCCGCCGCCGAGAAAAATCGAGGTGACCTCGCGGCCGGGCGCGCGATTTGCCGTGGTTTCGATCTCGCGGAGAAAGGCTGCCGCAAAGCGATCCTCGTCGATCGCGGCGTGCCGGACATGACTGTTGAAATCGCAATAGGGGCATTTCGACAAGCAAAACGGCCAGTGCACGTAGACGCCGAAGGCCTCTCTGTCTTGTCCCTCTCCCGCTCGCGGGGGAGGGTTGGGGTGGGGGGTGCTACCCAAGGCAGCGCTCCGCGAGTTTAACGAAGGCGCGCGCCCTGTGAGAGAGCCCCTTGCCGAGCGGCGGCAGGCCGTGTTTTTCGATGGAGCTCATCTCGCCGAAGGTGCGCTCAAAGCCGTCAGGCAAAAACATCGGATCGTAGCCGAAGCCGGCCGTGCCGCGCGGCGGCCACACCAGCGTGCCGTCGACGCGCGCCTCGACTTCCTCGATGTGGCCATCGGGCCAGGCCACGCACAACGCCGAGACGAAGTGGGCCTTTCGTTTGGCTGGTTCGTTGGCGCCGCGTTCTTCGAGCAGCCGCTCGATCCGCGTCATCGCCGCATTGAAATCCTTGGATGGGCCGGCCCAGCGCGCCGAGTAGATTCCGGGCGCGCCGTCGAGCGCGTCGACGGCGAGACCGGAGTCATCGGCGAAAGCCGGGAGCTTCGCTGACGTCGCGGCGGCCACCGCCTTGATTTTCGCATTGGCCGCAAAACTGTCACCGGTTTCTTCGGGCTCGGCCAGGCCGAGTTCCGTCGCCGATTTCACCTCGATGCCATGAGGCGACAGCAACTCGCGCATCTCGGCCAACTTGCCGGGATTGTGGGTCGCGATCACAAGATGGCCGGTTATGCGACGAGGCATGCCTTACCCCACCGCCATCTTCTGCAAGTCTACAAGCCTGGAGACGCCCTTCTGCGCCAGCGCCATCAGCGCCAGGAACTCGTCTTGCGAGAACGGCGTCTTCTCCGCCGTGCCTTGCACCTCGACGATGCGTCCGTCGCCGGTCATGACGAAGTTGGCGTCGGTCTCGGCGTTTGAATCCTCGGCGTAATCGAGGTCAAGCACCGGAGTACCATTGTAGATGCCGCAGGAAATGGCCGCGACATGGTCGCGCAGCACGTTGGTCTTGATCATGTTGCGCGCCTTCATCCAGCCGATGCAGTCGGCGAGCGCGACCCAGGCGCCGGTGATCGAGGCCGTTCGCGTGCCACCATCGGCTTGCAGCACGTCGCAATCCACCGTGATTTGACGCTCGCCGAGCGCTTCGAGGTCGAGTGTGGCGCGCAGCGAACGCCCGATCAGCCGCTGGATTTCAACGGTGCGGCCGCTTTGCTTGCCACTGGAGGCCTCCCGCCGGGTGCGTTCCAGCGTGGCGCGCGGCAGCATGCCGTATTCGGCCGTCACCCAACCACGTCCCTGGCCCTTGAGCCAGGGTGGCAGGCGCTCTTCCAGCGTCGCCGTCACCAGGACGTGGGTATCGCCGAACTTAACCAGGCACGATCCTTCGGCATATTTGACCACGCCGCGTTCCAGCGACACGGCGCGCAGTTCATCCGGCGCACGGCGACTTGGCCGCATGAAAACCTCCAATTTTAACCAATAGATGTGTTTGAGACGCGTTTGGCGTGCTTGTAGGTGCGGGAGCGGGCAGCGGCAAGGGCTTTGGCCTTTGTTTGGCGATCATTGCGTGCTTGTCAGTGGCTTCCCATGAGGACAAAATCGGAGCTCAAAACGTCGGGAGTTTGATTTTTGGCTCACCACGAACCGATTGGCCTGATTTCGTCGCATACCGGGCTTGCCCAGCTCAACGAACGCTCACGCGATATCTTCCGCCAGATCGTCGAGAGCTATCTGGCCACCGGTGAACCCGTCGGCTCGCGCAACATCTCGCGCCTGATCGCGGTTCCGCTATCGCCGGCCTCGGTCCGCAACGTGATGGCCGATCTCGAAGCGCTCGGGCTGATCTATGCGCCGCATACGTCGGCGGGACGGCTGCCGACCGAAATCGGCTTGCGGTTCTTTGTCGATGCCCTGATGCAGGTCGGCGATCTCACCGAAGCCGAGCGGCAATCGATCCAGACCCAGCTTGCTTCCGTCGGCAAGGCGCAATCGGTCGAGGCAGCACTTGGCGAGGCGCTGACCCGGCTTTCCGGCCTCACGCGCGCCGCTTCCGTGGTGCTGACCGGCAAATCCAATTCGCGTCTCAAGCACATCGAGTTTGTCCGGCTGGAGCCGGAGCGGGCGTTGGTCGTGCTGGTCAGTGAAGACGGTCAGGTCGAAAACCGCGTGCTGGCCTTGCCGCCGGGCGTTCCTTCTTCCGCGCTGATTGAAGCGACCAATTTCCTCAATGCGCGGATCAGGGGCCGAACGTTGGCGGAAGCGCGCCTCGAACTTGAAACCGCGTTGGCGCACGGCCGCGCCGAACTCGATCAGTTGACGCAGAAGGTGATCGCGGCCGGAATCGCCAGCTGGTCCGGCGGCGAAAGCGAGGACCGGCAGTTGATCGTGCGCGGTCACGCCAATCTGCTCGAAGACCTCCACGCGCTTGAAGATCTCGAACGCGTCCGCCTGCTGTTCGACGATCTCGAGACCAAGCGCGGCGTCATCGATCTGCTCGGCCGGGCCGAGAGCGCCGAGGGGGTGAGGATTTTCATTGGATCGGAGAACAAGCTGTTTTCGCTTTCCGGCTCGTCCACCATTATCGCGCCCTACCGGGACGGCGCGGGCAAGATCGTCGGCGTGCTCGGGGTGATCGGACCGACCCGGCTCAACTATGCGCGGGTGATCCCGACGGTGGATTACGCGGCCCGGATTGTCAGCCGCATGCTGGGCGGGTAGCAGGACGCTTGATTTTCGGCTGCTAAAGCACGATATCCGCCCCAGCAACCGATCCTCAAGCTTACCCAAAAGACGATTTTTAAGAAGGTAGCCGCATGACCGATCCCGCCGGGCAGAACGACAATTCGGCCAGTCCGGAGCAAGCAGCCGAGCCCGTGGTTTCCAAGCCCTATATCATGCCCGACGATCCCGAACCGGGATCGGTGGAAGTGCTTGCCAAGGAACTGGCCGAGGCGCGCGACAAGACCCTTCGCACGCTGGCGGAGATGGAGAATCTGCGTCAGCGCACCCGGCGCGAGGTTGCCGATTCCAAGGTCTACGGAATTACCGGCTTCGCCCGCGACGTGCTCGACATCGCCGACAGTCTTCAGCGCACGCTCGATGCGGTGCCGGTGGAAACGCGGGAATTGGCCGATCCCTTGCTGAAGACCTTGATCGAAGGCGTCGAGCTGACCGAACGGTCCTTGCTCAATGCGCTGGAGAAGAACGGCGTCAGGAAATTCGATCCGCACGGAGAGAAATTCAATCCGAATTTCCAGCAGGCGATGTACGAGGTTCCCGATGCTTCCGTGCCCGCGGGCACGGTGGTGCAGGTGGTTCAGGCCGGCTACATGATCGGCGAGCGGGTATTGCGGCCGGCGCTGGTCGGCGTCTCCAAGGGCGGCGCGAAGACGCCGGCCAACGGCAACGAGCCGAATAACGAGGCTTAGGATACCCATCGAGCTATAGCGTTTTCGAGCGAATCGGTTTCCACCCCCGGATTCCGTCTCCGCCAAGGCTTTGCCGGTCCACTAGCTCACTCGGCCGGCGAAGCTTTAGCGAAGGCGGCAAGTCCGAGGGCATGCTTCGCTCGAAAACGCCATAGCTGCCGGGGGTGCGTTCCTTATGTTGCCGACATAGCACGACAAAGTGAAGCTCTGGATAGGTGCGGCGTCATAACAATGTCGGTCTGGCACCCCACTAGCGGGGGCCAAATCAGGAAGAAAATGGAGGCCGCTGATGTTACCTCGCCTTCCATGCGTTGTTCGGATTGCCTATCGCCTCGCGGAAACAGGCGGGTTTGACAACCTCGGCGCCATCGAGCCCGAACTGGCCGTTCTTGGCTTTGGCGGGGAAATGCGCCTGCCCGCCATCCGTGACGCGCTGAAAGGTATCCCTTTTCTACGGCGGATCGTCGAGCGCCCATTCGACAGACGGCAACTGTTCCCTGGCCGGGACGTCAGCGGCGGCGCAGCGTCCGATGGAAGCGGACAGATGACCTTACCCGAGTGCTGAATAAAATGCAGCCCGAACTGTTTTCCGGCAATCGGCAACGAGGCTTGCCAAGCCGTTCTTTTCCTCGCCTTCACCGCTGTTTTGCGGCCGTTCGCCCGTGCTTGGTCGGTGTCTTGGAACCCTTGCGCGCGTCGGCCAAGCAGAAACCCGGGACAAACGGCGGCCCAGACGGGTCCGGGCCGCGCCTTCGCGGTTTCCTGGCTGAAACCCGATAGACGGCCGCGCCATGTCGGATCGGGTTTCGACGAGCTCCCGGCAAGGACTGTCCAGGTGGCGGGAGCCGCTGGTCGCCGTGTTTTACGGCGCCTGCTGCCATGGCTGCTTCGTGGCCGGTGTCGGCACCATGATGTTCATGATGTTCTTCGGCATGAGCCGGTCGTTCGGCGTGCTGCACGCGCCCTGGTCCTATCTGGCGAATGCCCTGTTGCTGGCCCAATTTCCCCTTCTGCACTCGATGCTGCTCTCCCGGCGCGGGCACGAGGTCTTGCGCCGGCTGGCGCCGCATGGGCTGGGCGGGCGTCTGGCCACGACCACTTACGCCTTGATCGCTTCCGTCCAGGTCTGGCTGCTGTTTGCCTTGTGGTCGCCGAGCGGGACGGTGTGGTGGCAGGCGAGCGGCTTTTTATTCGACGTATTGTGCTGCCTCTATGCTGTGGCTTGGCTGCTGCTGTGGAAGTCGATCATCGACGCCGGCTTCGCGCTGCAGACCGGCCTGCTGGGATGGTGGGCCGTGGCGCGCCATCGGGCCCCGATCTATCCGCCGATGCCGGCCACGGGTTTGTTTCGCCTGTGCCGGCAGCCGATCTACGTCGCGTTCGCGCTGACGCTTTGGACGGTGCCGACGATCACGCCGGACCAATTCGTCGTCTCCTTGGTGCTGACCGCCTATTGCCTGGTCGGCCCCTTGTTCAAGGAGGCACGGTTCGCCCGGCTTTTCGGCGAGCCATTCGCCCGCTATCAGCGAAAGGTGCCCTATTGGCTGCCATGGCCGCGACGGCGAGCCGCCGTCGCGTTGCCTGACAATGTTCTGGAAGGGGCCAAAGCCATTCCTGCTTCAGGTCAGCTCCAGGACGCTTTGCGCGCAGCGTCGCCCCGGCTCACGCCACCCCCAACGCCGTTGGCGAGCATTCTCATCCACGGCATTATCGCGCTGCTTTGGGTGCTGCTCTTTGCCCGCGCCTTCGTCCTCAACGGCCTGTTGGCCTGGTCGGTCGGTGTCGTCTATGTGAGCTACGACACGGCGCTTCTCGCCTTCGTCTTCTGGCAGACGCTGGGCCTGGCGAAAATCGCCGCAAAACCCCGAAGCGCCGGTGCCGCGCCGGTCACGCTCGGCGTGATCGTGGCGGCCCATAACGAGGCGGCGGTGCTGCCGCTCACCTTGGCGGCCCTGTTCGATCAATCCGAACCACCCGAACTCATCGTCATCACCGACGATGGATCGACGGACGAGACTGCCGCGTTGCTCCAGCAGCAATTCGGCCTCGTCGAGCCGCCTCTCGGCACCCTGAGTTCGGCGAGTTCCACGCATCCGGCGCTGCATTGGCTGCGCCTTTCCCATCAGGGCAAGCCGTCCGCGCTGACGAAGGCCATGCAGCTCATCGACACGGAAATGGTTGTGACGGTCGATGCCGACACGCTGCTGGAGCAGAATGCCATCGCAGCGATGCGCGACGCCTTTGCGTCTGACCCGAACCTGGTCGCCGCCACCGGCATCCTGACGCCCGTCTGCGGTCCCAGCTTGAGCGGCCGCTGGTTTCAGTGGTTCCAGACCTACGAATACATCCGCAATTTTCTGTCCCGCTATGCCTGGATGCAGATGGACAGTCTGCTGTTGATCTCGGGCGCCTTCGCGGCTTACCGGCGGCAGGCCGTCGTCGAGGTCGGCGGGTTCGATCCGGCCTGCCTCGTTGAAGATTACGAATTGATCCACCGGATGCGCCGTTACAGCGTCGTCAACCATCGGGGCTGGACCACCAGCGTCGTCGGCGCATCCCGCGCCCTGACCGATGCGCCGGGTTCCGTCGGGGCTTTCCTGCGCCAGCGACGCCGGTGGTTCGGCGGCTTTCTGCAAACCCAATATTGGTACCGCGACATGGTAGGCAATCGTGCCTTCAGCTGGCTCGGCCTGCTCATGCTCCCGGTCAAGGCCGCCGATACGCTGCAGCCGATCTACGGCCTGACCGCCTTTGCCCTGCTGCTCGTTTACCTCGTGACCGGCCGCTTCGTCCTGGTCAATCCGGTGGTCGGCGTCATCGGTCTAAAAATCCTGATCGACTTCGCCTTTCACCTCTGGTCGATCCATCTTTACCGGCGCTGGGCGGCGCCTTCGGCGCGCATCAGCTTCGCCTCAGGGCTGTTGGCCGCGCTGCTCGAACCCTTCAGTTTCCAGATCCTCCGGCATCTGGGCGCCGCATGGGGGTGGGTCATGTTCCTGACGGGCGCGCGGCAATGGGGCATCCAGCACCGCCTCGGCCTCGTCGTTGCGCCTTCGGACATGCGCCCGGGCACGCAGGATTAGAACGGATCAGGCCGGCCAATCCGTTTCACAAAGCCATGACGAGAAAGACTGCCATGCAAATTCAAAGATACACGCGAACGGCGATCGCATTCCATTGGCTTATCGCTTTGCTCATCTTCGCCAATCTGGCGATGGTCTGGATCGTCGACTATTTGCCCGACGGCATGGTGCGGCCGGTGATCGACACGCACAAATCCTTCGGCATCACGGTGCTCGGCCTGGCCATCATGCGGGTTTTATGGCGGGCGACCCATCCGGCACCGCCCTTGCCCCCCTCCTATTCCGCCTGGGAGCGTTGGAGCGCGCACGCGGCCCATTGGGTGCTTTATGCCCTGATCTTCTGCCTGCCGCTCTCCGGCTGGGCGCATGATTCGGCTTGGAAGGAAGCGGCGACGCATCCGATGTATCTCTACGGGCTCGTGCCATGGCCCCGTATCGGCTGGCTGACCGCGATCAACCCCGCTGACAAGGATTATTGGCATGATTTGCTGTTCCGGGTGCACACCTCCTTCGCCTATGTGCTCTATGCGATGGTCGTGGCGCATGTGGCCGGCGCGGTGAAGCACCAATGGTTCGACAATGAAGCCGAACTTCAACGCATGCTCCCGGGATCGGCCACCGAGTAAGCGATCCTCACGCGCGGCTGCTTCGGGTCGCCGTCAAGTACAATTGTCCAGCTTACACCGCGATATCGCTCGACTGGATCCGCTTCACGCCGGCCTTGGCCATATCCGCCCAGGCCTTGGCGAGCGAACCCTGGGTGTCGATGCCGCGGCAGGCGTCCTCGATCACATAGGCATCAAAGCCCGCCTTGCGCGCATCCATCGCCGTCCACGCCACGCAGAAATCGGTAGCCAATCCCGCAACGAACAGGCGTTGCAGCTTGCGCGCCTTCAGATAGGCGGCAAGTCCGGTCGTCGTCTTGCCGTCGGCCTCGGTGAAGGCCGAGTAGCTGTCGACGTCCTTGTGATAGCCCTTGCGGATGACGAGTTCGGCTTGCGGGATCGACAGATCTTTCGACAGCGAAGCGCCGTCGGTGCCCTGAACGCAGTGATCGGGCCACAGCACCTGCTTGCCGTAAGGAAGGTCGACGCTCTCGAACGGCTTCTTGCCGGCATGGGACGACGCGAAAGAAATATGGCCGGCGGTGTGCCAATCCTGCGTCATCACGACATTGGTAAAGCCCTTGGCGAGCCGGTTGATGATCGGCACCACCTGGTCGCCTTCTTTCACGGCCAGACTGCCGCCCGGCAGGAAACAGTTTTGCACGTCGATCACGAGCAACGCCGAAGCATCGTCGATCTTGATCGAGGCCGCCGCCCAGAGCGCTCGCGGTGTCATCGCGGTCACGGCCAGTGCGCCCAAAGCTGCAAGTGTCTGCCTTCGGTCCAACATGCTCACCTCCCCTTTGAATAGGATGACGTTAGCAAATCAGGTCTGCGGCCGGTGGTAAAGCAGCGATCCTCCGGACACGTCACCGGATGCCTTCAGCGCGGCTCGACCCCGTCGCGGACCGCGCGAAAACGCGGAAAGGCTTTTTCCCATTGATCGCGCGGCGCGCTGCCAATGATCCGCATGGAGACCTGGGTGCCGAACCGCAGCCACTGCACCATCGTGACCGGCGTATCTTCCCGGCCGCTGGTGGCATCGATCCGCGTTTCATAGCCGGCCATGCCGTCGATGCGGACGGGCTCGGACATCGTGATGCGCCCTGAGTGCATTCCGGGAATGGCGCGGGCGGCCTGCTCGGCAAAACGGGCGCGATCGTCGGGCTGTGCAGGCACCGCCGCCATCAGGCCGATCACCATGAAAGGCGCGGCCTCGAAGCCGGTGGTCTCATCGCCATCGGCAAGCAGCAAGGCGCCCGTTGCCCCCAAGGCGCGAACATTCTTGAAGTCGCCGAGATCGCCGACCTTGAACGGCATCAAGGCAAGTTGTTCGGCGACCGGAACTTCCTTGCGAATCACGGCTGACACAAACATCTGCCGGACCGCATCGTCGCTGTAGATCCTGGTGGCGTTCTCGGGGACCTGGACGTCGACATAGCCGGTGAAGGTGCCGCCCGAAAGGATCATCGAATAATGGCGAAAGGTTCCGGACGCGTTCTTGGCGGTTTCGGCCGTGTAATAGGCTGTTCCGGCCCCGGTCTCGAGGCTCTCCGGTTTGGCGTTGGTGACGATCGCCGGATTGGTCTTGAACGCATTCATGACCTCGCCATAGGCGCCTGCCGGCAACTCCGCGATCAGCACCTTGACGCTCTGGTCTTCCGTCTCAAAGCCGGTGAACGCCCTGGCGGGGACAAGACCCACCAGCGGCGTGATCCCGATCCGCGCCCCCGGGGGGAAAACCGGTTCAGCGGCCAAACCGCTGACCGAGGCGCCACCCATGGTGACGACCAGCAAAGCGAGGGCGGAAAACAGTCGGAAATGCGTCATCGGCGATTTTCTCGATTTGTATTGAGGCCGTTCGATGGGGCCGATTCGTTTTCGCAAAGCGTCGGTCCGCTTTTAACGGTTTTGCCGTCCGGGCAACAGCGGCATGGCGGCGAGGGCGGGGCGTCCGGGGTGGCCGGGTTATGGGCCGGGTGATGGGACCGGTCTTGGTCCCGGTCTTGGCCCTGATCTTGGCCCCGATCTTGGCCTCACCTCGAAACTATCTTTAAAGGTTGCTGGCTTTTGCGGACGAAGGTTGCGCTTACCTCCTTGCGGGCCATGCCCCCCCTCCTATATGAGGCTCACCGTCGCAATATCGCGAGTATTTGATCGTTGGGGGTCCGGATCAGGGCGCCGTCAGGGCCCAGCCGACCTGCCGCAAAAAGAAGGATATGAGGACCATGGGAAAGGTCATTGGGATCGATCTCGGCACCACGAATTCGTGCGTTGCCGTCATGGATGGCAAAAACGCCAAAGTTATCGAAAATGCCGAGGGCATGCGGACGACCCCGTCGATCGTTGCCTTTAGCGACGACGGCGAACGCCTCGTCGGCCAGCCGGCCAAGCGCCAGGCGGTAACCAATCCCGAGCGGACCTTCTTTGCGGTGAAGCGCCTCGTCGGCCGTCGCTACGACGATCCGATGGTGGAAAAGGACAAGAAGCTCGTCCCCTACAAGATCGTGAAAGCGTCCAACGGCGACGCCTGGGTCGAGGCCGACGGCAAGACCTACTCTCCCTCGCAGATTTCCGCCTTCATCCTGCAAAAGATGAAAGAGACCGCCGAAGCCCATCTCGGCCAGAAGGTCGACCAGGCGGTCATCACGGTTCCCGCTTATTTCAACGACGCCCAGCGTCAGGCCACCAAGGACGCCGGCAAGATCGCCGGCCTTGAAGTGCTGCGCATCATCAACGAGCCGACCGCGGCAGCCCTCGCCTATGGTTTGGACAAGACCAAGACCGGCACCATTGCGGTGTACGACCTCGGCGGCGGCACGTTTGATATCTCCATTCTCGAAATCGGCGACGGCGTGTTCGAGGTGAAGTCGACCAACGGCGACACCTTCCTCGGCGGCGAAGACTTCGACATGCGCCTGGTCGGTTATCTCGCCGACGAATTCCAGAAGGAACAGGGCATCAACCTGCGCAACGACAAGCTGGCCTTGCAGCGGCTGAAAGAGGCCGCCGAAAAGGCCAAGATCGAGCTGTCGTCGACCACGCAGACCGAAATCAACCTGCCGTTCATCACCGCGGACCAGACCGGTCCGAAGCATCTGACGATGAAACTGACGCGCGCCAAGTTCGAGGCGCTGGTCGATGATCTCGTGCAGAAGACCATCGAGCCCTGCCGCAAGGCGCTGAAGGATGCCGGCCTCACCGCCGGCGAGATCGGCGAAGTGGTGCTGGTCGGCGGCATGACCCGCATGCCGAAGGTGCAGGAAGTCGTGAAGCAGTTGTTCGGCAAGGAGCCGCACAAGGGCGTCAACCCCGACGAAGTCGTGGCGATTGGCGC
>Ga0208193_1000732_pt1 | contig 15759 bp, 15 predicted proteins | sample June2015DPH_17_2_FD_184716 | JGI IMG/M metagenome (GOLD analysis project Ga0208193, IMG submission 184716) | Peatland microbial communities from SPRUCE experiment site at the Marcell Experimental Forest, Minnesota, USA - June2015DPH_17_10... | ecosystem: Environmental > Terrestrial > Soil >... | reverse complement strand
CAGAGAATAGAATTTTGTAAAGCCCAGAACATCGACGTTCGCGCCGGATTCGTCCAGGTCCGGATCGTCAATCGCCGCCTGAACGCTGTTTCCGTACACTCCTCCGAGCACCGAGAAACCGGCCACGATAATCGGCAAAAATAAGAGCGAGCGCGCCTGATGCGCCATTGGAACCGCCTCTCATTCGAGTATAACGTGGTGACGCGGGACTATGGTCAAGCCACGGCCGGCGCCCGAGCCGCTCCGAACGCCCGGTATTCCCTAGACCTGGACTTGGCCAAACGCCGCGCGACGAAAACCGGCTCAGCCCGGCGCCTGCCTGGCGGTTCCCAGTTCGCGGTGAACCGCATCCAGCACGCCGTTGACGAACTGCGCCGATTCTTCGTTTGAGAACTTGCGCGCCAGCTCAATGGCCTCGTCGATGGCCACCGCTGCGGGCGTACCCTCGAACGTCAGCTCGAAGACCGCAAGCCGCAGAATGTTGCGGTCCACCGTGGGCATACGATCCAGGCGCCAGTGTTCGGCGTGCCGCGAGATGCATGCGTCCAGCTCGCTGGCGTGTCCCACCGCTCCGCGCACCAATGCCGACGCGAAGGCATCGTGCTGCGTGTGCTCTCCCGAATAGATCGTATCGAAATACGCGTTGATGGCGTCGTCCACCGGCTGCCGGCGCGCATCCCAGGAAAAAAGAATCTGCAGGGCACGCTCTCTGGACTTGTGGCGGGACGGCATCAGACTCCCTGGCGCAGCGCGCGCATCAGGTGGGCCATTTCAACGGCCGTCATGGCGGCGTCAAAGCCCTTATTGCCGCTCTTCCCGCCCGCGCGGTCGATAGCCTGTTCCATCGTGTTGGCGGTCAGGACGCCGAATGCCACCGGCACTCCGGTTTCGGCGGCGGCGTGCGCGATCCCCTTGGCGGCCTCGCCGGCGACGTAATCGAAATGCGGAGTCTCGCCGCGAATCACCGCGCTCAAGCAAATTACGGCGTCGTAACGGTGCTGGCGCGCCAGTTCGGCCGCCACCAGGGGGATTTCCCAGGCGCCCGGCACTCTCACCGTGTCGATCTGACCGGCGTCCGCGCCCGTGCGCGCCAGCGCGTCCATGGCGCCCGCGAGTAACCGCTCAGTGATGAAACTGTTGAAGCGGCTCACCACGATGGCAAACCGCAAACCGCCCGCCGATAGCTGGCCTTCGAATACCTTAGACATGTCTCACTTTCCCGCGAAAACGGCGCGGCGCTTTTCGAGGAATGCGCGCGTCCCCTCGCGGCGATCTTCGGTTGCCGCGCTCACTCCGAACGCCGCCGCTTCGAAACGCAGGCCCTCTTCCAGACTGACGTTCAAGCCCGCATCCACCGCTTCCATCACCAGGCCCAATGCCAGCGGCGCATTGGCTAGCGTCTTGCCCAGCCATGCCCGGCTGTGGCTCAACAGGTCGCCTTGCGGCACAACGGCGTTCACCAACCCGATGCGCTGCGCCTCGGCGGCAGGGATAGTCTCGCCCGATAGTAGCAGTTCCAGCGCGCGCCCGCGCCCCACCAGCCGCGGCAGCCGTTGCGTGCCGCCGTAGCCGGGGATGATCCCGAGCTTCACCTCCGGCTGCCCCATTTTGGCGCTATCGGCCGCAAACCGCACGGTGCAGGCCATGGCCAGTTCCAGCCCGCCACCCAGCGCATAGCCGTTGATTGCCGCCACCGACGGCTTCGGCATAGTCTCTAGCATCCGGAATGTCCGCTGCCCGCGCACCGCGAACTGGCGCGCTTCAAAGGCCGTAAGCTGCGAGAGTTCCTGGATGTCGGCGCCGGCGACGAAGGCCTTTTCCCCCACGCCGGTGAGGATGAGGGCGCGGATGGAACTGTCGCGCGCAATGGCGGCGAATGCGTCTTCGAGTTCGGCCACCACGGCGCCCGAAAGCGCGTTCAGCTTGTCCGGGCGGTTGATCGAGACCAGCGCGATTCCGGCGTCGTCCACTTCGACCAGAAGATAGCTGTGGGGCATTAAGAAATCATTCTATCGCACCCGCAAAAATCGTCGATTTTCAAAGGGCGATAGCCCAAAGTGGAAGAGACGCTTTCGTCTGTCAACCCCCGCGAGGCTCAGCGATTGTTGCCCAGATCGGTTAAGCACGCACGCTGGCCGATCCGCTTTCCGAGGGATTTCGGCAGCTTGCAGCGAGATGCGGGATAATGGCTTCGTGTACCTCGCGAAAGCCTTCGCGCATCAACCGCAGTTCTTTGCCGCCATCGCTCAAGCCGCTGGCGCCTTGCAGCCAGACGTCGTTGCCGTGACGCCAACGCTCGGCAACGATTGGAACGGAGAGTCGGCTGTCTTCTTTCAAGTCGTTCTCGCCGATGGAATACCGCGCGCCCAACTTCTTCCTCTCACCAGACAGATTTCGCAATCTATCGTCCAGCAAGTGCAGCCTCTCGAAGAATGGGGAGTTCTTCCCTACTTCGACTTTCTAACGCAGTCCGAGCAGGCCCGACGGTGGGCGTGATCGATGGCCTACGCCAATGAATTGCTTGAGTTGGCTCAGGAACTCGCAAACCTCCACCCCGACTATCCTCACCAACCGAGTCTGCGCCGAGCCGTTTCCACAGCGTATTACGCCCTATTTCATCTACTAATCTCCGAAGCTACCGCGAACTGGCAGCGACCTGAATTACGGGCCATCCTGGGACGGGTATTCGATCACGGCCCGATGAAACAAGCCGCCGATAAGAAGGTCACCGAACTTAACAACTATTTCCAGAAAAAGCCGCCAGAAGGGCCGGAGAGAACTCTCGCCTACCATTTTTACAACGTTACCGACGCCTTTGGACAGGCGCAATATCATCGCAACGAAGCAGACTACAACACCGCCCGAGAATGGGATTTGACGGAAGTGCTGCTGCACATCGACGGCATCACCGACGCATTCAAAAGCTGGAACATCATCCGGGAAGAACCCGCCGCGCAGGCTTATTTGGTCTCGATGCTGCCGAGCAAGGAACGTAAACAGAGCGAAAGGCGTCCGGAGAGGCGGCCCACGTTGACGGACGATCCGAAGTACTCTAGGGCATGATGGCGGCAGGACTTGCCGCTGCGACGGTTATCGGTCACCTTGGATCGGCCTGTCGCTCTTCATGTTTCGAGGACGCAAGCCGATGCCCCATCACTCTCGCCCCTACTGACTTAGAACGTGAAGCGCATCTGCAGTGTGATCTTCCTGTTATAAGTCGGCGATCCGCCGCTGCCCCCGCCGGGAGGTCCGAAGCCCGACGCCAGGCTGATCGATTCGCCAAAATACGGCGACGAAAGGTTGCCCACCGGCGGCCCGAAATTCGTGTGATTCAGCGCATTGGACGCCTGCACGCTCATCGTCACGCTGTATTTTTTGCCCGCACTGCCGCCGCCCATCATCATCGGGCCGCCACCGCCGCCCGGAGGAGGACCACCACCGCCGCCTCGCGGACCGCCGCCACCGCCGCCACCCGGAGGAGGGCCGCCCATCGGAGGACCGCCGCCGCCTGGCTGCATACTCGCCTCGCCCTTCGCGCCGAACGCCCACGTCCGCGCCAGCCGCAGCATCAGCGTCTCGTTCGCCGGACCAACGCCGGTGTTCCGCCCAATCGCCGTGCCCGGCGCAGGATTCAGGTTGAAGCATCCGTAGCCGGCCTCGTATTTGAAGCCTGTGCCCGTGCAACTCGCGGCCGACTGGTTGGCGTTAAGCGAAGGACGCTCCGCCGCGACGCCTTCGTCCAGCGAATCGATGCCCGTGGTGATGTCGTACGGCGTCCCGCTGCTCATGATCAGGAATGGGCTGATGCTGAGCTGCCACGGCAGCGGGAGGCTGGTCCCGATCACCGCGCGCTGCCGCACATTGGCGTATGTAGAAGGTCCCCACTCGGCTCTCAGATCGTACGGATTGGCCGGCGCTCCCTCGTTGTCGTCCATGCCATACGAGAGGGCGTAGAAGCCGAACAGGAAAAACTTCTTGTAGCTGATGTTGGGCGAGAAAATCAACTGATTCGTCCGGCTGAAGCCATTCGATTCCGTTAGCTCGCGCAAGGTGGAATCGCCAAAGGGATACACCCCGTCAACGGGAGTGTTGATGTTCAACGTCCGCGTCAAATGCACCCCGCGATTGGTCATATACTGCGCCGTGATGCGGGCGTATTTGTTGATCGTCCGGTCCACCGCCAGGCTTCCCTGGTAAGATCGCGGCGCCACGATGCCCGCGTATAGCTCCTGCAATTGCTGTGGCGATTTTGTCAGTTGTCCGATGCTGGGAATCGCCGGGAAAAACGCCGGATCCGTGATGAAGTACGATTGCTGCGTGACTCCGTTGTAGAGTTCGGCATTGAGCGTCGAGTTCAACGGGATACGCGAGTAAAACACGCCGAAGCCCCCGCGCAGAACGGTTTTCGCCGCCTTGCCGCCGTGCGCGTCCATGCCCCATGCAAAGCCCAGGCGCGGCGCGAAATCTCCGTTATCGCCGATATTCGACTGGTTCTCATAGCGCAGGCCCAGGTTCACCGTCAGGTTGGGCCGCACGCGCCAGTCGTCGTTGACGTAGAGCCCGATGTCGAACTGCCGCACGCGCAGCGTGGGTATTCCCGCGCCCAGTTGAAATTGCGTCGCGCCGCCGCCCAGCAGCCGGATCTGCGCATCCGTCAATCCGGCTTGCTGGCCGATCAGTGTCCGTTGATAGACCTGCAGCGCAGTGAGCTCTTCCGTCGTACCCGCGATCGGCTGATTGTTCGCATCGAGCATCGGACCCGTCCCGCCCAGGAACGTGTACGATCCGTTAAAGTCCGTCTCCGACGTATTACTCAGCAAAGCTTCGCGGACACGCGAGCCCCATTTGAATGAGTGCGCGCCGAAAGTATGCGTCGTATTGTTAGTCAGCTCGAGGTTATTCTGCGTGCTGCCGAAATTGCCGGCCGCCGAACCACCGCTGACGAACGACCCCGGCACGTTGATCTGCGGCGCGGCATCGGCGGCGATGTTATCCGACGTGATGTGCTGGTACTGAAAGCGCGTTTCATTGATGGTGGTCGCGTTCAACACCGCTGTCTCAGTGACCTGGACCGTATTTTCCTGGTTAGTGGTGTTATAAGCCTGGGATAGCAGGCTGTAACTGCCGACGCCGTTGTCGTCCTGCCCGATGCGCGTGTTCTGAAAACGTACCACGAGCGTGTTCTTCTCGTTGATCTGGTAGTCGAGGCGAGGCGAGATGGTCATGCGCGTCTGCGGCGTTACGATGCCTTGATTGATCGTCTGCGGATTGAAGTTGCTATCGAGCGTGGTCGCTAGAATGAACGCATTCTCGGTAATCTGGCGGCGCTCAAAATCGAGCCCGAACGAAGCTTTGCTTTTCTTCAACGGCCCGCTGATGCTGAACCCTCCGAAAAGCTGCTTATAGGGCGGAAGCGAAGCCCCGGTATAAAGCGCGCTGCGCGAGTTGAAATCCTGATTGTTGTACTGCAGAAACACTTGCCCGTGGAAAGAGTCCGTTCCAGGCAGAGTGAAAATCTCAATGCGTCCGAACCCCGGCATGTCATATTCCGGCGCGTAGGGATTGGAATTGATGCGGATTTCGCGAATCGACGATTTCGGAGGCAGGTTGCCGCCGGTGAATCCGTCGATGTAAATCTGGCCGCCGCTCGGGCCCGCCGCGGGTCCGGCCATCGCCTGCAACTGTTGCGCGAGTTCGTCCGGATCGTCCGAAAGCGTTTCCAATTCTTTGGCGTGCAGCACCAGCGCATCGCCGTTCGCGCCGGGATCGGTGCTCACCTGGCCGGGGGTCGATTCCTGGACGTTCACCACCTGCGCTTCCGTTGCGATGGTCAGTTGGACATCGAGAGTCTGTGGCGACGCGATGTCGTAATCCTGTTTCTCGCTGACCGTGAACCCCTTAGCGCTTACGCGGACGGCGTACTTACCGGCGGCAAGCGTGAGGAACGAATATTGGCCTTTGTCATCGGTAATCGCGCGCTGCTCCCGACCTGGGCCGCGGAGCAGCACCTCGGCGCCTGGAACGGACGCGCCGGAAGGGTCGGTCACTGCGCCGCGAAGGCTCGCGGGCGGAGTCTGCGCCGCCAGCGTCAGCGCAAAAGAAGACACAATTAGAGTACAAATCGTTGTAATTTTCATGTTTTGACGATCTTGTTAACGACGTTGTTAACGATGTTGTTAGTTCATGATCATGGAGGGCAGATCGAGGGTTTGCAGTCCGCCGCCCATTCCCATCATGCCGGCGCCTTGCCCGCCGCCGCCCGCGCCCCGGCCGCTCGGAACCGTTGCCATCTGAATCAGCATGTCCGCGTTGCCCAGCAGCATAATTGCGGTAATTTCGCCCGGCTTCGCGCCTTTCGTGCTCGAAACTACTATTTTTTCGCCTATTTTCAAATCGTCGAGCTTGGCCGCCGGCGCATGTTCCAGCATTTGCGCCATATCCGGCATGTGACCTGCACCATTCGCAGATCCCGCGGGAGGACCCGCCGGAGGGCTCATCGGGGGGCTCATCGGAGAACCGGGCGCTCCGCCGCGTCCCGCCCCCATCATGCCCATCATGTTGGGCATTTTCTTAATTTGCGAATCGGCCGTGAATTTCACCACCAGCGGCTTATTCGTTCCTAACTCGGAGACAGTGACTTCTTTCGTCTCTGGATCGATCGCGGTAATGGCGCCGGCCTTGGTCACAAACGTTCCGAAGACTACTTCTTCGGCAGCCACTTTCAACCCATCCTCGCTTTTCACGCCGCGTGCGCGGAGTTGATCGCCGACGCTCACTTCGTCCAACTTACTCACTCGCGCATCGGCGAACTTTACCGAATCCGAGTTATAACGCCGCAAGGACGTTTTGTCGTCGAGCGTGACCGTCATGACGATTTCGCCCGTCAAACTGCGCTTCTTGAGAGTTACGATATTTCCCGCCTTCGCTGCGACCACCCCGGAGACGCCGCGCCTGGTCCAATCGAGACTATCGGCCTCGTTGCGCTTTTGTATGTCGGTGGACGACATCACCAGAACGCGAAGCGCCTCAGTGGAGCCGGTCTTAAATGACACAAGCACGCGATCGCCCAGCGCCATATCGGTCATGTTCATGGCGGCGGCTTTTTTCAAATCGCGCTCTCCCGGCGCAATGCGTTGGAAGACCGTATCGGGCGTCAGCTTGACGCTTACCGCATCCGTGTTATCGGGCTTCACAACCACCATCGCGTCCGCGGCCTGGAACGCGGTGATCGAGCCGACAATCGATTTCGGCATAGTCTGCGCAAATATGGTCTGCGTAAATACGATCTGCGTAAATACAGTGGCGCAAAGAAACAGGAGCGCAAATGACCTATTCATTACTTCTATGAGACGACAGCCCAGGCAATCCAGACCGTTAATTTTTGTAAATGCGGTACGTATCCGGACCGCAATAGGTTACAAGTGAGTAGAGATGGCGGAAAAGCCGATCCTCCTGGTGGAGGATGACACAGAGCTTTGCGCTCTGATGACCGATTTTTTTTCCCAGCACGAATTCACGCTGGAAGCGGCCCACGACGGCCGCCGGGGCTTGGCGCGCGCTCTCGAGGGAAACTTCGCCCTGGTGATTCTGGACGGGATGCTACCCGCGCTCGATGGCTTCGAAGTGCTGAAGCAATTGCGCCGGCGCAGCTCGGTGCCGGTCATTATGCTCACTGCCCGTACCGAAGAACGCGACCGTATTGCCGGGCTCAACGCGGGGGCGGACGATTATCTCCCCAAACCGTTTGGACCCGACGAGCTGCTGGCGCGCATCCGGGCGGTTTTGCGGCGAGCCGGCGCGACCGAGCAAGATAAGGCCCCGACGCTCGAGATCGACGGGCTCACGCTCGATGCGCGTACGCGGGAGGTCTGGGCGGGAACCGAGCGGATCGAGGTGACGTCGATCGAGTTCGATATTCTCGATCTGCTGGCGCGCTCGGCGGGCCGCATCGTGTCGCGCGATGAATTGACTGCGGCGCTGCACCAGCGTGAATCGAATCCTTATGAGCGCTCGCTCGATGTCCATATCAGTCATCTGCGCAAGAAGCTGGAGCGGGGCGATATGACGCCCATCCGCACCGTGCGCGGCGTGGGGTATATGTTTACCCAGGGGAAAGCCGAATGAGATCCGTTTACGCGAAAGTGTTGTTCTGGTGTTTCGGGACGCTCGCGCTTTCGCTGGTGGCTTTCGCCGTGATCTCGGCGGCCGCGCAGGTGCGCGCCTTCGGACACGGCGGGCCGTTTGAAAAAACTTCGACGTGGCTGATGCAGGGGGCGCGCGAGGCGTACGAATCGGGCGGCGTGCCGAAATTGAAAGCGTATCTCGACAAGGTGGACCGGCACTTCCAAATCGACCAACATCTCACCGACGCTTCCGGCCGCGATCTGGCGACCGGCGAGGACCGCTCGGCGTGGCTGACGCAGCCGCAGCGGCAGCCCCTGCCGTGGCCGTTCGGAATGTTCAGCGGGCTGGGCCATCGCGGCGAACAGCACGTGATGGTGTCGCCCGCTTCCCGCGACGCGCCCTACCGATGGATTGTGGTGGTGCGGCCAATCGGCGACCCGTGGGATTTTCTCCCTTACTTTTTATTGGTGTTCCTGGCGATTGCGCTGCTGTGCTGGCTGCTGGCGGTGAACCTGGCGTCTCCATTGCGAGCCTTGGCAAGTACGGTGGACCGGTTCGGCCGCGGCGATCTTTCCGCGCGCGTCCATTCGCGGCGGCGCGACGAGATCGGGAATCTGGCGCGCGCCTTCGATGAGATGGCGGAGCGCATGGAAACGCTGCTCACCGCCGAACGCCGTCTGCTGCAGGATATTTCGCACGAGCTGCGCACGCCTTTGGCGCGCCTCAGTTTCGCGGCCGAGCTATCGAGAACCGCGGAGGATCGTAACGCGGCGACCAAGCGATTGAAGAAGGAGATCGACCGGCTGACGGACCTGGTTGGCGCGCTGTTACAGGTGACGCGGGCCGAGGGCGATCCTTCGTCGAGAAACTTGACCGACCTGCCCCTCGACGATTTTCTGCGTGAAGTGGTGGACGATTGCGCTGTGGAAGCGGAAGCGAGAGGCTGCCGCGTTTATCTGGATGCTTCCGCGTCGCTGCACTTCCGCGGCGATCGCGAGCTGCTGCGGCGCGCCATGGAAAACATTGTGCGCAATGCGATCCGCTACGCGCCGGAAGGAACGCCCGTGGAAGTGAAGCTTGCCTCCGGCCGCGACGATGCGGAGATATCGGTGCGCGATTACGGTCCGGGCGTGCCGGAGGCGGAGTTGCCGAAGATTTTCCGCCCCTTTTTCCGGGTGGACGAATCCAGGGATTCGAGCACCGGAGGAGTAGGCCTGGGCTTGGCGATCGCTCATCGCGCGGTGACAGTGCATCACGGCACCATGACGGCGCGGAACGCGGACCCCGGGCTGCTGGTGTCGATCGAGCTGCCGCTGCATCCGGTAGAGCACATCCACGGCTAAATTGCCTTGATCCCCCAGGCTGCCGTCCCTCGCAAGCGGCATGATATCGTGAGAGTTCCAAATATGCCCACCAAAACCCCTATAACCGTCGCGCACGGCGACGGCATCGGCCCGGAAATCATGGCCGCCACGCTGCGAATTCTGGATGCGTCCGGAGCGGCTCTTGAGATCGAAACCATCGAGATCGGCGAAAAGGTCTATCTGCGCGGCAATACCTCGGGCATCGAACCGAGCTCCTGGGACTCCCTGCTGCGCACCAAGGTGTTCCTCAAAGCGCCCATCACCACGCCCCAGGGCGGCGGCTTCAAGAGCCTCAACGTCACCACGCGCAAGACGCTCGGCTTATACGCCAACGTGCGCCCGTGCGTCTCTTACCACCCGTTCGTAGAAACCAAACATCACAACATGGATGTGGTGATTGTGCGCGAGAACGAAGAGGACTTGTACGCCGGCATCGAGTATCAGCTTTCCCCGGAAGTCATGTCGTGCATCAAGCTGATCTCGCGGCCGGGTTCGGAAAAAATCGTCCGCTACGCATTCGAATACGCGCGCCTGCACAAGCGCAAGAAGGTCACCTGTTTCACCAAAGACAACATCATGAAGATGACCGACGGTCTCTTCCACCAGGTGTTCGACGCCATTGCCCCGCTGTATCCCGATATTCAGAACGAGCATTGGATCGTCGATATCGGCGCCGCCAAGATGGCCGACACTCCGGAAGCGTTCGACGTGATCGTGATGCCGAATCTTTACGGCGACATTCTCTCCGACGTGGCCGCGCAGATCGCCGGGTCGGTGGGCCTGGCGGGTTCGGCGAACATCGGCGAGAAATGCGCCATGTTTGAGGCCATCCACGGCTCCGCGCCGCGGCGCGCCGGGCAGAACCTGGCCAATCCCTCCGGCCTGCTGCTGGGCGCGGTACTGATGCTGGTGCACATCAACCAGCCGGAAGCCGCCGAGCGCGTACACAACGCATGGCTGCGCACCATTGAGGATGGCGTACACACCTACGACATTTATACCGAAGGGGTGAGCGTCGAAAAGGTGGGGACTAAGGAATTCGCCGCCGCCGTGATCGCGCGCCTGGGCCAGAAGCCGAACCGCCTGAAAGCGGCGAGTTACGCTAAGGGCGATGGGAAGGCGCTCGAAAATCTCATAGCCCCGAGTTCCGCGAAAATGGAATTGAAGGGCGTGGACGTCTTCGTCTATTGGCCTTCGCGCAATCCCAACGCGCTGGCGGAAGCCGTGGGCAAGCTGGCTGGAGACGGCCTGACGCTGCAGATGATCGATAATCGCGGGGTCAAGGTCTGGCCCGCGGGACGCGCCGAGACCTTCTGCATCGATAGCTTCCGCTGCCGCTTCATGGCGGAAGCGCCGATCGGCATGGATAGGATTCTCGCCCTGGTGGGCCGCATTTCCACGGCGGGAATCGAGATTGCGGCCACGCAAAGCCTGCGCAGTTTCGACGGCAAGGCCGGCTTTACGCTGGCGCAGGGGCAATAGCCATGGCCGATTCCCAACCTCTGGTAGCCGTGATCATGGGCAGCAAATCGGACTGGGAAGTGATGCGCCAAGCCGATGAGACGCTGGGGAAGTTCGGCATACCCCACGAATGCCGCGTGCTGTCGGCGCACCGGACTCCAGCGCAAACTGCGGAGTACGTGAGCCAGGCCGAGTCGCGCGGCTTGGAAGTGATCATCGCGGCCGCCGGCGGCGCGGCTCATCTGGCGGGAGTTTGCGCGGCGCACACGCTGCTGCCAGTGCTGGGCGTGCCCATGGAAAGCGCCGCGCTCAAAGGGATGGATTCGCTGCTCTCCACGGTGCAGATGCCCGCGGGAATTCCGGTCGGAACTCTCGCCATCGGCCCGGCTGGCGCGCGCAACGCGGCCTTGCTGGCGGTGGCGATTCTGGCAAATAGCCGTCCGGAACTGCGCGAGAAGCTGCGTCAGTTCCGGACGGAGCAGAGCGAGAAGGTTCTGCGCGAGACGTTGCCGTAGATCCGGCCGCGCAGGCTCCGCCCCCTACTGACCGATCACAACTCCCGGCAAGATGACGCCGGTTGTGGGTTCGACCGTAATCAGCCCGCCCAACACGCCGCTACTACTGGACACGCCAAGCAAAGTGATAAAGGCCGCAGGAGGAGTTAGCGCTCCGCTCGTGCCGGGGACCGGAGTCGCGAAGGTCAGACTCAGTGAGCAGTTGTTGTTCACGCTGTAAGTGCCGCTGCCGGAGAACGACTGGGAAGCGGCGCTCCCGTTCACAACATACTCGGCGATCATGAAGTTGCCGGCGCCATCGAGGCTGATGGTTCCGATCGACGCGTAGGGAGTAAACGTGGTGGCAGTAGTAGTAGTTGTCGTCGTCGTCGTTCCCGTTGTTCCCGTAGTGCCCGTAGTTCCGGTTGTTCCCGTGCTACCCGTCGTTCCGGTTGTTCCTGTGCTGCCCGTAGTTCCAGTGGATCCGGTGACGCCTGTTGTCCCAGTGGAGCCAGTGGAGCCCGTACTTCCGGTCGAGCCAGTGCTCCCAGTGGAGCCGGTTACGGCGGCAGCCCCGTAGTAGCTAAAACCGAAGCTGGTCGGGTATTGTGGCCCGACACAACTATTACTCGATCGCTGCAAGACTCCGGTGACCCCGTTTGAAGCCGCGTCCGATTGGAGGAACAGTACCTGGTTGCCTCCGTTCACTACGACTGCGTTGTAGTGTTGCCCGGAGCTTAAAGTGATCGTCGCCGTGCAGTTGCTCGCTACGGAATACGAGCCGGACGGGGTAAGGACGGTGCTGCCAGCGCTGGTCACGCCCAAGATGTTGCCGCCGCCGTCAAAGTAGAATCTGCTCAAGGCCGGCGTGCTTCCCGCGATGCTGGCGGGGTTGCTGCCGAAGCCGCCCGGCAGCGTAGTGGAGCCAGTACTGCCCGTTGATCCGGTCGACCCCGTGACGCCCGTGGATCCGGTACTGCCTGTTGTTCCGGTCGACCCCGTGACGCCCGTGGATCCGGTGCTTCCAGTCGATGCGGTGGCGCTGGCGCTGAGCGTGTTAAGCACATTGACGAATGCCGCACTGCTGATTTGCGCATTATACGTGCCCATGATGTTTTGATTTGTACAGCCGCTGATTGCAAACGCGGGCGTGGCTGCGCCGAGCCCTAGCAGCAGAAGTCCCGCGGTTACAAGTGTTTTATCCAATGTTCTCATCGATTGCTTCTCCGTGTGCTGAAGTGAGATCTGCGGAGCCTGGTCAAAGTCGGTCCGCACCGTATGAAGTATAGGTAAACTACGCTGGGGTATTCGGTGAAGCTCCACACTATTGCAAAGTCTCTAAGTCCTTTTGGATACACTGCGTAAGGCGGGTCTGTTGGGACCGCCACCAAAAGCGTCGGGGGCTTGATAGGGCAGGATGGCGCCCGGCGCGCGCAACGGTCGCAGTCTGCTGGAGCGTGAGATCGCGGTGCGCACATGATACAATCAAAACGGAGTAGAGTCTTGGAGGAAATCCGATGATCGGAACGCTAGGCACCCCGGAGATGATCTTCATCTTCATACTGGCGTTGGTGCTATTCGGGCCTAAAAAACTGCCCGAGCTCGGCCGGACCATCGGTAAAGCCCTTACCGAATTTCGCCGTGCGTCCGCCGAGCTGAAAACCACCTTCGACAGGGAGCTAAAGACCCTGGAAGCGGAGACCAATTTGAAGGAAGTGCAGAACGACCTTCAACTGGATACCTATAACTACGATTACTCTTCGTATGATCATAGTCCTGACGGTTCCACTCATGACGGTTCATACGTAGACGGTTCATACGTACCCCAGCTACACGAGTCTACCGCTGACATCCCACCCACCGAAAGCGCATCCGCAACTCAGGACGCTGAATCACCGTCGGCCATCGCGCCCGAAGGCGTAATCGCACGCGGTACTGCAACGGAACCCTTGCTGCTTGAGGCGCCTCCGTCCGGAATCGTTCCTGCGACCGTCGCCCATACGGCTCCAGCCGAGCAGAACGCATAGCGAATGCATCCAACCGATGAACCTCTGGGGAGCGGCGCTCCCCGGGCGGGTAGTGCGTCCAAGGGACTGTCTATCCCTAGCGCTGCGTCCGCCATAGAAGCTACCCGGCGGCGTTTTGGCAACGCGGGCAGAAAACCTCCGCCCGGTCCGCCATCCGATGGAGGAGACGGAGGCGACGAAGACGACGAGGGCATGCTCCGCATGTCCTTCCTCGAACACCTCGAAGAGCTGCGCTCGCGCATCATCAAATCGTTGATCGGCGTGGGCGTGGCCTTCGGCGGCAGCCTTATGTTCAGCCAGCAGCTTTGGGATATCGTCCGGCAGCCGGCTAAGCAGGCGCTTAAAACTCTTGGTTATTCGACAGATCTCACGGCGATTGAACCGATGGAGATGTTCAACATCATTTGGTTCAAGCTGCCGGTGGTTTGCGCGATCTTCCTTTCGTGCCCATGGCTGCTCTACCAGGTATGGGCGTTTGTCTCACCGGGACTTTACAAAAAGGAGCGGCGCTGGGCCGTTCCTTTTATTCTCTCGGCAGCCGGTCTGTTTATTATAGGTGGCCTCTTTGGCTATTTCGTGGTATTTCGCTTCGGACTGACTTTCCTGCTGGGAATTGGGAAAGGCAATGGCGTAGTGCCCATGGTCACTATCACCCACTACTTCGACCTCTTCGTGGACGTAGTGATGGGCGTGGGACTGGTATTCGAGATGCCGGTGCTGATCTTCTTTCTGGCGCTGCTTCGAATCGTCACGCCCGGGTTCTTGATGAACCACAGCCGTTACGCGATCTTGATCATCTTCATTATTGCGGCCGTGGTCACGCCAACTCCCGACGTTTTCAATCTAATGTTATTCGCGCTGCCGATGTGCCTTCTATTCTATGTAGGTATATTCGCCAGCTATCTACTAGTACTGCACCGCGAAAATCGCAAATTCCCCTGGCGGACAACGCTAACCATCGTCATTGGCGTACTGTTGCTGCTAGCTGGAGCGGCTTACATTGCCATTGTCCGGTACGGTTTCAAGGCAGTACCCCACTGGCCCTTTCTGACTAGATAACAGTATCGAAGTTCTATAGGCTTACGGCGCATCCTGATGTAACATTGCAGTAACTCGCGCTCCCGTCCGGGGGGCGCGAGCCACGACGACGATGGGATGCAATGGACTTATACAAAGCGATTCAAGACTTATACGCCGAGAAGGAAAAGCTAGAGCGCGTCATTGCTTCACTCGAAGAGTTGCAGCGCGCGGCCGGCGGAAGCGTCCCACCTGCACCGAGCAGTGGAAAGCGCCGTGGACGAAAATCCATGAACGTCGACGAGCGCCAGGAAGTCTCGGCAAGAATGAAGAAGTATTGGGCGGCCCGCCGGAAAGGCGATGTTTCAAATGAAAACGAGGTTTAGCCTCTTGATTGTTTTTGACCCGCGGGCGGCAGCTTGAAAAACCACAGCCAATAGTATTGATCGCCTGCGCCCGATTGGTGTCGCATTTCGAATCCGCAACGCGCGGCCATCTGGCGCGCGGCGTCCTCGTTGAATGACGCGCCCACCCAGGTATCTTCCGGACGCAAATCGACAGCGGGAGAACCCTGCACCTGGAACTTGAATAATCCGCCGGGCCGCAGCAGCCGGTGGACCTCGCGCACGTAACTCTCGATGATCTCACGGCTCGGGATGTGTTGAAAGACCATCATGGAAAATGCGAAATCGAGTTGCGGCCCGCGGCCGATGCCAAAGCGGTTCCACCAATGCCCGCCCACCACGTTCAGGTCTTTCCCGTTGTTGCGAAACACATGCGCCTGGGGGAATGAGGCCACTGCGCGCCGCGCCTGCGCCACCATCTCGCGGCTGATATCCACGGCATAAACGCTCCCGAAAAAGTTGGCGAACGCGCGCGTCACCCGGCCGGCGCCGCAGCCGATTTCCAGCACGCTCATATCCTTCGGGTCTTTGCCCTGGCAGATGTTGTCGAGGTCGTTGAGGATATCCTCCTGCATCGTAACCTCGCCGGCCTGGTAGAACTCATCGTCGGACCAGTTCTGCTGGCCGGTCAGCACGTAGTGGCGCGCGTTCTCTCTCGCGCGGCGGTCCCAGTCGTGGCGCATTCGGCGGAGTTGTTTAGCGATCAGGCGGTCCGCCATTAGTTATATTTTAAGCTGTCGCATCAGTCCGCGAGGCAGGCAATATCGACATGGGTGCGAGCAATAGAAATGAGCATTTGAGAGTTGCTCTTTTTTTCGAGCCAAATCCTTGCGTATAGTATACGCTTGGATATGGGAGGCCCAATGCC
>Ga0208193_1000730_pt1 | contig 15766 bp, 11 predicted proteins | sample June2015DPH_17_2_FD_184716 | JGI IMG/M metagenome (GOLD analysis project Ga0208193, IMG submission 184716) | Peatland microbial communities from SPRUCE experiment site at the Marcell Experimental Forest, Minnesota, USA - June2015DPH_17_10... | ecosystem: Environmental > Terrestrial > Soil >... | reverse complement strand
GCCCGCAGAGATACCACGGAGCTGGCTCCCGTGAATTTCTTCGGCATGATCAAGAAACTCACGCTGGTGGGCTACTATACGTCGGAGCCGGGGTTCAAAAACGAGTTGCACCGGACCATTATTCCGGCCTCTCACTCGGGCTGTGCGCCGATTCCGGGGGTGGGTTAAGATGGCTGCCAATACATATGACGCGATCGTGATCGGCTCCGGCGTTTCCGGAGGCTGGGCGGCGAAAGAGCTGACGGAAAAAGGCATGGAAACACTGGTCCTGGAGGCCGGGCAATCCATCGTCCCGGAGCGCGACTATGTGGAACATGTGCCCACCTGGCGCGTTAAGTTTCGCGGCCTTCGAGACCGCAAAGGGGATTTGCAAAATCAGCCTATCCAGCGAGCCATCACGGACGAGTGGAACGCTAAATTTTTCGTCAACGATCGCGAAAATCCCTACACTACTGATCCCGACAAGCCGTATCTGTTCCTGCGGGGACGGCATGTGGGCGGCCGTTCGGTCATGTGGGGACGCCAAACTTATCGCTGGAGCGATCTGGATTTCGAAGCAAATTTAAAGGAAGGGCTCGGCACCGATTGGCCGATCCGCTATCGGGATATTGAGCCCTGGTATGACTATGTCGAGGATTTTATCGGCGTCAGCGGCCAAGCCGAAGGATTGCCACAGTTGCCCGACGGCAAATTTCTGCCGCCGATGGAAATGAACTGCGCGGAAGTGGCTGTGAAAGAGGCCATCGCGCGGAAGTATCCCGGCGAGCGAATGATGACCATCGGGCGGACCGCGATCTTAACACAGGACCATCGCGGCCGATCCGCCTGCCATTATTGTGGACCCTGCGCGCGCGGATGCAGCACCAAATCGTACTTCAGCAGCATTCATTCCACGCTCCCGGCGGCGGAGGCCACGGGCAAGCTCACGCTGCGGCCTTTCAGCGTGGTGCACAGCTTGATCTTCGATCCGCAGACGCGGAAAGTAACCGGGGTACGCGTGATCGATGCGCAAACCCGTGAACCGATCGAGTTTCATGGACGCATCGTATTTCTTTGCGCATCGACGCTGGAATCGGCGCGTATTCTGCTGAATTCCGCGACTCCTCAATTTCCGGATGGCTTGGCGAACTCCAGTGGAGTGCTGGGCAAGAACCTGATGGACCACATTTTCAAAGGCGGCGCGACGGGAATGATTCCGGGCCATGAGGATCGGGTGCAGTTGGGGAACCGGCCGAATGGAATCTATGTGCCGCGCTTCCGTAATGTGAAGGAAAAGTATCCCGCGTTCCTGCGAGGCTACGGATTCCAGGGCAGCGGACGCCGCGATGGATGGGAACGCGGCAGCGATATGCCCGGCTTCGGAGCGGACTTCAAGCACATGCTGGCGAAGCCGGGTCCATGGCACTTTACCTTTACCGGATTCGGAGAATGCCTGCCCAATCCGGATAATTTCCTGGCCATCGACAAAGGCAAGGTGGATGCATGGGGAATCCCGACCCTGAAGATCCATTGCAAGTGGAGAGACAACGAGCTTGCCATCTATAAAGACATGGGCGTGACGGCTGCGGAGATGCTGGAAGCGGCCGGGGCAAAAGATATTACCGTATCGACCGCTCAGTCACTTCCCGGCGAAGGGATTCACGAAATGGGCAGCGCGCGCATGGGGCGCGATCCTAAAACATCGGTGTTGAATTCCCATAATCAGGCGCATGATGTGAAGAACTTGTTTGTGACCGATGGTTCCTTCATGGCATCCTCGGCCTGCGTGAATCCTTCATTGACCTATATGGCGATGACCGCGCGGGCCTGCGATTATGCTGTGGGCCAGATGAAACAAGGCGAGTTGTAATTAAAACCGGATCGTCATTTTATCGAGTTCTTCGCCGCCGGGCGGCAATTTGATACTGCCCGGCTTGAATCCATTGAGCTGAAGAATATAAGCTGCGATGCCGGCATACGTCTCATCGCCCAGCGAGGCGGGGGCAGCGGGCGGCATGGTCCTGGCATGGTTGTAAAATGTCCTGACAGTTTGGCCGAGCCATTTATTCCGGAAGTATTCGCCCGCGAGCGGCGGCCCGAAGGTGCCGTTGGTCATGGTGTTCCCATGGCACACGGCGCAGTTGGAATTGTAGGAGGTCTTTCCTTCGGCAGCCTGCGCGGCGGTGAACTGAGGCGGTATCCCGGCGACCAGGCCGCCGCCGTTGGATTGGCGGGCTGCGGTTATTCGCTGCGGCTCTCCCGCCGGAACGCCCGTCCCCTCGCCCACATAGGTGAAGGCGAGGATCGCGCCGGGATTCTGCATGGTTTCGGTCGCGGCGCCGCCGCCGAGCGCTTCGGCCATGCCGCCTGGATCGGTGGCGATATAAATCGTCTTGCCGTCGGGGCTGACGGCGGTATCGCGATAGCGATTCTCGGACTGGAAATAGCGCCACATGTGACCGGCTGTAGTTTTGCCATCGCCGGAAAGAGGGGCGACGTAAAGAGAACCACGCTTCAGAGTTGTCACCAGCAAAACTTTGTTCCAGCCGGGAATGCCTTTGCCCTTCGACTCGTAGTACTCGATGCTCGAAGCACCCACCGTCGGCCAGCAGATGAAGTCGACGCCGCCGCAGGCAGGGTCCTGGAAATTGTAGCCGGTGGGCACCGTGAACATGGTGGCAATCGGTTCCACGAAAGGCTTCTTGAAGGCGGACTCCGGCTCGCGAGGCACCGAAGGATCGATGGCGAAGTCGCTAAAGGTTAGCTGCGCGCACGGCGTCGTGGCGTCGGCCCAGCGGGCGTATTGATAGGCTTTGTCGTCCTTGAGACCGGCGACGTGCGGCCAGCCATAATTGGAGCCGGGGGTCAGGATATTAATCTCGTCGTCGGTCTTCGGCCCTTGCTCGGAGGCGTAGAGCGTGCCGTCCGGCCCAAAGTCGATGCCCTGCATGTTGCGGTGACCGTAGGTATAGACGTGGCTGACGACGCCGGCAAGTTTCGGATTATCGCTGGGTATCGAACCGTCCAGATTGAGACGCAGCGATTTACCCACGTAGGCCAAGTATTTCCGGCGATTGATCTCGTCCTGGGTGGGTAAGCGCTGAGCTTCGATGGGAAGACAAAAATTCCCGAGCTGATTGTGGCCCTCGTCTCCAACGGTAAAGTACAGCTTCCTGTCCGGACCGATCTTCAGACGCCCGGAAACGTGGTCGTTACCGGCCGGCAATCCGGTGATCAGGTCGACTGGTTTGGAAAGGGTTCCGTTCGCCCGGTTATAGCTGAGACGCACGATCTTCCCGTACAGGTGCTGATACGGGCCGCTGCCATCCGCAACCGCGGGGCTGACTTCTTTGCGTTGATCCACGTAAGTGTAAGCGGCATAGACGTAGTCATTCCCGGTATCCTTCAGCAAGTCAGGGTGAAGTGCCATTCCGAGCAGACCATCCTGCCCGCCGGGAGCGGAAACCTCGTCAATCGTAATGGCGACCCTCCGCTGTCCGGTGGCGGGATCGATGCGCGTGATGCGCTTGCCGGTGCGCTCCGTGACCCACAGCATGTTGTCGGGTCCCCAGGTCAGTTCCCAAGGCCCTGCGAGTCCGGAGACCAGCACACTCTTGCGAAATTCCTTGGTGCCGCGTATCACCGACTCCGGACCGTCCTGCGCCAGAATCAGTTGAAAGGACAGAATACTTATTGGCAGAATCGCTGCCCGAGCGGAAGACTTTATCGACATTTCCTGACTGATGGTAATCGTTAGACGACCAATTAGCAAGACGGAAGCACGCGATGCCGACCGCTTGTTATGCTTTCTCCTCCGCGTCACGCTTTCGGGCGGCTTCTTGAGGGTCGGTGATTATATCGACCCACTTCTGGTCGGGCGAGGCCCCGGCGTTGTAGTTATCGTGCCAGTTCCACCATTTATACGGCGCGGTCTGGGGGTAACCTTCTGGCGAATCTTCCCAAGTTTCCTGACGGCCGAGCGGCGTGAGGTCGAGGAAGCTCCAGGTAGTGCCCATCGCTTCGTCGCCGCGGTTGTTGATGAAGTACGTGCGGAACACCTTGTCGCCGTCGCGGATGAACACGTTGTGGCCGTGCCATTCATGGACGCCGAAGTCCGCGTCGAAGCCGTCGGTGATGGTGTACCAAGGCATCTCCCAGCCCATTCGCTTTTTCAGGCGCGCGATGTCGGCCTGCGGCGCGCGCGAAGCGTAGGCGAGGGTGGTATCGCGAGCGTTGAGATGGGCCAGGTGGGCGACCTGATCGGCGCCGAAGGAGCAGCCTCGGCAGGCGTGGTCCGGCCAGCCGAACACGCCGGGCTCGAAGAAGGCGCGATAGACGATCAACTGGCGGCGGCCCTCGAACAAATCGAGCAGGCTTACTTTGCCGTTGGGTCCGTCGAACTCGTATTTCTGGTCCACGGCCAGCCAAGGCATCCGCCGGCGTTCGGCGGCTAGCGCGTCACGGGAGCGGGTCAAGGCTTTTTCCTTCAGGAGGAGCTGCTGGCGGGCGGCCTCCCACTCCTGCTGCGACACGATCTGGGGTTTGCCTCTCTGATTGCTTGTTGCCATCCTATTTCTCCTTTGTTAAAGCGGTGCGGTCGCTGCATCTACGGGCGGCAGGGATACGTGGTTCCAATCCGGCGGTTCGACACCTAACAGATTATGGACGAAATAGTCGTCCCGATAATGTTCGCTTGCTAGAATACCGACTCCGTGGTTCTGGCCGGGAATGTAGAGCATGTCGAAATGCTTGTGCGCTTTTACCAGCGCGTTCACAACTTGGAGGGACGATGCGGGGTCGACGTTGCTATCCATCTCGCCGACAATGATCAGCGCTTTGCCTTGCAGGCGGTATGCGTTGTCGACGTTAGAGGACTCGGAATATTGCGGACCGAGCGGCCAGCTCATCCATTGCTCGTTCCACCAAATTTTGTCCATGCGATTATCGTGGCAGCCGCTGTTGGTGACAACGACTTTGTAAAAGTCGGGATGGAATAAGACGCCTCCCAACGAATTTTGACCGCCGGCGGAAGTTCCAAAGATGCCGACGCGCGAAAGATCGTAAGAAGGATATTTCGCCGCGACGGCCTGGTGCCAAAGAATGCGATCGGGGAATCCGGCATCGCCCAGATTCTTGAAAGCCACGTCATGGAAAGCTTTCGAGCGGTTGCTGGTTCCCATACCATCGATATGCACGACGATGAAGCCGAGTTCGGCGAGCGCCTGATCGGCTGAGACGGCGCTGAAGGTCTTGGGCACGAACGAACCTTGCGGTCCGGCGTAAATATTTTCGATGACTGGATATTTCTTCGAGGGATCGAAATTCGTCGGCCGAATGATGACTCCCCAAATATCGGTGGTGCCGTCGCGGCCCTTCGCTACGAAGACCTCGGGATACTTGAAGCCCGCGGCGAGCAGCGCGGATGCGTCGCCTTTATCGAGATCCATGATGACCTTCTGGTCCGCGGCGCGCTGAAGCTGCGCCACCGGCGGGAGATCGACGCGCTGCCAGCTATCGACGTAGAAATTGCGATCGTGCGAGAAGGTTACGGTGTGGGTGCCATCGGCGTCTGTCAGTTTGGTAAGGCCTGTGCCATCGAAATTGATGCGATACATCTGGGTGAAATAGGGGTCTTGGGCCGGAATCATGCCGCCGGCTTCGAACCAGACCTGGCGCTTGTTGTCGTCCACAAAATTGATATCGCGCACCAGCCAGTTGCCCTTGGTGATTTGATTTTTTACCTTGCCGGTGATTCCGTCGTAAAGATAGAGGTGCTCCCAGCCGTCGCGCTCCGAGGCCCAGATGATTTCCTTGCCGTCATTGACGTCGTGGCGATATTTGCGGCCTCCGGAAAGGCCCGGGCCAAGATTGTTGTAGTAAAAGAAAGTCTTGCTGACTTCGGAAATCAAAGGACGAGTCTTACCAGTGTTCGCGTCGACTTCGATCACGGTGTAGGCTTGATGCCCTCGCTGATTGTATTCGAAGGTGAACCCGCGGCTATCCTTCCACCAGACCGGCGGACTCAATGCGTAGGGATTCGGAAACAGCGCGTGATCGATTTCGATTTCCTGCTTGCTCGCCAGGTCGAACAGAGCCGGCCATGCGATATCCAACGCGTCGCCAGGCTTGCGGTAGGGCATCGTCGTATGTTTCGGCTGAAGCTGATCGGTAGGCGAGGATTCGATGTAGGATACCTGGCGGTCGTAGCCGGGGCGGGTATGATAGGCGGCTAGTTTCTTCGAATCAGGTGACCACGCGACGGTGCGCAGGGTGTAGTAATTTCCTTCGGAGCCGTCATAGCTCAGCGGGAACGCCGGCTGATCGCCAACCGGTTTCACGAACACATTGAAGTTGCGGATAAAGGCTTCCCATTTGCCGTCGAAGGATGCGCAGATTTCGACGTCACGAGCCTGATTCCGTGGTTGCGCAGGCTGCGGCGCGCACGACCGTTGATTGCGGCCGAAAATACCTTCATTGCCATCCTGCGGAGCGGGCGGCTGATATTCGATTCCGTCGACTGGATCGCCGCCTGGGCCTTCGGGACTAACTTCGGGAGCACCTCGGCCTCCGCGGGCGGCCATCGGAATGGGGCCTTCCTTGCTGCATTCGTATTTAGCTAGCGAGCATTTGTAGAGCGATCCGCCGGCGCCGAACTGGATCGACGTTTCGCCATCGAGAAACGTGAGCGGTGCGGTCGTCGGAGCCGCGCCCCGGCCGCCTCCCCGTCCAGCGGACGGCGCAAAAGGAAGCGCCAGAGCCTCGTATTTATGGCCCGTCGCGGAGGAAATGGCGGTCGCCAATTTTTCATGGTCGAAGGCCAGTCTTTTCGATCCCGCGGCGGCGTCGACGAATACAAACTCGGTGCCGCCCCTCACCGAACGAGAGTACCAGAAATGGTCCGACTCGCCGATCCAAGAAACGGGTCCAGGCATGTTGACGACTAAATTGCGCGCTCTCGGTTGGAGGCCCTGCGCACGCTGATAATCCGCCAGAGTACCTTGTGCCCAAATGGCGGGAGCGGCTACCACCAGAAAAAATAGTCGGATTTCGAAAGTCATGGGTGTCCTCTTTCGCCTCAGCGGATTTTTATTTCTACCACACCGACGATGCCGGGTCCAGCCATTTCGAGAAGGGCTATCCCATTCCACTCCGATATAAGAGGAAAGCGGAGTATAATTGGATACTTGAAAACCAGAAAAAAACGAATTGAAGCTCCAGCGGCTAGCCCACGGCGGAAGGCAAAGTTCCAGGCTGACCTTGCTCCGGCAGAAGATCGCTCTGTACGTTTGCTTAAAGAAGAATTGCAGCTTAGCAGTAACAGCGACTTCCTGTCTGATGCGGTAGCGCTGTTTCGATGGGCTGTGTCGGAGCGGAAATTGGGGCACCGAATCATTAGCGAGAGCGCGAGCGGGGAGCGAAAGGTGCTACTTTTTCCGCGGCTGGAACGGGTGGCTCCAGACTTGGTCCTGCCACGTGTGGATATCAAATGGACCGGGCGCGAACTGAAAAGTCTTGCTGGGCTCGTATCTCAAGGTGAAGCGAGCCGCCCGACCAATGCTCTGGTTCGGGCTATGCGGGACTGAATGGCGATCGTCATTCGCCGCCTTGAAGAACACGATGAGGTGGAGAATTTCGATTGCGGTGACGACCCTCTCAACAACTACCTCAAGCGTCATGCCTGGACTAATCAGCGGAAGAGTTCGATTGGCGTAAGCTATGTGGCTCTCGATGGGGACGCTTTGCGCACCGTGCTCGGCTACTTTACGCTGGCGATGGCAAGTGTGCCTCGCGATGCGTTTCCGAAGAAGTCTGTCCGCGGGCTGCCTCCTTACGATGTGCCGCTGATTTTACTGGCGCGGCTCGCGGTGGATCGCCGATTCGCAGGGCGGGGACTTGGACACGCACTGATTTCAGAAGCGCTGCGAATCAGCTTGCGGGTGGCCAATGAAGTGGGCTGCCGCTGCATCATCACAGACGCTTATCGGGATCGGGCCGGCTGGTACGCACGATATGGTTTTGTGCCTATCGAGGGGGTAGCGGGGACCGGACCACAAAGGATGTTTCTCGACGTGCGGACCATCCGCGCGGCCCTTTAGAGCGATTACAGAGTTGCTTGCAAAGCCGCCTAAAAAGGGCGGCTGCCGCCAAAAGTGGCGGCCCACAAGCTCTAGTCAGCGAGGAGAGTTCGTTGCTGGGCCATTCTTCGATCATGATCGTGGGCGAAACGTTCGATACCGGCGTAGATCGACGCTAGATCAAGATGCGCTTCGGCAATGACATCCTTCTCCAACCCGCCGGAGAGCCATTGGTTATCCCAGTCGGCGGTGAGCGAATACGCATCGGTCAGCGGGCCGACGTTGCGAAGCGGCCAGACGCGCCGGGTACCGGTGCTCACGATCATCAGATCATAGGACGCGGCCGGCGGCAGCACGGAATTACGATACGATTCGGGTTGCCGGTCAAACAGTTCCTCACTGATCGCAGCGATGACTTTCACGTTGATTCCGGCTTGTTCGAGACGGGGGAGCGCGGCAATCAGGTTCACGGTGGAACTGGATCCCTGGACGACCACATAGCCGTGTTTCGGTTGCCCCGGCGCGAAATCGCGGATGACGTAAAATCCCTTGGCGGCGGCCATGAGATCGGTATCGGAAAACTTGCTGCGATCGGCCACGGCGAAATCGGGGCGCGCGACTTCGATCGTAATGACGCCGACCTTGGGATCGCGCGCGGCAATTTCGGCGGCTGCAAAATACCCCGCGGCGACATCGTTGTAATCCCAGAAATTGAGATTGATCGCCTGGCCGCGCGGGAATAGCTTCCAAACCTGCGGCGAAAAAATGCCGAAGTGGGTGCGAGCGTCGGCGGCTGTTTCCGGTCCGGAATGCGCCGACAAGATATGCAGTACGCCCATGCGAAAACGGCTGTCCTGATTCTGCTGGCTCCAGACACGGGCGGGCAAGTACATGAGCGGCGTAAACGCGCCGTAGGTGCCGCTCAAGGCCCACACGCCGGCGAATTTTTCAGGGTCGACGGAGGCGCTTTGACTCACGAGGCCGATGGCCGTCGAAACGTTTCCCGCTTCCTGAATTGCGGCCTTGATTCGCGTTCCCAGCGGATTCGTCTCGGGATCGAAGTGGCCCCAGAGGCTGCCGCGCTCCACATTAATCGATTCGGAGAGGTCGGCGGCAAGGGTGATGAAACGGTTCTCCGTGACATAGTTCATCCACTTGATCACTTCTGAGATGGCGCGCCGCGCTCCGGCAGCTTCTCCGGGTTTACGGAACAGGGTGATGCTGACCTGCTTCTCCGCTCCGGAAACGGAATTTTTCACCGTCACATTCTGCGGCTCGACGGGGAGATTGGCGATCCGAAGGCGGTCGTCGAGAAACGGATCCTTTTTCGAATCGATTCGCAAGGGCGGGTTATCCGTCAGAGTGTCGCCGATGGCAACCAGACGGTTCGCGATCCAATCCCCCAGGCCATTTCGTTCGAGCACAGACATGACGACATCGATGTTCGTCTTGAACTGGATCAGGATTTCGCGCGGATCGGTGACGGGGCCATTCCGGATACCCGAAAATTCCACGCCATACTTCTTTTCAAACGACTCCGCCAGCGCGACAAAATACTCCGAGTTCATCTTCATCGCGAAGGGATGGCTTGGATACCCGACCACCTGATCGCCGAATCCGGGGAGCTTCCCGTCGACCGCGCCCGGCCAATATCCCTTGGTGGTTTTGCCCATGACGATCATCGGTCTGCGATCGTTGGGGTCCCACTCCTCCATTGCCTTGAGAACGCCCACGATATGGTCGTAATCGTTCCCATGTTCGAGTTCGAAGACGTTCCAGCCATAGGAAGTCCACTGATCAATCAGCCGGTAGGCTTCGTATTTCCTGTCGATCACGCCACCTAATAAAGAGTCGTCGATACCGGCATTATTGTCCGAAAAAAGTATACGAAGGCGTTTCCCTACTTTCAAGGCCAGGGCTTGCGTCTTCAGTTCCTGCGCGTGGCCTTCGGTCATGGCAAACTCGCCCTCGAAGGCGATCACCTTCGGGAGGGGGCCGGCGCCCATCATGTCCCAGAATGCGGCTTTGCCTGCGGCGGTTGCAACTCCGACGCCGGAAGGACCGCCGTTGACGTCGTTGGTGACGTCCGTACTCTCCGCATGGCCGGCGAGAGCGCGAATTCCCCGTGTTTTAGCCTGGGCAAACAAGGGGTGGTCCGTCAAATCATTTTCTTGCAGAAGCGTTTTGAGGGCTCCCGCTCCGCGGCGGAATCCCAGGGCATCGACCGGCAACATCGCGACATTGGGATCGACAGAAAAGGCAGCGTCTCCGGTGGATGCGTGCCGATTGGCCATTGCCTGGCCGAGGATCATCCACAAGGCGTAACAAGTGGGAATGCAGTGTCCCCCGGCGAGCAGGAACTTGTCGCCAAAGGGGTGTTTCGGGCGGCGGTAATCGTAGCGCAAACCACCCAAGTCAGGTCCGATCAGGTGGATGGCCACGTTGTAAGGCGTATACGCCAGCGGTCCGCCGAAATGTCCTGTTTGCGCATAATTCCCGAGCAAAACCAAGGTCATGCAGGTCATGTATCCGACGTCTTCTAAGCGCTCGCGATCGAAAGCGCTGGTTACAGGTTCGCCGGATGAGGGAAATGTTTCAATGATCGACGCCAATTTTGAATCCTCCACAATGGGGTAACTGCTAATAGTTTGCACTTCGAAACTTGTATAATATTGTATACTGTATGTGGACGAAATGCTCTGCTTTGGTCATTTTTTCGCAGCGCCTGATCGGAAGAAGCGCGATATCATAGTGGTCGAGCGAGTGAAGCGGTACGGCCTGTTCGCGTGTCTATTTTCGGTCGCCGTCCACGCCCAGTCTGGAGATCCCAAACTGGTGGAGGCGGTTAAGAATCAGCATATGGCAGTGGCGCGATCGCTGCTTAGCCGGCCAGTCAACGTGAACGCGCGCGAAGCGGACGGAGCCACCGCATTGCATTGGGCGGCATATTGGGACGATCCACAGATCGCGGCCCTGCTGATCCATAAAGGCGCGAAGGTGAATGCGGCTGACGATCTCGGCGTCACACCTCTTTCGCTGGCCTGCACCAACGGAAGTTCGGCGATGGTTGCCAAGCTACTGACGGCCGGCGCGAACGCGAACGCCGCCACGTCCGATGGCGAGTCCGTACTCATGGCTTGCGCTCGGTCGGGCGATGAAGCCGCGGTTGAGGCGGTTCTGGAACATGGCGCGAAGATCAACTTCAACGACAATCGGGACCAGCAGACGGCTTTGATGTGGGCGATCGCAGAACGGCATCCGGGTGTCGTCAAAATATTGTTAAAGCACGGCGCCGATATTCGGCTACGCTCGCGTGTGACTGAATCTTTGGTCGTGCGGCGCGGGGAGGAATTTGGCGCGCGAATCGTATGCCCTCCCGGTGTTGACTGGCTTCCGGGAAAGAAATCCGGAGAGACCAGTCCGTGTGCTAAACCTGTTATGGCAAAAAATGGGGGAAACACGGCCCTTCTATTCGCCGCACGTATGGGCGATATCGAATCGGCCCGGCTGCTGCTGGCGGCTGGGGCCGATGTAAACGATTCCGCGGCCGACAAAAATAGCGTACTGACAATCGCCGTTTTCAGTGGTCGCACAGCTTTAGCAAAGTATTTATTGGAAGCCGGCGCGGATCCGAATTGGGCGTCCGCTGGGTACACAGCGCTCCATCTGGCAGTGCTTCGGGGCGATTTGGAACTGGTGAAGGCGCTGCTTGCAGATCATGCAAGTGTGAATGCGCGGCTGACGCAAGGTACACCGGTATTGCGCCAAAATCACGAGCTACATTTGTCCGATGCTCTGATTGGAGCGACGCCGGCTTTTCTGGCCGCTAGATTCCTGGAACTTGATATTCTGCGTATTCTGATCGCCGCTGGAGGCGACCCCCTGCTGAACCTCACGGATGGCACTTCGTCGGTAATGGCGGTGTGCGGAGTGGGAAGTCAGGCCTATTTGACGCGGCGCGGGAATGGCACTCTGGGCGGGGTAGCTCCGCCTGTGGATGACGATGCGGCTCTGGAGGCGGTGAAGCTACTCGTGAGTCTTGGAGCAGATGTCAAGGCCAGCAACAGTGACGGTGATACCTGTCTTCATGGCGCTGCCTTTCACGGATACGCCAACGTGATTGAGTTCCTGGCTAGCCAGGGAGCCGATTTGACTGCCAAAAACAAAGCTGGGCAGACTCCGCTTGATCTGACGGTTGAAACTGACAACAACATCGGACAGCATGAGGTGAGGAGTGCCGGCGTAATGCTTCGAAAGCTTCTGGGATCGGGAAAGCCGGAGTAACTAAGTATCCCTGTTGGCTTATTATGTGTTTAGACCTAGCGTTCGACTAGCTTCGAGTTATGACCAGACAAACGATCCCCAATGACTTCATTTTCCCGGACCGCGGCGGCGAGTTCCGCCACCTCTTTAGGATCGAGAGTGATTCCGGCGGCTGCCGCATTTTCATCGAGAAAGTTCCGGCGCTTCGTTCCTGGAATGGGCACCACGTCCTCTCCCTGGGCCAGCACCCATGCTAATGCAAGTTGACCAGCCTTGACGCCCTTCCTTGCCGCAATTATTTTAATTCTCTCTACCAGCTCCAGGTTCTTACCGAAAGCTTCCTGGGCGAACCTGGGGAACAGTTTCGATCGGGAGTCGTCGCTGTCGAGCTCGGCGAGGTTGGTGATCGCGCCCGTCAAAAGGCCACGGCCAAGAGGGCTATAGGGCACGAATCCAATTCCGCATTCGCGGAGAGTTGGCAGGATCTCGTCTTCGACATGGCGCGCGAAGAGCGAATATTCCGTTTGTAAAGCAGTGATCGGATGAACCTTGTGAGCACGCCGAATCGTTGCGGACGAGGCTTCCGAAAGGCCAAGATATCGCACTTTACCGGCCTTCACCAAATCCGCCATGGCACAGACCGTTTCTTCGATCGGCGTTTCGGGGTCCACCCGGTGTTGGTAATAAAGATCGATATAATCGACGCCGAGCCGGCGGAGCGATGCGTCGCATGCTTCGCGCACATACTCGGGTTTGCCACTAATGCGACGGTATGACAAGTCGTCCTTGTGACGGACAATTGCAAACTTCGTAGCGAGGAACACCTCATTTCGCCGTTCGCGGATTGTCCTACCGATCAGTTCCTCATTATGGCCAATCCCGTACATATCGGCGGTATCCAGAAAGTTGATGCCCAGGTCCAGCGCGCGCAGCAGCGTCGCCGCGGATTCCGCATCATTCCGATGCCCATAAAACTCACTCATTCCCATGCAACCAAGCCCGATACGGGAGACAATTGCCCCCTGTGAGCCAAGCTTCACTCTGTTCATGTTATTCACCAGTTGTCTTAATTATCTCGCGTCTCTTCTCAGAAGCGACACTCGCCGGTCACTTGTCGCCGGGAAGAGCTGCATAACATCGATTGCATAATGAAATATTCTATAATATACTGTCCAAGTACCAATGGAGCGCGGCTTTTTTTTGAGACAGGAACATTTTGCAACCCCCTGAGAAGTCGACAAAATGGTTCCTGATGATGTCCTCGCGGGAACGCCAGACCTTTTGGGCGTGTTTCGCGGGATGGGCGCTCGACGCCATGGATGTACAGATCTATGCCGTCGTGATGCCAACGTTGATAGGGCTGTGGGCTCTCTCGCGCGGCCAGGCAGGAATGCTCGGAACCGCTGCGCTTCTCGTTTCGTCGCTGGGAGGCTGGATTGCGGGTGTGTTGGCTGATCGAATCGGCCGTGCAAAAGTCCTGCGAATTACGATCATCTGGTTTGCGACGTTCACGTTCTTGTCAGGTTTCACGCATAACTATACAGAACTCCTGGTGACGCGGAGCCTGCAAGGGCTCGGGTTTGGCGGAGAGTGGGCCGCCGGCGCGGTTCTTATGGGAGAGGTCATCGATAAGCGTATTCGCGGCCGGGCAGTGGGAAGCGTTCAGAGTGGATGGTCGGTTGGGTATGGCGCCGCGGTCCTTCTCTTCACGATCGTTTTTAGTTTTGCGGCACCCGCCCAAGCATGGCGCATCCTTTTCTTCATTGGGTTGCCGCCGGCGCTTTTTGTCCTGTGGATCTGCCGCAACATTGAGGAACCGGATGTCTTCAAGAACACGCAGGCAGCGCTCGTCAATAAGCCGAGCCATAGCTTCGCTGAGATTTTCCGGCCACCACTATTGCGCTCAGTAGTGGTGGCGTCATTGCTTGCTACGGGCGCGCTCGGTGGAAACTATACAATTCTTACGTGGCTGCCAACCTATCTTAAGACGGTTCGCGGCCTCTCGGTCCTGAACACTGGCGGCTATCTGGCAGTCAACATCCTAGGATCCTTCTTCGGCTACGTTGTTAGCGCGCACCTGAGCGATTGGCTGGGCAGACGCCGGACCTTCATTATTACGTCGTTATCGGCGGCGGCAACGATTGCACTCTATACTCTTTTTCCGCTTGGCCGCACCGCGATCCTTCTGCTCGGATTCCCTCTAGGCTTTTTTCAGTCGGGAATCGTTTCTGGAATAGGCGCAACCTTCGCCGAGCTATTCCCTACGCGAGTACGGGCCAGCGGACAAGGCTTCTCGTATAATGCAGGTCGAGGAATTGGTTCGGCGATGCCAGCGCTGGTGGGTTATATCAGTGTCGCGATGCCACTGGCTCGAGCGATTTCGGTTTGCGCCATATCGTCATATTCGCTTGTTTTGATCGCGACGGTTTTCCTCCGTGAGACTCGTGGCAAGGAACTAGAATCTGATGTCTAACGAACGCACAGGCTCCTCAGCGGGCGGAGATAGTAACGTTAATCGACCGATTCCACGGAGTGGAGGGCAAATCCTTGTAGAGGCGCTCCGAATACATGGGGTCGATCGTGTATTTTGTGTGCCGGGCGAAAGCTATCTCGATGCTCTTAACGCGTTTCTCGATGTGCCTGAGATCGAAGTTGTGGTCGCCAAGCATGAAGGTGCGGCCGCTAATATGGCGGAGGCAGACGGTAAGCTAACTGGCCACCCCGGAGTCTGCTTTGTAACCAGGGGACCTGGCGCCACTCACGCCAGTGTCGGCGTGCATACTGCCTTCCAGGACTCGACGCCGATGATCTTATTCATTGGCCAAGTGGAGCGTAGCGCGCGTGGGCGCGAAGCTTTCCAAGAAGTAGAATTCCGCCAGATGTTCGCTCCGATCGCGAAATGGGTCGCGGAGATCGAAGACCCGGCCAGGATTCCAGAGTATTTGCTGCGAGCCTTCCAATGTGCGAGCTCCGGCCGACCTGGACCCGTAGTCTTGTCACTTCCAGAGGACGTGTTAGGCGAGTCTTGTTCGGTTGCAGACACGGCGCCATTCAGTCCTGTTTTGACATCGCCGAGCAGTACGGACGTCGAGTCGTTTCATTCCAAACTCAGTAGTTCCGAACGGCCGCTGCTCATCTTGGGAGGGTCTGGATGGACCGGGCGAGGTTGTGAGGCGGTGAAGTCGTTTGCGGAAGCTAATCAACTGCCTGTGCTGGCTTCTTTCAGGCGACAGGACCTTTTCGACAATCGACATCCTAGCTACGTGGGGCACCTCAGCTTAGGGCAGCCGCCATACTTGGTGAATTTGGTTCGTTCCGCAGACCTTCTGATTGCGCTGGGCACACGTCTCGGAGATGTAGCTACGGCTGGATACACATTGCTTGAGCCGCCATGCATCACGCAGGACCTGATTCATATCCACAGCGATTCTAATGAACTGGGTCGAGTG